>ERZ1673693.528-NODE-528-length-44017-cov-16.688026_pt1 | contig 44017 bp, 36 predicted proteins | sample MGYA00580223_ERZ1673693 | MGnify/ENA primary metagenome ERZ1673693 (study PRJEB41218, sample SAMN15661741) | gut metagenome | host: Homo sapiens | place: Canada: London | collected 2015-08-20/2019-03-30 | study: EMG produced TPA metagenomics assembly of...
TGATGTGCGAGATTCAGGGAGCGCAGGAGGATTTTGTCCGGCGGTGGGAAATGTGTTTTCGTGAATACCCCGATATTCTTACCGAACCAAAGAACAATGAGAAGCTGCTGATTTTTATTGACCGTGCCAGCCGGTATCTTCAGAACGTAAAAGACCGCATGAACAGTGATGGAAACCAGAACTCTCAAACGGTCTAGCGCTAATTCAGATGTAAAAACGGAGGTGAATGCCATTTCAGATTATTTGAGACCCAATATGCCACTGCCGCAGTATCTGCCCTATGCCCGATTTTTGTTGGATGCCGATTTAAGTCATACGGCAAAAATGCTCTACACACTCTTGCTCGACCGTGCTACACTCTCCCAGAAAAACAACTGGGTGGACGATCAGGGACGCATTTATGTGATCTATCCGCTTTCCAATCTGGCAAAAGATTTGGACTGCTGTATTTCCAGCGTGACACGCGCCTTTACAGAATTGGAAAAAACCGACTTTGCCGAACGAGTGCGCTACGGCTTTTCTAAACCCAGCCACATTCTGCTCAAAGTTCCGCATACTGTGCAGAATTGCGCAGTCACAGTATGCACCAGCGCACAAGCTGACTGTGCAGAAACGCACAGTCAGCTTGCGCAAAAATGCACACCTAACCAACGTAATAAGAACAACCTGAATGATAACCACCTGATAAGATCAAACAATGCTCGTCTATCGTTGGGAGAATACCAGAATGTCTTTCTGACGGAAAAGGAGTATAAGCGGCTCAAGGCTGACTTTGCAGGGCTGGATGGTCTGATCGAGCAGCTATCCGCTTATATCCAGTCCACCGGAAAGAAGTACGCCGACCATGCTGCTACACTTCGTATCTGGGCAAAGCGGCAGCAATCAGAGAAAAAGACAGCACCGGGTATTCCAGATTACACCTTTGTGGAAGGAGAAAGCCTATAAAAACGATTGAGAAGATTTTGGAACAATCTGTTTCCAGGATGCCCGAAAACGCAATGGATTATTATGGGGCAGATGGTTTGCTCTACTGCGGCAAGTGTCATACGCCAAAAGATGCCTTCTTTGCCAAGGGTCTTGTCCTGATGGGAAAGAACAGACACCCCGTAGAATGCTCCTGTCACAAAGCAGAACGGGAACAGCAGGAAGCAGCAATTAAAGAACGGAAGCATCTCGACCTTGTGCGGCGGCTGAAAGCAGACGGCTTTTCTGATTCAGCTATGCTGGACTGGACATTTGCAAACGACAATGGGCGCAGCCCACAGATGCACCATGCACACCGCTATGTGGAGCAGTGGCGGACCATGCGCTCAGAGAACATCGGGCTGCTCCTCTGGGGCGGTGTCGGCACAGGAAAAAGTTTCCTTGCCGGGTGTATTGCGAATGCTCTGATGGTTCAGGAAGTGCCTGTGCGCATGACGAACTTTGCCCGCATCCTGAACGAACTGAACAACAGCTTCTCCGGGCGGAATGAGGTGGTGGGCAGGCTATGCCGCTATCCTCTTCTCATCATTGATGATTTTGGCATGGAGCGTGGTACGGAGTATGCTCTGGAACAAATTTACAGCATTGTAGACAGCCGTTACCGCAGCCGGAAGCCTTTAATCGTTACCACGAATCTGACGCTGGACGAAATCCGGCATCCGCAGGATACCGCCCATGCCCGTATCTATGACCGCCTGCTAGAGATGTGCGTTCCCATCTCCTGCATCGGCGTGAGTTTCCGCAAAGAAACAGCGCTGGAAAAGCTGGAGCGACTGAAACTTTTAATCGGATGAATCAAGGGATGTTTCTAAAATTCGCAGGACAGTCAAAGTTCTGCTACAAGGAAATGGAGTTGCCTATTGAAAAAATACTATGACGCCGAAACTGACAACGCATCCTTTGTACGCTGTATCGATGTTATGGCAAAGCTGATTCAAAAATATGGCTCAACTGTACTGGAGCAAAAGGAGTCTCTGCTTTGCGCGACCAACAGTAAAGCTGCATAAGCAGATTTACACGTTGCGTAATTTTTATTTTTATGTTAAAATAATTGCGTAGCGTGTTTTACATATATGAGGACAACTTTATGGACTGCAAAGACAAAATCCTCGAACTGCGCGAATCGACCGGGATGAACCGCCGGGAGTTTTGCACCTTCTTCCAAATCCCCTACCGCACTGTAACAGAATGGGAACTCGGCCACCGCCATGCGCCGGAGTATGTACTCCGGTTGCTGGAGTATTACATCCAGCATGAAAGTCTCGCACAACAACCAACCGCCGAAAGTGAGGGGGCCTTATGAAAAAAGCACGCACCAAGTGTTACATTTATACGCGCGTATCCACGGCCATGCAGGTGGACGGTTACAGTCTGGATGCCCAGCGTGAAAAGCTGCGCAAATATGCCGACTACGAGGATATGGTCATTGCCGGAGAATATTCTGACGAAGGATTTTCCGGTAAAAACATTCAAGGACGGCACGAATTTCAACAGATGCTGCGAGATGTGCAAGACTGTAAAGACGGCGTTTCTTATGTTCTGGTATTCAAGCTCTCCCGTTTTGGACGCAATGCCGCCGATGTTTTGAACTCCTTGCAGCTCATGCAGGATTTTGGTGTCAACTTGATTTGCGTAGAGGATGGCATTGACAGTTCCAAAGATTCCGGTAAGTTAATGATTTCTGTTCTTTCTGCTGTTGCTGAAATCGAACGTGAGAATATCCGTGCTCAAACGATGGCCGGCCGTGAACAGAAAGCCCGTGAGGGCAAATGGAACGGCGGCTTTGCACCCTATGGCTATAGGCTGGAAAATGGCGAGCTTTCGATTGCAGACGATGAAGTGGAAGTTGTCCGTGTTATTTTTGACCGCTTTATCCATACCAACGATGGTGTAGCAGGCATTGCCCGGTATCTGAACACCCATGGCTATGTGAAAAAGCTCCGTCAGAATGGAACTATCCCAAAGTTTTCTGCTGTATTTGTTAGAGGTATTCTGGACAATCCCATTTACTGCGGTAAGATTGCATTTGGTCGCCGCAAGGTTGAAAAGAAACTCGGCACTCGAAATGAAATGCACGTTGTGAAGCAATCTGAGTTTCCCGTCTATATCGGTCAACATGAAGCCATCGTTTCTGAGGACGACTGGAATCTTGCACAGACCAAGCGTCAGCGTACCACAGGGCGGCGTGAAAAGGTCCGTGACCCAGACCACGCACATATTCTTTCCGGCATTCTGAAATGCCCCTGCTGTGGACGGAACCTGTACGGAAATGTCTCTAAGGCTCACAGCAAGGATAACAAAACTCGTTACTACTACTTCTGCAAAAGCATCAAAGGGCAGACTGGACACGAATGTTCTTTCCGGTTGAACATTGAACAGAACGAAATCAATCAGATGGTCGCATCCATCGTATCCGCTATGGTTCACAACCCACGCTTCGTAGATGCCATCAAAGAAAAAATCAGTTCTGCAGTCGATACCAGCGAGTTAGAGCATCAGGCTGATACAATCAAGGCGCAGCTCCGCCAGCGACTCAATACAAAGTCCCGTCTGGAGCACCAGATGGACACACTGGACTTTAATGATCCCTATTATGACCGTAAGTCTTTGGATTTACAGCGGCGTTACGATGAGCAATATGAACTGATTGGGGACATGGAATCCCAGCTCGCTGAAATCCAAGGTCAGATTGATGACATTCATCAGGAGAAGATCACAGCGGACAACATCTATCACCTGCTTCTGGCCTTCGATGAAGTCTACAATGCCGCCACTGAGGTGGAGCAAAAGGAATTCATGCGTGCCTTCATCGAGCGCATTGATATTTTCCCGAAAAAACAGCCGGATGGCAACTGGATTCGGAACATTGTATTCGCCTTCCCTGTTCCCTACAATGGAAAAGAGATTCGAGAATTTCCCTTGGAATCGCAATCAACCGTTGAGGTTGTGAGTTGTTATACCAAAACGATGTAACAAACGCAACCCTCAAGCCATTGCGAGTGTATCACGGCATTAACCCGCATAAAACCTTGATTTCTAGCACTTTCAAGGTTTGAAGAGCAGTAATTTTCCACCTTTGAACCGGCTCCAGATCCATCGGAACAGTCCTCACTGTTTCATAGAACTGCAAACAAGAAAACCGCCCTGCCGTATAACTACGACAGAGCGGTTTTCTGCTGTATGGACTCGAAGGGAGTCGAACCCTCGACCTTTCGGATGCGAACCGAACGCTCATCCCAACTGAGCTACGAGCCCTCATCTGTCCTCTGATTGCAAGGGCCAGAGGACATCGTTCATTTTGACTTTATTATTTTACTGCTTCTGGAATCATTTGTCAAGAGTTTCTACCTTCCGGCGAAGCAGACTCATGGGGGGCAGCTCCGGGGTGGGGATGGTGTACTTTTCCATGGCGTGGGGGGTGGATTCCACGCTCTCCCCTGCCTCGTTTTTGATCCACTCCGGGTGCAGCGGGATGCTGCGCCCATCCGGGCAGAGCACCTCCAGCGTGTCCCCAAGGCTCCATTTGCCACGCTGCTGGCAGGAGGCAACACCATTCTCCCAGCTTTCCACAGTGCCCACAAACTCCCACTCACGGATATAAGTAGCGCTGTCGGTTGCCTGACGGGCCTGCTCGCGGCCAAAGTAGAAGCCCGGGGAGTAGTGCCGGTGGCTGGTACGGGTCAGCTCGGCCAGAACGTCATCGCTCAGCTCAAAGTTATCGTTGAGCGGGTCGGCCAGATACTGATCCAGAGCCTTGCGGTAGGCGGCGGTGACGCTGGCGACATAGTAGAACGTCTTGGCGCGGCCCTCGATCTTCAGGCTGTCCACACCTGCCTTGCAGATGAGGTCGATGAAGGGAGCGGTGCACAGATCGTTTGCATTGAGGATATAGCTGCCGTTCTCATTTTCGCCGATCTCATACAGCTGGCCCGGGCGGGTCTCCTCGCTCAGGTAATACTTCCAGCGGCAGGGCTGAGCGCACTGGCCCCGGTTGGCATCCCGGCCTGCCATGTAATTGGAGAGCAGGCACCGGCCCGAAATGCTCATGCACATGGCTCCGTGGACAAACGCCTCGATCTCCAGCTCCGGCGGGGTCTTATCGCGCAGGGTGGCGATATCCTGCAGGCTCATCTCACGAGCAAGCACCACACGCTTTGCACCCATGTTGTAAGCGGCACGCGCAGCGGCCCAGTTGGTAATACCGGTCTGGGTGGACATGTGGACATCGATCTCCGGGGCGAACTGCTTACAAGCTTCCAGCACGCCCAGATCGGCCACGATAAAGGCATCCACACCGGCGGCAGCAGCAGCCTTGATGGCTTCGGGCAGGCGGTCAGCTTCCTCATTGGTGGGCAGCGTGTTCATGGTCAGATAGACCTTGCGGCCGCGGGCATGGGCATAGATCACGCCCTCGGCCAGCTGCTCCGGCGTAAAATTGGCAGGAGCCGACCGCATACCGAACTCCGGCAGGCTGCAATAAACAGCGTCTGCTCCATAGTTGATGGCATAACGCAGGCGCTCCAAGTCGCCTGCCGGGGCCAGCAGTTCCGGGATCTGTAACATAAAATCGTCCTCTCTTTTTAGCACCCTCTCTGTCATCGCTGACGCGATGCCGCCTCACCGGATCGGTTTCTGCAAACCTGACTCCGGAGCCGCAGTTGGCTCGTCCCTTGGGAGAGCTTTCAGCATAGCGGACTGAGAGGGACTTACTTCTTCAAACTCTGATTGACTTCAGCCGCTTTCCGGCAGTTGGCCTGATGTTCAGCATAGGTCTTGGCGTAATAGTAGTGACCGGAAAGATCCGTAACAAAGAAATAGCAGTCCCTGACTTCCTCATCACACTGAGGTGCCAGAGCAGCCTGGATCGCGGCAAGGCCCGGGTTCGAGATGGGCCCGGCGGGCAGGCCGGTGCAGGTGTAGGTATCGTAGGCATTCCGGATGTTCTCGGGGATATCCTCCCAGCCGCCATAATACGGTGCCACCCAGTTCCAGAGATAGTTGTTGTCCTCATCGCTCTGGACATAGCTGGAGGTGTTGCTCTGGAGCTTGGGGTAAGGCGAACCCTCGGCCAGACGGTTGCGGAACACCTGCGCCACATTGGAATCCTGATCGTTGCCCGCTTCCTCCTGCACAAAAGAGGCCAGTGTAATGACCTCGGGCAGGGTCAGCTCCTGCTTTTCCAGTTCCCTGTACATCTCAGCTGTGAACTGTTTATCGAAGTGTGCATAGAACGTTGCAACATAATGATGCACGGTATCGTCCGTCAAAAACTCATAGGTGTCCGGAAAGAGGTAGCCCTCACACTTCATAAAGCGATTGGGGGCATCGTCCGGGACATACTGCCAGAAGGTGTACTCGCTGAAATCTCCGGTGTTGGCTTCTTCCAGAAACTCCTCGGCAGTACACAGACCGGCTTCCTCCATTTTCCGGGCAATGGCAATGGCAGTGGTTCCCTCCGGGAAGGTCAGACGCACCGAATCCGCCTTGGCATACGTGGACAATTCTGCGATCAGGCCATCGTAGGAATATCCGCCGGTTTGCAGCGTAAAATCACCGTACTGCAGTTTTCCGGCGGCACCCTTGTGCCCCACATACCAGCGGAACAGATAGGCCGAACGGATCACTCCAGCCTCCTTCAGCTCCTTTGCGATGGCAGCAACGCCGCTGCCCTGGGGGATGCTGACGGTCACCTCTGCACCGGGCTTTCCTCCATTGCCGTTGATCTCGTTATACGCAAACACACCTGCTGCACCGACTGTCAGTACCAGCAGCAACAGCACGACCAACAGGATCTTCAGCGCACTGCCTTTTTTCTTTTTCTGGTGTTTCTCTGCCATATCCACGTTCCTTTCAATCCATCATCAGGCGCATGTAGCTCTCCGAAACATCAAAAGGTTCTCCTTCAAAGCGGATGAGGCCATACTCCTGCCGGGTTCCCTCGCCCAGGAACAGATTCTGGGCAGCCCCCACCGTGATGACAGCCTTTTCCACAATGACCTCTTTCTCCCGGGCGGCTTCCATCAGCACCTCGGCAGCACGGTCATTTTCCGCCATCATCTCCACAAAGTAAAGGGTATCCTCCCTGCGGAAATAGATGCCGTAGCCCTGCTCACTGGATACGATGGTCGCGCCACGGGAATACAGGTCCCGCAGAACTTCCCCCATCTGCTCCGGCGGCAGCTGAACGGTGTCGGGCCAGTATTTTGCCCGCAGCTCGCAGAGTTTTTTTGCCGTCACGGAATCGAATTCCGCCTGGCTCCACAGGTTGCGCTCCACCTCCCGGGGCAGGCAGCGCAGGGCAAAGGCTTTCTGGAAGCCTTTATCCTGCAGCAGCGTTGATTGTTCCGGGCTGGTGGGCACTGCCACCACAAAGCCTGCGCCCCGCAGTTTCTGCTGGGCGCACAGGGTATCCACCAGGCCCGCAAGGAGCAGGCTGCCCTGCCCGCACAAACCGAACAGATAGCTGCCCGGGCGGCCCTGCAGGGTCACCGGCACAGCCAGTGCCACAGCCTCAATGTGGTCGTTTTCCTCCGCGACGTAGACATTCTGCACCCCGGCAAAGCGCTCCACAGCGCCACGGACAAACTCCTCCGTGTCGCCGCGCTGGGCCTGCCACAGGGCCAGCACCTCCGCCCAATCGGACGGCTGCATCAAACGGTACATGATATAGGATGCCTCCTTTTGTTTCAAATAACAGCGAGAGCAAGGGTTCTGACCTCTCCCTGAATATCCTCAATGCTCCGCATTTTCTCCCCTGCCGTGCAGTGGACGGTATCCCAGCCGAGGTGAGCGGCGCAGTATTCTGCCGCCCGGCGGCTGCGGGCCAGATATTCGGTGTCCTTTTCATGGACATCCTTCCTGGTCTCGTCGCCATGGTAGCGGGCAGTCATCAGCCGCTGGCTCACCGCCGGGTCAACCTGCAGATAGATCACCTTATCCGGCGCAGGCAGGCCCAGCAGGTGGTATTCATAGTCAAAAAGCCACTGCAGGAATGTGTCCCACTGCTCCGGCGGGAGCTTCGAGCACTGATGCACGGCATTGGAGGTGGTGTAGCGGTCAGCGATCAGGATGCCGCCTTCCTCGTAGAACTTGCCCCAGTCCGACTTATACCCCGCATAGCGGTCCACAGCATAAAAGCTGGATGCCGCGTAGGCGTTGACATCGTCAGGCTTGTCGCCAAACTGCCCGGCCAGATACATCTTGACCAGCGCACTGGAATCACTGTCATAATCCGGGAAGGTGATCTCTCTTACCAGATGATCCGTCACCGTCAGGTGCTTTGCAAGCAGCTTGGCCTGCGTGCCCTTGCCGCTGCCGTCCAGCCCTTCCAGAACGATCAGCTTGCCTTTGCTCATACACCAGCCTCCTGCTTGATGGCCTCATACTTTGCGCGGACTTCGGCAGTTCTGCCGCAGCACATCTTGCCCTCGGGGCAAGGGCCGCTGACACAGGCCGGGCCGGCCTTGGCAAAGATATGGGGTGCCACCGGGTAGACCAGCCGGAACATTTCCTCAGCCAGCTGACGGATCTCCCACTGAGCGCGGGAGCAGCAGCGCAGATGGAAGAAATTCTGCAGACTGCGGGCGTTCATGGTCACGACCATCTTCGTCTCGCAGGCGTTGGGCAGCACAAAGCGGGCATCCTCGTTGGCCTGTTTGGAGGCCTTGGCGCGGGCCTGCTTTCCGGGCATTCCCTCCGCCATCAGGCGGGCAGTGTGGCCGTCCTCCAGCTTTTTTGCAAGGTCCAGGTAGCGCTTCGCATCCTCATCCATGCTCTCAAGAAAGGCTGCCTTTGCCTCAGGGATGGCCTCGATCTCCGGCGGGATGACATAGTGGAAGTCGTCCAGCCGGACATACCGCTGGCTCTGGACACTGAAGGATGCGATACGGTGCCGGGTGATCTGGGCCAGCAGGGTGCGGCTCACACCCTCAATGCCAAAGGTGAAGCTGGCATGTTCAATGGGGCTGGCATGGCCCAGGTCGCTGAGCATGGTCAGGAACTTGGCCGTTTTCTCCTCAGTCAGGCCGTCCAGCAGGTCGGTGATATGGGCATCGGAGTAGCAGAGCTTGGCCGCTGCCGCCACCACCTTTTCCGGTTCCGGGGTATGTGCGATCAATCGAACGGTCATCATAGTTTTCTCATTCCTCCGTAATTTTCGTCAGCGGCGCAAAATTTGCCATGGTTTTCTTCACGCCGACCTTTTCAAAGTTAATCTCCACGATCTGGTCTCCGGCAGCGGCCTTGACCGCCAGCACCCTGCCCCGGCCAAAGACCTTGTGCTCCACAATGTCGCCCACCTCGTAATGCTTTGGGCCGGTGGGTGCCGATTTGGGAACTGGCGTTCCAGCAAAAAAGACCCGCTTCATATCGTTCAGCGGCGTGCCACTCTTTTGAGAATAGTTTTCTCCAAAACCAGAAGTCGTTCGTCCCGCCATTCTATCACGAACATATCCTTCGTAGTCTTTCCCACTGATTTTACCGCTCATGTACCCATCCGGATCATCAGCCAGCGCTTCCATTTCTGCTATCGTAGAAACTGTTCTTTTATATTCGGTATTTTGTTTCTTGCTATATCGGTCGCCAAACCCACCATGCGCTCCAGAATTATACTCGCTATTCAAATAGCCAGATCGTCCCCCAGAATTATAACCGCCGGTGCGACCGCCGAAGCTGCTGGAATTGCGGCCCCAGCCGGACGCGCCGGAGTAGCCCGAGGCCCCGCCGGGAACGGTATCACTGTAACTGGAGCCCCAGCCCATGGAAGAACGGCGTTCCAACGCCGGGCTGCGGGTCTCTTCTATATACTCAGGCTCGATCTCGCGCAGGAAGCGGCTGGGTTCGTTGCGCTGGGTGCGGCCGTAGAGCATCCGGGAGACGCTGTTGGAGATATACAGCTCCTTCTTGGCGCGGGTGATGCCGACATAGGCCAGACGGCGCTCTTCCTCCAGATCTGCCTCGGAGTATTTGCTCATCTCGCTGGGGAACACCCCCTCCTCCATGCCAATGAGGAACACATAGGGGAATTCCAGACCCTTTGCAGAGTGGATGGTCATCAGGACCACCTGGTCAGCGCTCTCATTGTAGCTGTCAATGTCGCTGATGAGGGCGATATCCTCCAGGTAGCCTTCCAGTGAAGCATCCTCGCCGTGCTGGTCGCAGTAGTTTTTGACGTTGTTGACCAGCTGGCCCAGGTTCTGCAGGCGGTCTGCCGCATCCTCGTGGCCCTTGGCCGCATCGGCTTCCAGCATGGCCTTGTAGCCGGTCACCTCAATGACATCCTGGGCAAATTCGTCCAGTGTCCTGGTTTCCAGCGATTCCTGCAGTTTTTCGTAGATCTGCCAGAATTTCAGCAACGGCATGATGGCACGGCTGAGTTTGGCGTATGCATCCGCGTGGGAGATGACTTCCAGCATACTGATTCCCTGCTGGGCGGCAAGGTCAGCGATCACGTCAACAGTGGTATTGCCGATCTTCCGGGCAGGCTCGTTGATGATGCGGCGCAGGCGCACATCATCCCGGGCGTTCGCCACGATGGACATATAGGAGTGGATGTCCTTGACCTCTTTGCGGTCATTGAAGCGCTGGCCGCCCACGATCTTATGGGGAATGCCCGCGCGGGTAAAGTAGCTTTCGATGGGGGCCGACTGGGCATTCATACGGTAGAGCACCGCATGGTCCGCCAGATGCCCGCCCTCTTTCAGGTGCTCACCGATGACATCTGCAATGTGCATGGCTTCGTCCTGCTCATTCTCGGCAGTGTAGACCTGCACCTTGTCGCCCTCGTCGTTCCGGGTCCACAGGGTCTTGCCCTTGCGCTCGGTGTTGTGCTGGATGACGCAGTTGGCAGCATTCAGGATGTTGGAGGTGGAGCGGTAATTCTGCTCCAGACGGATGGTCTTGGTACCGGGGAAGATGCGCTCAAAGTTCAGAATGTTCTCAATGGTGGCACCGCGGAAACGGTAGATGCTCTGGTCATCGTCACCGACAACGCAGATGTTCTTTTCCGGGCCGGTGAGCAGGCTGACCAGCCGGAACTGGGCCACGCTGGTATCCTGATACTCGTCCACCAGCAGGTAGCGGTACTTGTTCTGGTAGAACTCCCGCACATCCTCGTGCTCCGCCAGCAGCTGCACGGTCTGGTAGATCAAGTCGTCGAAGTCGAAGGCTCCTGCCTCCCTGAGTTTTTTTTCGTATGCGGCGTAGACTTTGGCGGCAATGGCTCCCTTGGTGTCCCGGGCCGGGGTGCGCAGCGCCTCCTCCGGGCTGACCAGCTGATCCTTCCAGCGGCTCATCTGGTTGATGGCGCTCTTGATCGGGAAGAACTTATCGTCGATGCTCAGTTCCTTATAAACCGCCTTCATCACCCGCTGGGAGTCATCGGTATCATAGATGGTAAAGCTGCGGGGGTAGCCGATGGATTCTGCCCAGCGGCGCAGAATGCGCACACAGGCCGAGTGGAAGGTGGAGGCAAACACCTCGTCCCCCTCTTCGCCGCCCAGCATATTGCGCAGGCGCTCTTTCAGCTCCCCTGCCGCCTTGTTGGTAAAGGTGATGGCCATCACGTTCCAGCTGCGAACAGCGTTCTGCCGCAGCATCCCGTCCAGCCAGGCGGGCGCATCGGTGCCGGTCATAATTGCCGTTTTCAGAGCCTTGACATCCTCCTCGGTCACCTCACGGGGGGTCCAGTCAGAGCCATGGGCTGAGCCAAACCGGATCAGGTTTGCGATGCGGTTGACCAGAACAGTGGTCTTGCCGCTGCCTGCACCGGCCAGAATGAGCAGCGGGCCGTCGGTGATAAATACCGCCTGCCGCTGCATATCGTTCAGGCGGCCAAACTGCTTTTCAATATAGGTATCGCGCAGAGCGCAGAATTCCTGTTGGAGACTTGCTGCCATTGTTTCACCTGTTCTTCTATAAAATCACTTACTTTATAAGTATATCACAATTCAAGAGGGTTGTACATAAAAAACCGCCCTTCCTGTACAGCACAGGAGGGGCGGCAGTGTTCAGATAAAGCTTAGCCGAAGATGTTGATCAGGATACCGGCAGCAACAGCGGAGCCGATAACGCCAGCGACGTTGGGGCCCATGGCGTGCATCAGCAGGAAGTTGGAGGGGTTCTCGCTCTGGCCGACCTTCTGAGAAACACGGGCAGCCATGGGAACAGCGGAAACACCAGCGGAGCCGATCAGGGGGTTGACCTGACCGCCGGTCAGGGCGTACATCACCTTGCCGCACAGAACGCCTGCAGCGGTACCAAAGGAGAAGGCGATCAGACCCAGCACGATGATGAACAAGGTGCGGCTGTTCAGGAAGGTGTTTGCAGAGGTGGTGCAGCCAACAGACAGAGCCAGGAAAATGGTGATGATGTTCATCAGTTCATTGCCGGCAGTCTTCTGGATACGATCCACAACACCGGACTCCTTCATCAGGTTGCCCAGCATCAGCATACCGACCAGAACGGCTGCATCGGGAACGATCAGAGAAACAACGATGGTGACCATGATGGGGAAGATGATCCTCTCGGTCTTGGACACGGTGCGCAGCTGCTTCATCACGACTGTGCGCTCTTTCTTGGTGGTGAGCGCCTTCATAATGGGCGGCTGGATCACGGGCACCAGAGCCATGTAGCTGTACGCCGCAACAGCGATGCTGCCCAGCAGCTCAGGTGCCAGACGGGAGGTAACAAAGATGGCAGTAGGGCCGTCTGCACCGCCGATGATGGAGATTGCAGCGGACTGCTTCTGGGTGAAATCCACAATGCCGGTAGCAGCCAGCAGACGAGCGCCCATGTAAGTGCCAAAGATACCGAACTGAGCGGCAGCGCCCAGCAGCAGGCTCTTGGGGTTGGAGATCAGGGGGGCAAAGTCGGTCATGGTGCCAATGCCCAGGAAGATCAGCGGGGGGTAAATGCCCAGCTTGACACCCATATAAAGCATATCGGCCAGACCACCGTTGTTCAGGATCTCGATCCACATCGGGTGCTCGAGACCATCACCAACAAAGTACTGCATGTGGATGATGCCGCTGCCGGGCAGGTTGGCAAGGATCATGCCGAATGCCATGGGCAGCAGGATCAGGGGCTCAAATTCCTTCACGATGGCCAGGTACAGCAGGAAGCAGCCCACGCAGATCATGATCGCGTAGAGGTAGCCGCCCGGCTCACCGAACCGTGCAAAGCCGGAACTCTGGAAAATACCGACCAGAGTATCGATAAACTGTGTCATGTTTTTCCTCCTGTGTTAAAAAGGTGCGGTGGTGTCGTTGACACCAGCCTTGCTCCAGCCATTTGCAGCACGGCGCACGGCCTTCAGGGTGTACTTGCCATTGCCCATGGCATGGATGGCAGCCATAATTGCGGCAACCACATCGCCGGGAATGCCTTCCTCCACCACAGGGGCGGGAGCAGCCTGCTGCACGGGGGCGGCGGGCTTTGCGGCAGCCTTGGGAGCAGCAGGCTCCTTGGCTGCCTTCTTCTTGGCGGCCATACCGTCGAAGATCTTGCCTTCCAGCATGATGATGAGCATCAGCAGGACGAGGATGGCAAACACCAGCACGATACCGGTAATGGTGATAACCACATCAGAACCCAGATTCATGGTCTTCCTCCTAATAATAATTTACTCCGCACTCCGGAGCAGGCCCCGGCGCGCAAAAAGCGATTTGAAAATATTATACAATATTTCCCGACCCGATTCAACAAGTATGAACAAAATTTTGTTGCAACTTTTCCAATTTCTTAACGAGCCGGGCCAGGGCCCCGGTTAACGGCGGCCCATGCGGGGGGTCGCATCCAGGAAGCCGGTCTCCAGCTTATCGTTCAGGCCCAGACTCATGGCAGTGCCCAGCGCCACACAGTTCACGGGATCGGGCGAGACGGTCACATCCACCTTGAGTTCCTGGCTCAGGTATTCGGGCAGGCCGTGCAGCTGTGCGCCGCCACCGGTCAGCACCACACCATTGCGGAAGATATCGCCTGCCAGTTCGGGCGGGGTCTTTTCCAGCACCTGATGGGCGGCAGTGCCGATCTGCTCACTCAGCATCATCACAGGCTCGTAGAGGTCGCTGGTGGAAACATTCACCTTGATGGGCAGGCCGGTCAGCAGGCTGCGGCCCTTGACCTCCATCGTCTCGTCAAAATCAGCCTTCTGGGGGCAGCAGGCGACATTCTTTTTCAGCTGCTCTGCGGTACGCTGGCCGATGGCAATGCTGAACTTGTTGCGGACATGCTTCAGGATCTCGTCATCATAATGGTTGCCCGCCACACGGACACTGGTGGCCTTGACCTTGCCGCCCAGAGACAGGACAGCAATATCGGTGGTGCCGCCGCCGATATCAATGATCATCCGGCCATCGGGCTGGGTGATGTCGATGCCGGAACCCAGTGCAGCGGCAATGGGCTCATCGATCAGGTAGACCTGACGGGCACCGGCGGCCATCACGGCCTCCACCACGGCATCACTCTCAATGCCGGTGATGGCAGCGGGCACGCAGACAGCCACCCGGGGCTTGACCATGTGGGAGCTGTACACCTGATTCACAAACCGGCAGATCAGCTCCCGGGTCATGGTGTGGTCGCTGATGACACCGTCCTTCAGCGGGAAAATGGCGGAAATATAGTTGGGGGTGCGGCCTACCATGGCCAGGGCCTTGTCGCCCACCTCCAGCACGGAGTTCTTGCGGGTATCCATTGCCACCACGCTGGGCTGGTTGAGCACGACCCCCTGCCCTGCCTGTGCAATGATAATGGTCGTTGTGCCCAGATCGATGCCGATGTCATTCTGTGCCATAATGAAACGTTCCTTTCTCTGCTCCCCTGTTTTCTATCGTAAATGCCCGTTCGGGCGGGAAATCAAATCAATTTATATTGTAGCATAAGCCAGTAAAAAAGTATAGACCAAACCTCTCCTAGTAGGAGAGGCAAGTCAGCAGCCTGGCTCCCCTATTAGGAGAGCTGGCGCAAAGCGCCTGAGAGGTTATTCTGCCGCCATCTGTTCCGGCGGCAGATTCTCTTTCAGCAATTCGCACAGGCCGCTGTACCGCAGGTTCTGCCGGACATTGGACATCATCCGGTTCACCACGTCCCGCCGCCCGGCCACGATGCACAATTTGCGGGCGCGGGTCACGCCGGTGTAGAAGAGGTTGCGGTAGCAGAGCCTTGGCGGCACCTGCGCCACCGGCAGCACCACCGCCGGGAACTCGCTGCCCTGGCTCTTGTGCACCGTGATGGCGTAGGCGATCTCCAGCTCGTTCAGGTTTTCCGCCGGGTAGAGCAGGCGGCGGTCATCCATCCGCACCACCATGGAGCGGTCGCGCATGTTGATGGATTCCACAATGCCGATATCACCGTTATAGGCTCCCACGCCCTGCTCCCCGCCAATGCGGTTCCAGACGATCTCGTAGTTGTTCCGCACCTGCATCACCTTATCGCCCACCCGGAACACCCGGGAGGCGCTTTGGAGCTGGGGCTTGCCCTTCTGCTCCGGGTTGAGCAGGTTCTGCAGTTCCACATTCAGCGCCTGGGTGCCGGTGGGTCCCAGCTTGGTGGGGCAGAGCACCTGAATATCCCGGACAGGGTCAAAGCCATAACTCCGGGGCAGACGGGTGGTGACAAGATCGCACACCAGTTTCTGCGCCGCATCGCCGTCCGATTCCAGAAAGAAGAAATCGTCTGTCTTGCCGCCCTTCTGCAGCGGCTCACTGCTGATGATGTGGTGGGCGTTCTCCACAATAAGGCTGCGTCTGGCCTGCCGGAAGATCTCGTTCAGGCAGACGGTGGGCACCAGCCCGGAGCGGATGACCTCGCCCAGAATGTTGCCGGGCCCCACGCTGGGCAGCTGGTCGGCATCGCCCACCATAATAATGCGGCAGCTGTACCGCAGGGCTGCAATGAGCGCCTGAAACAGCTTCACATCCACCATACTCATCTCATCCAGAATGACCACATCGCATTTGAGCAGGTTCTTGTCATTGTGGATGAAGCTGACCACACCGCCGGAGTAGTCCACCTCCAGCAGGCGGTGGATGGTAGAGGCCTTGCGGCCGGTCAGTTCACTCAGCCGTTTGGCCGCACGGCCCGTGGGAGCACAAAGTGCCACCCGGTCTGCCTGATGCTCCAGCAGCTGTAGGATGGCATTGACTGTGGTGGTCTTGCCGGTACCGGGGCCGCCGGTCAGCACAAGGCAGTTTTCGGTCATGGCCTTGCGGATGGCTTCCCGCTGCAGGGGCGCATAGGCAAAGCCCTGGGTCAGCTCCAGCACCTGGATGTTTTTATCAAAGTCCCGCACCGTCTGCTTTTCCCGCTTCGCCAGCAGGGCCAGCCGGTCGGCAATGGCCTGTTCTGCTTCCAGCAGGTCAGGCAGATAGATATACGGCACCGCCTCCAGCATCTTTATGCCAAGCTGCCCGGTCTCAATGCAGTGGTCCAGCGCACGGGCCAGCTTTTCGGGCGGCTGCTGGATGAAGTGGGATGCCGTGTCCAGCAGCTGCGCACGGGGCAGACAGGTGTGGCCGTTGCCCGCGTTATGGCGCAGGGTACGGAGAAGCGCCGCTTCCAGCCGCTGGGTGCAGTCCCCTTCCATATGATAATACTGTGCAATGCTGTCGGCATGGCGGAAATCCAGCTGCAGGGGTTCCCCACAGAGCAGATAAGGGTTCTGGGAGATGGCCTGCATGGCACCGGGGCCAAAGACGCGGAATACCTCCATGGCGCGGCGGGGGCTGATCTCGAACTGGGCCAGATAGGCGATCAGCTCCCGCATTCCGAACATCCGCTTGAACTCCTGCTGGATGCGGTCGGCTTTGTCTGCCGAGATGCCGGGGATCAGGGTGAGCTGGGCGGGATCGTTGGCGATCACTTCCAGCGCCGCCGCGCCGAATTTATCGATGATCTTATTGGCCGTGCGTGCCCCGATGTAAGGCAGAGAACCGCTGGCAAGGAAGGCATACACTGCCTCCAGATCCTTCGGCATATCGGTCTCGCATTCCTGGGCGTGGAACTGGCGGCCATAGGTGGCGTGGTTCTCATATTTACCGCGGCAGACCACACTCTCGCCCGCATGGAGCTCGCCCACGATCCCGCACACCACGGTCACCGTGCCGCCCCCGGAAATTTCAAACACCGTGTAGCCGTTGTCCGGGTTTTCGTAGATGATATCCTCCACCGTGCCCTCGATCTGTTCCAGCTCCATGCTCCTCACCCCCTTGTGACATAATTATTTATAGTATAATCGTTTTGGTGTTATTTGTAAAGGAATCGGGCAGGCCCTGCTCTATACAACCTCTCAGCTTTGGCGTTTCGTGAGGCGTTCCCTCTTCGCCAAGGCCTCCCCTACTAGGCAACAAAAGAGCCGCCCTTCTGCGGTTTCGCAAAAGAGCGGCTCAATTTTTACAAGTTTGCGTGCGGTCTTGCTTTTTCCTGTTTCAGCTTCCGGAACACAACGATATATGCAGGGATCAGGAAGAAGCAGGCAAAGAACCATGCCACCGGATTTGCAATGCAGGCGGCAAAATAGCCCCACAGCGGCACGAACAGGAAACCCACCAGAGCACGGGCGATCATCTCCGCCACACCCGCAAACATGGCCAGGCTGGAATAACCCAGCCCCTGAATGGTGTAGCGGTAAATGATAAGGACCGCCAGCGGGATGTAGAACACGCTGTTCCAGAAGATGAAGCTCTGGGCGTTGGCCATGATATCGGTCTGGCTGCTCTCAAGGAACAGGCCGATCAACGCCTTATCCAGCACGCGCAGGATCAGGAAGGATGCCACGCTGTACACACAGCCGATGCCCAGGGCGGTGTTCACGCCCTTGTTCACACGGTTCAGGTCGTTGGCACCCATGTTCTGGCTGGCGTAGGTGGTCATAGCCGTGCCAATGCTCTCCAGCGGGACGGACAGGAACTGCGCCGCCTTGCCGCCTGCAGTCTGCGCTGCCACGATGTCACTGCCCAGACCATTGACTGCACCCTGCAGCACAACGGAACCGATGGCCGTGATGCTGCACTGCAGGCCCATGGGGATGCCCATGCCGCACAGCTTGACACAGTGCTGTCTGCTCAGGCGGCTTTCTTCTTTGTTCCAGCGCAGTTCATTATAATGCTTGAGGATGTACCACAGGCTGCCCAGACCGGCCACTGCCTGGCTGAACACGGTGGCGAACGCCGCACCGAACACGCCCATCTTGAAGACGATGATACAGAGCAGATCCAGCCCGATGTTCAGAAAGCTTGCCACCAGCAGGAAGTACAGGGGCCGCTTGCTGTCGCCCAGAGCGCGCATCAGGGCGCTGGTCATGTTGTACAGCAGCGTAAACGGGATGCCGATAAAGATGGTGCGGATGTAGATATCTGCCAGATCAATGATGTTGTCCGGGGTATTGGTCCAGACCAGAATGGAACGGGTCATGGCCACCGTGACCACGGTAAGCACTGCGGCAAAAAAGACACTCAGCCAGACGGCATTGGCGGTGTAGCGGCGCATCTCCGCATAGTCTTTTGCACCGAATGTCCACGAGATGGGGATGGAGAAGCCGCAGGCAATGCCGTTGACAAAGCCCAGCACCAGATAGTTCAGACCGCCCACACTGCCGACCGCCGCCAGGGCTTCCACGCCCACAAAGCGACCCACGATGATGGTATCTGCCAGATTATAGAACTGCTGGAACAGGCTGCCCAGCATCAGCGGCACCGCAAAGGCAAGGATCAGCTTGAGCGGGCTGCCCTGCGTCATATCTTTCGTCATACACACGTTCCTCCTTGGGAAAGCATCACAGACCTTATCGCACGAATTTTTTCCGACAAAAACGCCCTGCCGCGCAATGGGCAGGACGTTTTTGTTCATGTGGGTATTATATCAGGTTGCGATGAATTTTCAAGAGGTTTTTTCAAATTTTTCAGTGCTTCCCGGCCAGATGCTTCAGCAGCTGGAACAAAACGCTCCAGAACCCCGTTCCGGCATTGCCCGAAGGCGGGGTCTCCTCATCCAGAACGCTCAGCGGCGTATCATCCTCCGAGATGATCGCCGCAGCCACACCATATTCGTCCTGAGCAGCCCCCTCATCCGAAGAGGAAGCCACCTGAACCACTGCCACACTTTCGGTTTCCGCAGCCTCTGCGCCGCTGGCAGCCAGTGCGGGCAGACCCGCCGTAAGGACAACCCCTGCGATCAGTGCTGATGCAACACCACGTTGGAATGCATATTTCAACTTCATTTCTTGTTAAGCCTCCTCAAATTGGGAATGGGTCTGATTTGTGTTTCAATTATAGCACAAAATCCAAAATGATTATCACTGGTTTTTGCATAAAGCGTTATTTTTTCGCAGATGTGAAAAAGTTTCAGATTTCTGTTCACAAAATGCAATGTAGTTATGCAGCCCAAACCTGCTCTGTACAGCAAAACCGCCCCGGCGTGCGTTTCTGCACGCCGGAGCGGTTCGGGTCATTCCACATTTTGGACGATTTTCTCAAACGCCTGTTGCAGCGGTGCTTCGATTCCCTGCGCCGCATAGATCGTTGCGATCATCAACTCGTCCGGATCTACCGCAGTGAAATCCAAATCATACCCCGCATTTTCTGCTAACTGTGACAAAAAGACGCGCTGTGTCCGCCCATTGCCCTCCCGAAATGGGTGCAGCTCGTTGGTTCGTTGATAAAGATCCACCAATGCAGCGATAAAATCATTTCTTGCAAGCCCACAAAGAAGATTATTCTGCGCAAGACGCTTAAAAATCGCCGCACTCACCCGTGGGATTTCCTCCACCGGGCAGAACTGCGTTCCTTTTTTGGACAGGTTGACCATCCGTACCTGTCCCGCCCAATCATACAACTCACCGAATAAATGTCGATGGATTGCTTTATAGTGCTCAAAATCAAATGCTGCACATCGGGGGTTCTCTGACCATTGTATCATTTTGGCCGTTACCAGAACCGATTCTACCGCATTCAGCTCTTTTTGCGTATGCAGATCAAATTTATTGACCAGGACTGTCGTTCCCGGATAGCAGCCGCCCTGAGCCGCTTCGATGGTATAAGGCATTCGTCACCTCCGGGACAGCTCCTGCTTTTTCTGACGTTTCAATGCTTCTCTTACAAGGGTTGCAGTATCGATTTTTCCATCCAGATAGCGCAGGCAGTCTCTCTTTTCCTGCTCTGAGATCTCCAGCCCCTCCATCCGGGCCGATGCCACTGCGTTTGCAAGTGCTCGTTTCCGTGCTACTGTCATTTTTCCGCCCCCCTGTTTTTATCAGTATACCAAAAGACACCCACAGAGTGCAAGAGATAAAACCGCCCCGGCGTGCATCTCTGCATTTCGGGGCGGGGCGGGTCATTCTGAATAGTGTGCGAGGAACTGTCTGGTACGCTCTTCCCGGGGGTGGTCGATGAGCTGTTTGGCAGGGCCCTCCTCCACGACCACGCCGCCATCCATGAACAGGATGCGATCGGCCACATCGCGGGCAAAGTGCATCTCATGGGTAACAATGATCATCGTGGTCTTGCGGTCAGCAAGATCGCGCAGGACCTTCAGCACCTCACCGGTCAGCTCCGGGTCGAGGGCGCTGGTGGGCTCATCAAAGCAGAGGATATCCGGGTGAAGCGCCAGCGCGCGGGCAATGGCTACACGCTGCTGCTGGCCGCCGGAGAGCTGATGCGGGTAGTGGCCGGCCCGCTCCGAAAGGCCCATCTGCGCCAGCAGTTCTCGCGCCTGCTGTTCCAGCTCCGCGTGGATGGCCTTTTTGTTCGCCTGATACTCCGGACGTTCCTTTGCCAGCAGTTCCCCTGCCAGCATCACGTTCTGCAAGGCCGTGTACTGCGGGAACAGGTTAAAGTTCTGGAACACCAGACCAAAATGGAGCCGCTTTTTGCGGATCTCACTTTCCTTCTGAGTGGCAGGGTCGGCGGCATCCCACATGGTCTCGCCGTTCACCTTGATCACACCCGTGTCAGGCCGTTCCAGAAAGTTCAGGCAGCGCAGCAGAGTTGTTTTGCCGGAACCGGACGAACCGATGATTGCCAGCGCTTCCCCCTGCTCCAGATCCAGGGAGATGTCCTTCAGCACATGGGTCTCGCCAAAATTTTTTCCGATACCGGAAGCTTCGAGCAACGCCATAATCTATCTGCCTCCTTAGCAGCGGAAATAATCGAGCTTTTTCTCAGCCCAGTTGAACAGGATGGTCAGCGCGCCCACAAACACCAGGAAGAAGAGCGCGGTGGAGAACAGCGGCCAGATCAGGCCCTTTGCGCTATACTCCTTGGCCATCATAATGATTTCCTTGTTGGCAATGGTGTTTGCCAGCGAGGTATCCTTGACCAGCGTGATGATCTCGTTGCCCATGGGGGGCAGGATGCGCTTGACGACCTGAAGCAAGGTCACCTTGAAAAAGATCTGCGTTTTGGTCATGCCAAGCACCTGCCCGGCTTCGGTCTGCCCCTTGGGCACCGCTTCAATGCCGCCGCGGTAGATCTCAGAAAAATAGCAGGCATAGTTGATGGCAAAGGCCACCACCGCCGCCACCATCCGTCCGCCGGAGCCGGAGGGCCAGGGGTTGTTCATGCCCAGCAGGCCGGGGCCCAGATAGATCACGATGATCTGCAGCATCAGCGGGGTGCCGCGGATGATCCAGACAAAGGTCTTGACCAGCCCGGCCAGCGGCTTGCAGCGGCTCATGGAGCCAAACGAGACCACCAGCCCCAGTGGCAGTGCAAACAGCAGTGTCAGGGCAAAGAGCTCACAATTGAGCAGGAACGCGCCGGACAGGCGCATAAGAATCACAGACACAAAAACACACCTTTTTTATTCAGAATCCATATTTCCTTCCATCATCTCCGGTGAAAGTTCCCCCTGCTTGGGAGCCTTTCACGCATCGGCAACAAAAAGCCTCCCTCACCGAGGGAGGTTGCATCGCATAGCGATGACGGAAGGAGTTGTTCAACAAATTCAGTCAGCCAGTGCCAGATCGTACTTATCGGCCAGTGCCTGCATGGTACCATCGGCCTTCAGTGCATCAAAGGCCTCATCCACAGCGGCGGCAGCATCACTGCCCTTGCGGAATGCCACGCCGTACTCCTCGGCGTTCAGCTCGTCCACGATCTTCAGGTCGGCATAGTCAGTGCCCTCACCGATCATGGCGTTGGCCAGGGTCAGGTCAAGTACAGCGGCATCGGCAGTGCCTGCGGCAACTTCCATCAGGCAGTCGGTCTGAACACTCTTGGAAACGTAATCAGCCTGTGCCAGGTTCTCGTCCCCCTCAATGGCGGCCTCACCGGCGGAACCCGCCTCGGCAACCACAGTCTTACCCACCAGGTCAGCGGTAGAGGTATAATCGGTGCCATCTTTCACAACGACCACCTGTGCATTCTTTGCATAAGCCTTGGTGGTAGCGGTGTTCTGCATGATGTCATCGGTCAGGGTCATACCGTTCCAGATGCAGTCGATGCTCTTGGCATCCAGCTCCACGACCTTGGTATCCCAGTTGATCTCCACAAATTCCGGTTCCACACCCAGCTTTTCGCAGACAGCAGTGGCCAGCTCGGTATCAAAACCGGTGAAGTTGCCATCCGCATCGGTGTAGTTCATGGGTTCGTAAACGGTGTAGCCGATGACCAGCTTTCCCTTGCCCTTGATGTAATCCAGGTCGCTGCCTGCGGTCTGGGAAACGGCAGCACTGCCGGAAGCAGAAGCAGAGGCAGATGCGGCAGTGGAAGTGGAAGCGGCAGCGCCGCAGGCGGCAAGGCTCAGTGCCATGGCACCGGCCAGGAATGCAGATACAAGACGTTTCATATACGGTTCCTCCCTCAGTGGCAAGCAGCCTTGTTTTATTGCTTTACCATGCTAAATCGCTAAACTGTGGTTATAGAATAGCGCGTTTTCTGCCGTTTGGCAAGGGGGAAAACTGATTTTTCGCAGTTTGCTCAAATCTTTACCGCTTTACCACGGCAAAGCGGTCATTTTGACAAAACAAAAACGCCGCGTCGGCAGCTGCCAAACGCGGCGAGATGTTTCTCTCTGAAAATTCAGCGGAATGCCCCCTATCCGGGAGAGCCGGTGCGCGATTGCGAGACCGAAAAGGGCTTCCCCCTCAGCCCAGGGCATCCAGCGCCGCCTTTTGCAGGTCGGTGATGTCAATGGTACACAGAGCCTTCAGGTCGGCATCGCCGCCGGAAAGCCCGGCGATCTCGGTGCGGGTCTTGCCCTTGAGGGCATCACAGAAGCCTTCGCTGTGCTCATACCACTCCTTGCCCAGCGCCGATGCGCCGCGCATCCCGTAGTCCTCGCCCAGCTCCAGCTTGGTCTTGACGAGGTCCGGGGCTGTCACACCGCCGTCTGACACCACTGTCAGGGCCGGCTCGGCCATATCCGCAATGGCGCTGGTCACGCGGCGGTCTGTATCGGTGGTCAGTGCCACGATGCTCACATCCACCTGCGCATTCACATCCTTGTCATCGGTGGCGGTAATGTCCGAAGTCCCGTTCACCGCTTCGATGCCCAGCGCGGCCCTGTCGCCCTTGGCGGCACCCAGTGCCCTGGCATTGGTGCAGGCCCGGGTCACGGCATCCCGGTAGCGATCCACAGCGATGGTGCATCCGCTCAGCAGGTCGGCATCCGTGGCCTTGCCATCCTCATCCATCTTGAGCATGGACACCTGTTCCGGGGTCATGCCGATCAGGTAACTGGCAAAAGCATCCACCTGTTCCGCCCAGCCCTTTTTCAGAGAGGACACTGCCGCCAGCGGGTAATCGTCCCCCTTCTGCCGCTTGGTGCGCCAGTCGGTGGGCAGAGTCACATGGCCGGTGCTGTCCGCCGAAACAGACACTTCCAGCTCGTCCAGCAGAACACTCTCCAGTTTGCCCTCGCCATCCAGCAGGACAGCGGCCGCTGCCAGCTCAATTTTCCCTGCCCTGTCCTGATCGGTGGCCTCTGTTACCACACCCAGACCGGTTTTCCATGCCGCTGTCTGGGTCTGTGCGGAGGATGTGCCGCTGCTTCCGCTCATGCTGCCGGAGCTGCCCGACCCGGCGTTCGTTTTGCCGCAGGCGGTCAGCAGCAGCGCCGCCGCCATGGCACAGCTCCAAAGAGCCCGATGGTTCTGATTCATAGATACGCTCCCTTTCCACACGGCCCGTTGGGCCTTTGCCCCATAGTATGTCCAGAAGAGCGTAAGATTACGCAGCCGACGGGAGTTTTCCAAAGCAAGTGTCCGCTGGGGTGGGACCCTGTTGCCGCAGGCAATAGGGCGGGCGATGGAATGGCCCGTTTCACTTGCGTGGAAAAGCTCCCCGCGTGCTGCGCGCAGCCGCTTACATCAACGGACTCAGCAGCCGCAGCACGCTGTCCAGTGCTGTGCCTGGCAGATTGGTGCGGCAGTCGGAGCGCATGATCTCCCGGCACTGCGGCAGGGTGCGCTCCACATCCTTCCGCAGTGCGGCGATCTGGCTGTTATGGAAGAGCAGTGTTCCGCACTCAAAATGGAGAAACAGGCTCCGGTAATCCATATTGATGCTGCCCACCACGGCGACACGGTCATCGCTGACATAGCACTTGGCGTGGAGGAAACCGGGCGTGAATTCGTAAATGCGCACGCCCGCCCTGAGCAGGGGCAGATAGTAGGAGCGGCTGAGCCGGAACACCAGCTTCTTATCCGGGATCCCGGGCAGGATGAGCCGCACGTCCACCCCGCGCTTGGCCGCATTTTTCAGAGCATCCAGCATCTCCTCGCCCACGGCCAGGTAGGGCGTATAGATATAAACATATCTCTGGGCCTGAGAGAGGATGTCCAGATAGACCGTCTCGGCCAGCGGTTCCTCGTCCAGCGGGCTGTCCGCGTAGGGCTGTACCACGCCATCCTGCACTGCAGGCAGGCGGGTGGGCGCAAAGGCGGTGTAATCGGTCTCCTGCGGGCGGAAGGCGTTCCATACATTGAGGAACATCACGGTAAAGTTCCAGACAGCGGCTCCTTCCAACCGGATGGCCGCATCCTTCCAGTAGCCAAAGCGCTGCTCAGCATTGATATACTCATCCGCCAGATTCACACCGCCGGTGTAGGCCACATTGCCGTCAACCACCACAATCTTGCGGTGGTCGCGGTGATTCATCACCAGCGAGACCAGCGGCACCACCGGGTTGAAAGGGATGCAGCGGATATGCGCCTTCTCCATGCGGATGACAAAATCACTGGGCAGGCCCAGCAGACTGCCAAAATCATCGTAGATCAGCCGCACATCCACGCCCTGGGCGGCCTTGCGGCGGAGGATCTGCTCCACACCGTTCCACATTTTGCCGGAACGGAGGATAAAAAATTCCAGAAAGATGAACTTCTCTGCCTTGTCCAGATCTGCCAGCAGCTGGGGATACATCTCCTCCCCACAGGAAAAGTAGTGAGCAGCGGTATCCTTCCAGGCCGGATACGGCCCGAACTTTGCCACATAGCGGCTCAGGTTCCGGCTGGAGATATCCAGCGCATCGGTCTGGCCCTCAGGTTGGGCAAGCTCAGTCTGATGGGCCTGTTCCACCTTCTGCATCCGCTCCCGCAGATACTTGGCGGGGGCCTTGTTGCCAAAAGCCAGATAAAGCGCGCCGCCCAGCAGGGGCAGAAGGCCGATCAGGACGATCCAGCCGATCTTATAAGCACTGTTTTCATCCTTGCGCACCAGATACAGCACGATCATGATGCTCAGCGCCTTCAGGGCACCGTTCAGCCAGACCCGCCCCGCCGTGAACGACCAGAACGCCCAGAGCAGCCAGAGCACCTGTAAAGCCACCAGCACCACTGTGATCGTGACACGGTTGAAGATGCGGTTGAAAAACTTGACGATAGGCAATCTGAACATGTGGTATCCCTCCCCTGCCGCCCACGGCGATTTTTGATGCTGTTAGTATAGCGCAGAGCGGAAGATTTTGCAAACAAAAAAGCGCCCACAACGGCTTTCCCCGCTATGAGCGCCTATTCAATCGTGGGCAGAATTTTTCCGAGGGCCGTTCGCTTATGCTTCCGCGTCCTCATAACCAACCAGCAGGCCGCCCAGCTCTGCATAATAGCTGCACAGACCGCCGCATTCGCTGATGTCCACCTTTGCTCCATCAAACACAGCCTTTACCATGTGCTTCAGGCGCTCGGCGGCAGCGGGATTGCCGCAGTGAGAGATATGGAGCCTGCCGTTGGTGTAGCCGTGCTCCTTGAGTTCCAGCACGATGCGTTCCAGCGCACCATGCTCACCACGGGTCTTGCAGAGAACATCCAGCTCCCCGGCCTCACTTGCCTGTCCGATGACCCGGATGCCCAGCATCCGCGCCACAGCAGCAACGGCAGGCTTCACGCGGCCATTGCGGGCCAGATTGGCCAGCGACTCCAGCGAAAAGAGCAGATGGGTGTGCTTGTGGTAGCGGAGCATCTCTTCACAGATCTCGTCAAACTCCTTGCCCTCAGCCAGCAGATCCCGCAGATGCTCGGCCAGCAGGCGCTGCTCCGGGCCGGTGGAAAGGCTGTCCAGCACGAACACCCGCTTGCCGGGATTCTCCTGCTGGTACTCCTCGGCGGCCAGCTGGGCGGCATTGTAGCTGCCGGACAGAGTGCCCGTGATGGTGATGGCATACACCTCGTCGGCTCCCTCGTAGGCGGCCAGCCAGTCGCTGACGTTGGGGCAGGAAGTCGAGGTCTTGCCCTTATAGGTACGCAGGGTCTGGGCCATGCCCAAGGCATCCATTGTGCCGTTGTCCAGATATTCGGCATCGTCGGTGATGATCTTCAGGGGAACGCATTCAAAATTCACGCCCTGCAAAGTGTACAGGCTGGCGGAGGAATCCACAACAATCTTGGTGTTCATAAGCATTTATCTCCATTCCGGCGGCAGCGGATGCCGCAGTTTTTCCTGTTGTCTGAATCACTATATCAGTTTTTCAAAAACCTGTCAACTGTTTTCTTGAATTATTTCAAAAGTTTTTAATTTCCTGTTGACCACATTTCCAAAACATGGTATACTGTCCGCATGAAATTAGAATCAAACCGCCGCGTTGCGGCCTGCGCCGCAGGGTTTGCCCTGCCCCGGTATGCAGAACTCCCCACCGTAGGGCTTTATCTGGATCAGAGTGTACAGTTTGTCAACGGGTGTTTCCGCACATTTCAGGGGGTGGAGCTCACCGCTTCCATGGTGAGCAACTACGTTAAGAAAGGGATCATCAGCCACCCCATCAAAAAGAAGTATACCCGGGATCAGCTGGCCTGCCTGATCTACATCGTAGTTTCTAAAAACGTCCTGTCCATGGAAAATATCGACAGCCTGTTCAAGATGCAGCGGGCGCATTATACCTCCGCGCAGGCGTATGATACCTTTTGCGATGAGCTGGAGAACTACCTGCCCTATGTGTTCGGCCTGACCAAAAGCTTTTCCGAGCTGGAGCCGGATGTTGATGATGCACGCACGCTCCTGCGCAGCACCATCATCTCGGCTGTAAACAAGATCTATCTGGACTGCGTTTTCACCGATCTGCGGCAGGAGCAGGCCCTCTGGCCCGATATCCTGCCGGATCTGGCATAACAACAAAAAAGGCCCTCTCCGTCATGCTTTGTAAAGCAATGATGGAGAGGGCCTTTTTTTCTTAAAATGTAAGCGTGGGGCTGATCTCATTGCGGCGCTGAGCCTGCACGATGCAGTCCTTTTCCGGCACGACACCTGCCGCACCCAGGGTGTTGAACATGGTCTGCAAAGCAAGCGCTGGGGTGTTGTTCTCCTGCGAGAGATGGCAGAGGGCAAACTTCTTGCATCCCTCCTGGATCAGCTCCAGCAGCTTTGCCGAGCACTCATCGTTGGAGAGGTGGCCCCGGTTGGACTCGATGCGGGAGCGCAGGTAGTAAGGATACCGCCCGCTGCGGAGCATGTGGAGGTCGTAGTTGCTTTCCAGCGCCACCAGGTCACAGCCGCTCAGGGCCTGATGCACCGGCGGGGTCAGGACTCCCAGGTCGGTGGCAATGGTCATGGTCTTGTTGTCCGGGGTGTGGATGCGGTAGCCCACGCAGGGCACGTCATGGCTGGTGGGGAACATCGTCACGCCGAAATCTCCCACATCCTCTTCCCCGCCGGACAGGGTGCGCAGCTCACAGGTGGCGGGCACAATGCCGCTTGCATCCAGAAAATCCAGCGTATCGTCTGCGCCGTATACCGGCAGCGGATTCTTTTTGAGGAAGGTAGCCAGCCCCTTGACGTGGTCAGAGTGCTCGTGGGTGACCAGAATGCCCGCACAATCGCTGATGTTCAGGCCCAGCTCCTTGAGTGCCGCCGAGGTAGTGCGCACACCCTTTCCCATATCAATGATGATGTACTTTTCCCCCGTGCGCACCACGCTGCAGTTGCCGGAGGAGCCAGAGTATAACGAGATGAATTCAGACATTTCAAACCTCAAGAAACGAACCTCTCCGTCGTTGCTTCACAAAAGCTCCCTGTCAGGGGAACTTCTGCAAAACAGACTGAGAGGTTCTGAATGATCACATTGCCGATTCCAGTGCGGCGGGCATCCGCTCCACCTTGCTGATCTCAGCGCCCAGGCCGCGCAGCTTTTCCACGATGTTCTCATAGCCGCGCTCAATGTGGCCGATCTCCTCGATCTCGCTGGTGCCGTCTGCCATCAGGGCAGCAACGACCATGGCCGCACCGGCACGCAGGTCAGAAGCGCGCAGGGGGGCGGGGTTCAGTTTGTCCACACCCTCAAACACGGCCACCTGACCGTCCACCTGCACCACTGCGCCCATCTTGCGCAGCTCGTCCACATAGCGGAAGCGGTTATCCCACACGCTCTCGGTGATGGTGGAGGTACCCTTTGCCACGCTGAGCAGCACACCCATCAGGGGCTGCATATCGGTGGGGAAGCCCGGGTGGGGCATGGTGTTGATCTTCAGCGGCAGGATATCGCCCTTGCGGGAGACGCGGACGGAATCATCGAATTCCTCCACATCCACACCGGCACGGCGGAGCTTTGCCGTGATGGGTTCCAGATGCTTGGGGGTGACATTTTTGATCAGAACGTCGCCGCCGGTGGCAGCAGCGGCAACCATGTAGCTGCCCGCCTCGATCTGGTCAGGGATGATGCTGTAAGTGCAACCGTGCATCTTTTCCACGCCGCGCACCTTGATCACATCGGTGCCGGCACCGCGCACATCCGCGCCGCACATATTCAAAAAGTTCGCCAGATCAACGACATGGGGCTCCTTGGCGCAGTTTTCCAGAATGGTCTGGCCCTGTGCCATCACAGCGGAGAGCATACCGTTCATGGTAGCGCCCACGCTGACCTTATCAAAGAAGATATGGGCACCGTTCAGTTCCTTGGCACGCACGGTGATCATGCCGTAGTCCACGCTGTCCTCTGCACCCAGTGCGCTGAACACCTTGAGGTGCTGGTCGATGGGGCGGGGGCCCAGATTGCAGCCGCCGGGCATGGCCACCTGTGCCTTGCCAAAGCGGGAGAGCAGCGCACCCAGGAAGTAGTAGCTGGCACGCATCTGGCGGGACAGATCGTCCGGGACGTTGGTGCAGTTCAGATGGGTGGTGTCGATCTCGTAGGTATTGCGGTTCAGCATCTTGATGCCGGCACCCAGGGTGCTCAGGATCTTCAGACTGACTGCCACATCACTGATGTCCGGCAGATTTTCGATCACACAGACATCTGCCGCCAGAATGGTGGCAGGCAGAATGCCCACAGCCGCATTTTTTGCACCGGAAATGGTGACTTCGCCATGCAGGGGCTTGCCGCCCGTAATAACAAACTTTTCCAATTTTATAATCTCCTTGTCGCAGGCCCGCCAGCGGCAGGGCCACTCAGGGTTCTTGCTTGATTTCTCCGCGCACCGCCGGGCACACACCCTCACGATACAACTATCTTATTATACACAACTTCGGGCAAAAAGCAAAGCCCCCTTTTCCCCTGCCCGATTATTTTCTGTTTTGCCCAGAATCTGCAGAGATATTCTATATTTTTGTTTCTTATTTCAAAAATTTTACAATCAGCGCCCCTTACCAGACGCAATCCTCGCTGCAGGTCTCCTTGATCCAGCCCAGTTGATAGGCCTTGACCAGCTGTTTCAGGTCATGCACCCGCTCCCGAAGGATCTCGCCCTCGTCCGTCTCTTCCACCAGAATGCGGTGGTTCTCCGTTTCCAGTATGTTCTTCTGCGACACGATGTCGATGTTTTCGTTCACGGCCTTTTCGGCACTGACAAAGGGCTGATGGGTCCGCAGGGACATGGTGCGGCTGGAGTACACCAGCGTGTACCCTGCAATGCCGGTCTTTTCATGGTAAGCGCGGCAGAACCCGCCGTCAATAACGACCAGACGGCCCCCGCCCTTGATGGGACTCTCGCCGCTCTTCTCCCGCACCGGCACATGGCCGTTGACGATGTGGCTGGTGCCGGGCAGGCCGAATTCCGCCAGGATACGGCGGCAGGCGGCCTCTTCATTGTACCATGTATAATAGGGGTCCTTGACTTCCTCGTGGGTGGCGGGGTCGGCAATATACAGCCGCTCAAAGGTGGTCATGGCGCTGCGGCCGAACAACGGCGACAGCTTGCCGCACCACAGATACCACAAAAAGTCCTGACCGCTCCGCCGGGCAGCGCTGCCCTCGGGGGCAAAGTAACCGCGGCGCGCCCGCTCGTCACAGTAGTCCATCAAGCCGCGGCCCGAGTAGTTGTGTCCCTCGAACCGCTCCACGGCAAAGCTGCCGTTTTTGGTCATGGGCACCACGCCGTGGTAGAGCAGGTTGCCGTTCTCGATGTGGTAAACGCTGCCCTTGGCGTACAAAAATTCCACATGCTGCTGCAAGCGCTCACTCTGCCGGAAGGATTCCACCAGCTTGCGAAGCACCAGCCGCTCATCATCATTCAGGGCGGCGGGGTCTGCCGGGTTCACGGTGGGAAAGCTGGTGTCCCGCAGGGGGTATGCCTGCCCGTTCAGGGTCACTGTTCCCTTTTTCCAATCGATGTGCCGCAGGAAATCCCTTCCCTGCATCTTGAAATCCGGGTTGCGGTCGATGACCTTGCACTCCATCTTGAGCATCAGAATGGTCACGGCCTTGTGCATCACGGCACAGCGGTGGAGCATTCCTTCGGTGTAAGGGCCGCGCGCCGCGTCGGTGTGGGGCATCCAGAGGGTCAGGTCGTCATTTCCGTAGAACTGCTCGGCCATCCGCTGCAGGTGCCGCAGGTTGATGCCGTAGCAGTCCTCAAGCATGGCATGGTTGTGGTAGGCCAGTGTCGTTTTGAGCACAGTGCAGACGCAGATGGGGCTTCCGGCGGCGGCACCCATCCAGACCACGTCATGGTTGCCCCACTGGATATCCACATGGTGGTGGCGCATGAGCCGGTCCAGTATGATATCAGGCCGGGGGCCGCGGTCAAACAGGTCCCCCACGATGTGCAGCTTGTCCACAGCCAGCCGCTTGATGAGCTCACACAGCCGGACGATGAACCGGTCAGCGCGGCCATTTTCGATGATGCTGCCCACGATCTGCCCGTAATAAAGGTCCTTGTCGTGGTCCTCAAAGTGGGCATGGAGCAGCTCATCCAGAATATACCCGCAGCTGGACGGCAGGCAGGAGCGCACATGCTCCCGGGTATGCTTGGAGGACACCAACCGGCAGATATCAATGAGCTGAAGCAGGGTCTCCGTGTACCAGTGGTCAAGCGCTTCTTCATCCGCGCACCCAGCTTTGAGCTGGGGCAGCTTCTCGTTGGGGTAATAGATGAGCGTTGCCAGCTCTGCACGGGTCTGCTCCGGCACACTGTCCCCCAGCACGATATCCACCTTTTCCCGGATGACACCCGAAGCCGAGTTCAGGATGTGGACAAAAGCCTCGTTTTCACCGTGCAGGTCGCTCATAAAATGTTCGGTGCCCTTGGGCAGCTTGAGCAGAGCCTGAGTGCTGATGATCTCACTGGCGGCGGCCGCCTGCGAGGGATAATCCCGTGCCAGCAGGGAGAGATATTTCAAATGATCCCGGATCTCCTCGTTTTCGGTGCGCATGACATCCTCCGTCCGATATGTAGTATTTTTGCATGATATATAATATTCTATCATAGTATACCACATTCCATATCATAAATGGTATAATAAACAAGAGTAATTCTGTCAAATCTTTTGCAAAGGACTTGGATATTATGCCCAAAACCATTTCTGTTGCCGTACCGGAAGCCTGCACTCTCTGCCCCAGGCAGTGCAAAGCCGACCGGGCCGCCGGGCAGACGGGCTTCTGCGGGGCGGGCCGCACCCTGAAAGCGGCCCGCGCGGCCCTGCACTTCTGGGAGGAGCCCTGCATCAGCGGCACCCGGGGCAGCGGCACGGTGTTTTTCTCCGGCTGCACCCTCAAGTGCTGCTTCTGCCAGAACTACCCCATCAGCGCCGAGGGGCTGGGCAGGGAGATCACCGTAGAGCGCCTGGCCGAGATCTTTCTGGACCTGCAGGCGCAGGGAGCCCACAACATCAACCTTGTCACGCCTGGGCAGTGGCGGCCCTGGATCATCGCCGCCCTCGACCTGGCCCGGGCGCAGGGGCTGCGTCTGCCCATCGTCTGCAACACCGGCGGATACGAGACCGTGGAGAGCGTGCACGCCTGGCGCGGTTTCATCGACATCTGGCTGGCCGACCTGAAATATGTTTCCCCTGCCCTTTCGGCAGAGCTTTCCGCTGCGCCGGACTACTTTGCGCAGGCCAGGCCCGCCATTGAAGCCATGATGGCTCAGGCCGGGCACCCTGTTTTTGACAGCGAGGGCATCCTGCAGCGGGGCGTGATCCTGCGCCACCTTGCCCTGCCCGGCCATGTGGACGACAGCTTTGCCGTGCTCGATCAGATGGCGGCTTGGAACAAGGCCGACCCCGGGTGCTTCCTGCCCAGCGTGATGAGCCAGTACACCCCCTTCTATCAGGCGGCAGATCACGGCATCGGGCGGCGCATCACCACCTACGAATACCGCCGGGTGGTCAACTACGCCATGGATCTGGGGCTCAGCTCTGGTTATATGCAGCAGAAGAGCAGTGCAAAGGAAGAGTATACGCCCAGCTTTGACCTGACGGGGGTGTGAACCCCACCGTCATCCCTGCGGGATGCCACCGCCCCTAGTAGGGGCGGCCTTGGCAAAATCATAAGGCTTTACGCAATGCCAAGGGCCCCACTATTAGGGGGGCTGTCACCGCAGGTGACTGAGGGGTTCTTTCGTCAAAACAACCAAAATTTCTTTTTCTTTTTCTCTCGGCCGAAACAGCATTTGCTTGCTATCCGGTGCGCTGTGCGGTATAATGGATACAACAATGTGTTCTCACATGAAATGGATCCTGGAAACGACTTTTTAGGAGGAGCGTTATGGAACACTACAATCCCATCCTCGGCAGCGAGCCCAACGGCCAGAAATTTATCACCTGCGGCGAGATCATGCTCCGTCTGACCCCGCCGAACTACGAAAAGATCCGTATGGCATCCAGCTTTGAAGCCAGCTACGGCGGCAGCGAGGCCAACATTGCACTGGCCCTGGCCAACCTGGGTGTGGACAGCACCTTCTTCAGTGTAGTGCCCAACAACAGCCTGGGCAAGAGCGCGGTGCGCTGGCTGCGCTCCAACGATGTGCATTGCACCCCCATGATCCTGACTGAGCCCAACGAGACCCCCTCCAACCGGCTGGGTACTTATTATCTGGAGACCGGATACGGCATCCGCGCTTCCAAGGTCATTTATGACCGCAAGCACAGTGCCATTACCGAGTATGACTTCTCCCAGGTCGATCTGGACGCTCTGCTGGACGGCTACGACTGGCTGCACCTGAGCGGCATTACCCCGGCACTGGGCCCCAACTGCCGCGGCCTCATCATCGATATGCTCAAGGTGGCCAAAAAGAAGGGCCTGACCGTCAGCTTTGACGGCAACTTCCGCTCTACCCTGTGGAGCTGGGAGGAAGCCCGCGATTTCTGCACCGAGTGCCTGCCTTATGTTGACGTTCTGCTGGGCATTGAGCCCTACCACCTGTGGAAGGATGACAACGATCACAGCAAGGGCGACTGGAAGGACGGCGTGCCCCTGCAGCCCAGCTATGAGCAGCAGGACGAGATCTTCCAGCATTTCATTGCCCGCTACCCCAACCTCAAGTGCATTGCCCGCCATGTGCGCTATGCCCACAGCGGCAGCGAGAACAGCCTCAAGGCCTTTATGTGGTACGACGGCCACACCTTTGAGAGCAAGCTCTACACCTTTAATATTCTGGACCGCGTGGGCGGCGGCGATGCCTTTGCCAGCGGCTTGATCTACGCCATGCTGCACAACTATAAGGCTATGGACATGATCAACTTTGCCGTGGCAAGCAGCGCCATCAAGCACACCATCCACGGCGATGCCAACATCACCGACGATGTCAGCTCCATCCGCAACCTGATGAACATGAACTACGACATCAAGCGGTAACATTCCTTTATACGCAAAGATCCCCTCCGGTACGCGCACACCGGAGGGGATCTTCTTATTATGCTTCAATCTTACAGAAACACATCCATCATCTTTTCCAGCGGGGTGCGGGTGTCAAGCTCCAACCCGGCCTTCTGTTTCAGCATCAGGATGCGGCGGACGCTCTCGTTGAGGCGTTCCTCACTGATGGTTCCATTCTGCACAGCCTCCAGTACACCGTCAAAGGCTTCCGGCAGGTCGGGCGGCATCAGCAGAAGATCTGCCCCGGCGTTCAGCGCCGCTACAGCCGCTTCTGCTGCAGAATAGTGGTCACGAATGGCTTGCATGGACAGCGAATCGGTGCAGATGACCCCTGTAAAGCCCAGCTCCCCCCGCAGACGCTCGGTCAGCATAGTGTAGGAGAGAGACGCAGGCAGGCCGTCCTGCGTTGCATTGGGGGTGGTGATGTGGGCGGTCATTACTACGTCGGCCCCAGCTGGGATTCCAGCCGCAAAAGGCTTCAGCTCCGTCTCTCTCATCTCTGCCCAAGTCTTGGTGCTGCTGGCCGTGCCGTAGTGGCTGTCCTCTGCGGTATCTCCGTGGCCCGGGAAATGCTTGAGTGTGCAGAGTATGCCCGCATCGTGAAACCCTTGTACAGCGGAGGCCACCATCTGTGCCGCCACTGCCGGATCCGACGAAAATGCTCGGTTCCCGATCACGGTATTGGCCGGATTGGTGTTCACATCTGCCACTGGAGCAAAGTCAAGATTCAGGCCATAGGTTTTGAGGTAGCCTCCGACGATCTGCCCCATGGCACGGGCATTGGCCGGGTCCCCTGTTGTACCTACTGCCTGGGCACTCTGGTATTGGGGCAGATCAAAGCCGGAAGCATTGGCCAACCGGGCCACGCTGCCGCCCTCCTCGTCCACGGCGGTCAACAGACCGGTCCCGGATGCTGCCTGAAAATCTGCCAGAAGCTTTTTCAACTGCTCCGGGCTTTTCACATTCTGCCGAAACACCACAATGCCACCCACCGGATACTTTTTCAGCCCCTGCCGTTCTGCCCAGGTCAGCCTTGTGCTATCAGACTGTCCACTGGGGTCCAGTGCCTCGACCCGCACCACGAACAGCTGCCCCACCTTTTCCCGCAGAGACATGGCAGCAAGCCGTTCCTCTACCGGGTCAATCTGGGCTGCTGCCGAGGCCGTTCCCGTCAGCAGCAGAGCCGCAGACAACAGCACAGCAGCTGCCCGCCGGATGATTTTTTGCACGAGAGACACCTCCTCTTTCTCTCAGTGTAGCACACCCTGCGAAGGTGCACAAGATGCAAAGATCCCCTCCGATACTCACACACCGGAGGGGATTTTCCATATCAGAAATGCATCAGGAAAGGATCATGCGGTCGTTGGCGAACTCGCCGCCGGACGCGATCTGGAACTTGGCCAGCAGGTCGGAGACATGCAGGTTCTTCTTCTCTTCCCCGGAGACATCATAGATAATGTGGCCCTCGTGCATCATGATCAGGCGGTTGCCGTACTTGATGGCATCCTTCATGTTGTGGGTGATCATCATGGTGGTCAGGTGGTTCTCCTCCACGATCTTGGCCGAGAGGGTCAGCACCTTGAGCGCCGTCTTGGGGTCCAGAGCGGCGGTGTGCTCATCCAGCAGCAGGAGCTTGGGCTTGTTCATGGTAGCCATGAGCAGGGTCAGTGCCTGACGCTGACCGCCGGACAGCAGGCCCACGCGGGCGGTCAGGCGATCCTCCAGGCCCAGATCCAGGCTCTTGAGCAGTTCACGGTAGCGCTCCCGTTCGGCCTTGGTGATGCCGATCCTCAGGCCGCGGCGCTTACCGCGCCGGGCGGCCAGGGCAAGGTTCTCCTCGATCTGCATGGTGGCGGCGGTGCCGGTCATGGGGTCCTGGAACACGCGGCCGATGTAGGCGGCGCGCTGGTGCTCCCCCAGTTTGGTCACGTCGATGCCGTCAATGATGATCTTGCCGCTGTCCACAGGCCACACACCGGCCACAGCGTTCAGCATGGTGGATTTGCCCGCACCGTTGCCGCCGATGACGGTGACAAAATCACCTTCGTTCAATTTCAGGTTCAGACCGTTCAGGGCCGTTTTCTCGTTGACGGTACCAGCGTTGAAGGTCTTGGAAACATTCTGGATCTCAAGCATTTTTTGCATCCTCCTTCTGTGCCTTCTTTGCCGCGGGCTTTGCGAAGTACTTGCTCTTCCAATAGGGCACGGCCAGGAACACGGCCACCACGGAGGCGCTCAGCAGCTTGAGCAGGTTTGCATCAAAGCCGAGAGTCAGCACCAGCTGGATGACGATGTAGTAGATGATGGCACCCAGCGAGACGGACACCAGCTTGAGGGCAAAATTGTGGAAGATGCGGCTGAACAGGGCCTCGCCGATGATGACAGCGGCCAGACCGATGACGATGGCACCACGGCCCATGCTGACATCGGCAAAACCCTGATACTGGCTCAGCAGTGCGCCGGACAGGGCCACCAGACCGTTGGAGACCGCCAGACCCAGCACCACGTTGAAGCTGGTGTTGATGCCCTGGGCGCGGCTCATGGCGGGGTTGGAACCGGTGGCACGGATGCCGCAGCCCAGCTCGGTGCCAAAGAACCAGTACAGCACGCCGATGACCACGGCGCTGACCAGAATGACCATGATGATGGGGTTGTGCAGGGCAAGCTCCTTGACCCAGCGCAGGGAGATGAGCAGGTCGTACTTGTCCACGTTGATGGACTGGTTGGCCTTGCCCATGATCTTCAGGTTGATGGAGTAGAGGGCCAGCTGGGTCAGAATACCAGCCAGAATGGCCGGGATGCCCATAAAGGTGTGGAGCAGGCCGGTGACAAGGCCGGTGGCCAGACCGGCCAGCAGGGCGATGAAGAGCGCTGCCCAGACGTTCATGCCGGAGAGCAGGCACATAACGCAGACCGCGCCGCCGGTGCCAAAGGAACCGTCCACGGTCAGGTCAGCCACATCCAAGATGCGGTAGGTCAGGTACACACCAATGGCCATGATGCCCCAGATGAGGCCCTGCGCACAGGCACCGGGCAAGGCACCGGGCAGGTTGGCAAGTCTTGCAAGAATATCCAAAACGTTTTCCTCCTGTAACTACACTTTTTTCTGATACGGGAAAGCGGAGAAGAACCAAAATTCGCTCTTCTCCGCTGATTTTATTGTAAAGCCTCTCCGTCACCGCAGCGCGGACCCGGCTTCCCTGTCAGGGGAGCTGTCTGCGAAGCAGACAGAGCACTTGTTATTCCTCAATGGCCTCGTAACCCTCGGGAACGGTCATGCCCAGATCATCGCAGATGGTCTTATTGTACTTCTTGGTCACGTTGGTGTACTCAACGGGCATGGTGGAGATATCGGCCTCACCGGTCAGAACCTTGGCAGCCATCTCACCGGTGGTGTAGCCCAGATCATAGTAGCTGATGGACAGGGTCGCCACGCCGCAGCCGGAGCAGATGCCCTCCTCACCGGCGAACACGGGCTTCTTGGCCGGGCGGCAGATGCCATCGATGATGCCGGTGTTGGCGGCGCAGGTGTTGTCGGTGGGGACATACACCGCGTCGTTCTCGTCGGCAGCCTTCTGGCAGACAGAGGCCAAATCGTTGGAATCAGAGAAAGCGTACTGGGTGGCGGTAACGCCCTTGGCCTCCAGGTACTTCTGGACCTCGTCTACCTGATACTGGCTGTTTGCCTCGGCAGAGCAGTAGAGCAGGCCCACCTTGGTGGCCTCGGGCAGCCACTCGGTGATCATATCCGCCTGCTGATCCAGCGGAGCCAGATCAGAGGTGCCGGAGACATTGCCGCCCACGGTGCCATCGAAATCGGTCAGGCCCAGAGCAACACCGTACTCGGTGACGGAGGTGCCCAGAATGGGGATGCTGTCGGTGGCAGCCTGTGCGGCCTGCAGGGCGGGGGTAGCGTTTGCCATGATCAGGTCAACGCCTGCGGAAACAAAGCCGTTGGCGATGGTGGCGCAGGTTGCGGAATCGTTCTGGGCGTTCTGGAAGTCAAAGGTGACATTCTCGCCGAACTGTGCGGTCAGGGCATCCTCAAAGCCCTGGGTGGCGGCATCCAGAGCGGCGTGCTCCACCAGCTGGCAGATGCCAACGGTATACTTCTGGCCGTCAGCCGCTGCGGAAGAGGCCGCAGCAGAGGAAGCGGTGGAAGAAGCAGCCGTGGAGCTGGAGGAACCGCCGCAGGCAGTCAGGGCAGCAGCTGCGCCGCAGACAGCAGCGGCAGACAGGAACGAACGACGAGAAATTTTACGCATGATATTACTCCCTCAATTCTACTTTCGCGGCAACAGGACACCGCATGAAAGTCAGTATTCAAGCGGCTTATCGCATCGCGCTGCCGCTTTACACTCGTGAAGTATATCACACTTTCCGCTCCAAAACAACCGGGAAACAGCCCAAATTATCAATCAAAGTAATTTTATCTATCACTTTTTTCGATTGTTCTGTGCCGCATCTGCATCCCTTCGAGCTTTTTCAGCTCACCGTCCAGCCAGAGCAGATTTTCTTCCAGCTGGGGGCGGTACTCTTTTGCAAAGTCGTACCGATAATACAGCGCCTGCCACAGCTTTTCCTGCATCCGCCGGGCAAACACCGGCTCAAACAGAGCGTCCAGCCGCTCCACGGTATCCTCCAGCTCCATGCACACCTGCGCCCAGCGCACATCGGTGGCCTCCCGGGCGGGCACATCGTAACGGGCCAGATAATCCCCCACCCTTGCCGCAATGACCTGCCCGCCGCACTGGGTGGGCTGCAAAAAGTAGGATACCTGCCCCTCCTTCGTGATCTCCTGCGCCAGCGGGTAAAGGGCGCAGACCAGCGGCTCGGCATCGTGGATGGCGCAGTGGTTCCCGGTGAGGAAGGGGCAGTTGCCGCGCTCCTCCTTCAGCGGGGCCAGCCGCAGCACCGGCAGGCGGCTGACCCGCCCAATGCTTCCCCGGCAGAACGCCCGGGCCACGGTGCGGGGCGGCAGGCGCAGGCGGGCCGCGATGCGCCACAGGTCAAAGCCCGACAGCACGATATCCTCCCGCCCCCGGCAGCAGCCGCCGCAGCCCGCGCAGGCAAACGAAAACGCCTCGTCCCGGGCAAGCAGGGGCGCGGTGCGGGTAAAATCGGTGCGGCCGCAGAGATCGACCTGTGAATCCTTGAGCATGATGGTTCTCCTGTTCTGTGAATGGTTTTGTTCCATTGTACCACAAAGCCGGGCACAGAAAAAGGGAGCGCATCCGCTCCCCTGTTCAGGCCCCCCGGCTCACACGGCGGTAGACCGTTACAGCATCCTCAATGTGGTAGGGCGCGGTGCTGTGGTCTCCCCCTGCCCCGGCCGTGACCAGAATGTATTCCCTGCCCTTCACCTCGGCCAGACTGGCAAGGCAGAGCCCTGCCTCCCCGGTGTAGCCGGTCTTACCGCCCAGAATCCGGCCACGGTGCAGCTCTGTGCCGTCCAGCTGGCTCAGCAGGGTGCTGTGCATCGTGAACCCCTGCGGGTGGCAGTTGGTGGCCGGAACGGTATACCGTTCCGTGGTAAACAGCTCGCGGAAGGTCTCGTTCTGCAGGGCGGCTTTCGTCAGCCGGGCCATGTCCCGCACGGTGGAAACATGTTCCGGGGCGTGCAGGCCCGTGGGGTTGCAGAAATGCGTGCCGGTCATCCCCAGCTCTGCCGCTTTCTGGTTCATCCGGGCCACAAAGGCTTCCTCGCTGCCGCTCACCTCCCGGGCCAGCGCCTCGCAGCACTCGGCCCCCGAGGGCAGCATGGCCCCGTACAGCAGATCCCGCACCGTGGCCGTTTCCCCGGCCTGAAACCCCGCCAGCGAGGCATTCTGGGCCTGCAGAGCCGGAAAGATCTCCTCCGGCAGGGTCACGGGCGTGTCGAGGTCCGGGTTTGCTTCTATGGCCAGCAGCGCCGTCATCATCTTGGTCATGGAAGCCGGATAGATCGTGCTGTCGGCATCCTTTTCGGCCAGCACCTCCCCGCTGTCGGCCTGCAGTAAAATGGCATGGGGACTGTTCAGCCCATCCAGCGTGAGCCGCCGGGGCCACAGCAGCAGAAGCAGGGTTGCCAGCACCAGCAGCCAGAACAGCCGCCGGAAGGGTCTGCGCCGGTGCTTCCGGCGGCGCGGTGAATCTTTCATTCTCGTTCTCATCCCTTTTTGCAAAATCAAAAGCGCTTTCATCCCTTAATACGGGACGAGAGCGCCTTTTTCTGCAAAAAGTGGGGCCGCCCCACAAAAATTTGTGCAGCGGCCCCAAGCCAGTTCAATATTTTACCTTTTTACGTCATCTACAAGAACGTGTTCAGTGCTGTGCCTTATGGAACATGCTCTTGCGCTTACGCTCCAGCAGATAACCGGCAGCCAGCAGAACACCGCCTGCACGCACCAGAACATCTGCCATCCAGTTGGTGGTACCGGTCTGGATCAGCTTGCCGCTCTCCGGGGCGGGCGTGGTCTTAGCGACTGCCTGCTCCACGGTGGGAGTGGTGGGCCGTGCATTCTGCACAGCCGGGGTAGTCGGCGTAGTGGAAGCCGGAGGAGTAGGAGCGGAGTCCTCGGGCATTTCTGGAGCCGGAGGAGTAGGATCGGGGTCCTTGGGCGTTTCCGGTTCCGGGTTCGTGGGGATTACAGGGTCGGTCACTTCCCGCAGAGCGCCGTAAATGGTCACGGTGTACTGTGCGGAGTCGGTGCCGTCGATGTCGCCGGTGACCTTCACGTTGGAATCCGGGCCAAAGGCATCCAGCACACCCGCTGCTGCGGTGGTGTTGGGGTTGTTCTGGCTCTCATAGCCCCAGACGATGGTATAGGTCTTGCCCTCATACTCGTACTCGGTGCCATAGACCATATCATAAGCGCTGGGAGCACCCTCTGCCTGCTTTTCGTAGTTGCCCCAGATGAGCTTGGTGTTGCCCTCTGCATCGGTGGTCTTGGTGAAGTTCAGGCTCTTACCGTTCACCACCATATCCCGCAGAATAACGACCTGATCGCCATTCTCAGCGGTCTGGTAGGCAGTGTCGAAATTGTATCCGGCCTGCTTCAGCTCTTCCAGCACCTTGCCGATGATCTCCGGGTCGTGGGAACCATCTACATCCAGCATATAGTTCAGTGCGGCGGCGGGCACCCACACGGAGAGATACTGTTTCCCGGTCTCTTTTTTCAGGTCAGAGAGGTAGGTATAGGTCTGGCCTTTATAGGAAAGGGCATCGAAGTTTGCGTGGGCATCATCCTTGGTCAGCAGGAAATTGGTCAGCTTGTCGCCCTGCTCGTTCACCGGCCACAGGGTGTTGTCGGCGCTATAATCATAGGTCAGTGTGCCGCCGGTCACGATGAGGTTCTGGTTTTTATGCTCAGCGTCATACGTAATCGATTCAACATCTACATGCGAATTGTCCTTGAAACGGATATTGATATCATTACCATAGGCATTGATGCCACCATACAGATACTTACCGTTTGTGGTTATAACGCCGTTATCAGCAATCAAAGAGACCCCATCGTCCATCATAATACCCGCAGAAGCAACATATGGTGAACCGGCCGTATCACTGATGTTCATTGCACCATTATCGTTGACCAGAATCGTATGAGTCGGCTTTCCTTGGTATGCACCATCTGCTACACATGCCCATACGCCATAATGAAAAGCGGTCGTCAAATTATACAAACTGTTTGAAACATTCAGTTTAGTCGCATTCCCTTCACTACCGGTCAGGATGATGCCTGCTGCACTCGAGTTGGAATTCACAACGCTTCCATCTCGAATATTCACATTCTTATATCCCGCCCTAATACCATAACCATAAAATGCGCTGGCATCAATATCGAGCTTACTGTGAGCGATATTCAAATCGCCCTTACCGCCTTTTTCCGGGCCATAAATTGCAGTGCCTCCTGCGCCTACGGTTATTTTAGCTTCTGTATCGTCAAGTTTAATGGAAGAAGTACCGTTGTTTCCGGTCATAATACCGATATTGCCAGCATCAATATTAACCTTTGCCTTTTCAAACGTAATATCACCGGCAGATTTGAGTGCCTTTCCCTCCTTGTCTACACCTGCACCCTCGTACTCAATGGCTTTTTTAACATCGCTGATATTCAGCGTACTATCCTTCACAGTCAGGCTTGCATCCGAGCCTTGATGTCCGTAAATACCGGTCGCAGCACCACTGATATCCAGCGTACTGCCATCCTCGACTGTGATATCATCCCAGCTGGCAATACCAATACCGGTATGCGGCGCTTTATTGTCCTTCCCACCGTCTATCGTTAGGGAAGAGCCGCCGGAGAGGGTCAGATCACCGTGCTGGGTAACAGCGCGGCCTGCCTGAGTGGAACTGGAGGTCTTAGTATCCTCAATGGTCACATCAGCGCCGTCCGTGATTTCCACGTCCGAGCCATCTGCCATTACCAGACCGCCTGTGGTCTTACTGATGGTCAGTGAGCCGCCAGCGGGGCTTTCCGTTTCTTCTGTGTCTGCTTCCGCAGTTTCGGTCTTTTTTACACCACCGCTGATAGTCAGGTGCGTTTTTGCACCCTCGCTGGCGCCCGAACCGTCACCTGCGCCGCCACCGCCCACACGGATACCCTCGACATTGACATTCTTTTTAAGGTCCTCGTTTTCAATTGCCTTGGAGCCATCAATGGCATTCTCGCCCTTCAGGGTAAGATTCACATCAGAATTGTCCTGTACGTTGATACCCGCCTTTCCGTTTTGTGTCAGGTTGACTTTGGTATTATCCAGCGTCAGGTCAACATTGGCTCCCTTGTTTTCATCCTCACCTTTCAGATTCACACCAATATCAATGCCGTTGCCGCCGGTGGTCAGGTTGGAATCCTTGACTGTCAGGTCAACATCTGCACCCTCGCCCACCTTGATGATGGTTTTATCTTCTTTGGTATCTGCGGGCACTTCAGTCGGGGTGTCAGTCGAGGTGCTGGTATCGCTGGTATCTACATTCACGCCGTCAAGAATGATATCCACATCACGTTTGCCCTTCTCGTTCGTGACATCTTCTTCCACAGTGACGGTATTATCCGTTTTTGTACCTTCTGCCTGCGTGATGATGATTTGGCCATTGTTTTGGGTATCCTGATCCACATAGACATTATCCGTTTTACCATCAGTCTGGTTCTGATAACTGTACGCACCAGTACCATCTTGACCAACAGTCACATCACCTTTTTCCAGTTGATACGTCACCGCAGAAGCACTGGGGCCAACTGCGCTCACTGCAACCGCAGTGGCCAGCGACATTGCTGCCAACTTGAATTTCTTGTTTGTCATTTTTCTTCTGCTCCTTTCCAGTTCATGCTCACATGATTGAAAAGTGGTGGTCAAACAGCAGGCCGATCCTTTGTCAACTGTTTTTTGCATGGGAACGCGTTTCTCCCAAAAGCGTTTCCAGCCTTATGATAGCACACCGTACGAAAAAATCAGGCAGAAATAGAAACCTTTGGCAATTTCTTTGCTAGTGAAAGAAAATGCCGCACAAAAACAACAAACCCCCAAGGAATTTCTTCCTCAGGGGTTTTGTTTGAGTCGGCGACTACCTATTTTCACGCGCCGTTTCCAGCGAACTATCTTGGGC
>ERZ1673693.566-NODE-566-length-41514-cov-21.296606_pt1 | contig 41514 bp, 28 predicted proteins | sample MGYA00580223_ERZ1673693 | MGnify/ENA primary metagenome ERZ1673693 (study PRJEB41218, sample SAMN15661741) | gut metagenome | host: Homo sapiens | place: Canada: London | collected 2015-08-20/2019-03-30 | study: EMG produced TPA metagenomics assembly of...
ACCTGTGACCTCCTGCACGTCAAGCAGATGCTCTACCAGCTGAGCTAACCGTCCAGATGTCGTATCGACTTGAGTATGATACCACATTTTTCGCGCAATTGCAAGGGCTTTTTTGAAAAAAGTCTGCCTTTTCCGTTTTTTGCCCCGGAGGATTGGCGCAAAGGCCCCTTTGCGGGGGCTGGCAGGGGAGAGAAGCTCAGAGCGCCCGGCGAATGATGTCGTAGAGGATGGGCTTCATGTTGTCGATGTTGTCGGGCTTGCCCTCCAATACAGAGGTGTAGCACACCGATATGCACATGCTGCCCAGGGCGGTGATGCGCTGGTAGATCTCCCGCTCGGTGCGGCCTGCCATCTCGGGGCTGCACATCACGGTCTTGAGGACCTTGCGCATCAGCGGCTCGGCCTCGCCGCTGGCTTCGATCTGATCCAGCCCGGGCCAGACAAAGCTGCGCTCCAGGAAGCGGAGCATCAGAGTGTCCGCGCGCAGGGCTTCGATGATATGGTCGATGACAAAGATCATCTGGTCGGGGAAGCTGGTAAGCTCGGCGGCGTGCTGTTCGGCGGCGGCACAGGCGTTGTCCAGCAGCTGGTAGCTCACCCGGGCCAGCAGGGCCTGCGTGACCGAACCCTTATCGGCAAAATAGAGGTAGAACGTGCCCTTGCCCACCTTGGCGCGGGAGGTGATATCCTCCACGCTGGTCTTGGAGGTGCCCCGCTCCAGAAACAGCTCGTAAGCTGCGTCCAGAAGCGCACGGCGCTTTTCCTGTTTCTTTCCTTCCACGGTGCTCATAGCTTGCTGCATCCTCTTTTCTGACGTTGTTTTGTCGTGTAAACAATATTTTAGCAGGGAGAAGGGAAGAGCGCAAGAGCAAAAGCCCCCGGACAAGCTATACAATTTTTGCTTTGTGATAAGAAAACTGACTTTTGGTCATTTTCTATCTTGACACCTTGCGTCGATTGGTTATAATAGTGCTTGCTCAGAAATGACCACGGGTCATTTTAGGGCAGATCCAATCAACTTTCGTATGGAGGGTTCCCATGAAAAAGATCGCACAGAGCATCGTGCGTCTGCGCAAGCTGATCTTAACAGTAGCGGTCCTGCTGTTGATCCCTTCCGCAATCGGCGCGGTTGCTACCCGCATCAACTATGATGTCCTGACCTATCTGCCGCAGGAGCTCGACTCCATGATCGGCGAGGTAGCGCTTGAGGACGACTTCCATCTGGCCTCCACCGGTATGATCACGGTGGAAGGCCTGCCTACCAATGAACTGATCGCCATGAAGAAGGACATTGATGCGGTGCCCGGTGTCACACAGACCTTCTGGCTCAGCGATGTCATCGACCCCAGCATCCCCACCGAGATGCTACCTGCGGATGTCCAGCAGTTCATGTTCGGTAAAAATGATTCCACCATGCTCATCGTCCGGTTTGATGCGCCCAGCGCCAGCGACGAGACGATGAACGCCGTCAAGCAGATCAAACAGGTGCTGCGGCACGACTGCTACTTTGGCGGCATGAGCGTCATTCTGCAGGATACCAAGGCGCTGATCAATGAAGAGATGCCGCTGTACATCCTGTGCGCTGTGGGTGCCAGTATGCTGGTGCTGTTCCTCTCGCTGGAGAGCACCATCACGCCTGTGCTGTTCATGCTGGGCCTGCTGTTCCCCATTGCGTACAACTTTGGCACCAACATCTTCCTGGGTCAGATCAGCTACATCACCCAGGCGCTTTCCACGGTGCTGCAGTTGGGCGTGACGATGGACTTCTCCATCTTCCTGCTCCACCGTTATCAGGAGGAAAAGGATCTCCGCTCCTCCAACGAGGAAGCCATGGTGACCGCCATCTGCAAGACAATGACCTCCATCACCGCTTCCTCCCTGACCACCATTGCGGGCTTCCTGGCACTGTGTGCCATGCGCCTGACGCTGGGCCGCGATATCGGTGTTGTTATGGCAAAGGGTGTGGCGCTGGGTGTCATCTGCACCATCGTCATCCTGCCTGCTTTGATCCTGACCTTTGACAAGCAGGTCGAAAAGTATAAGCACCGCACCATCGTGCCCAAGCTGACCAAGCTCAGCTACTTTGTTTCCAAGCACGCAATGCCCATTGTGGCCGCCTTTCTTGTGCTGCTGGTGCCCTTTGTGGTGGCCCAGCAAAAGACTGAGGTCTACTACACCCTGTTCGACTCGCTGCCCCAGGACCTGACCGGCATCGTTGGCACCAACAAGCTGGGCGAGGACTTTGGCATGACCACCTCCCACTTTATTCTGGTGGATGAGGACCTGACCGCAACGCAGGTGTCTGACCTTTGCGATGAGCTCAAGGATGTGGACGGCATCACCCAGGTGGTGAGCTTGGATTCCATCACCGGTCCGGGCTTCCAGACCGAGCTGCTGCCCGACAGCGTGACCGAGATCCTGCAGTCCGGCGGCTACAAGCTCATTCTGGCCAACAGCTCTTATAAGACCGGCACCGATGCCATCAACAACCAGCTGACCGAGATGAACGACCTTATCAAGGCGGTTGACCCCAACGGTGTCATCACCGGCGAGGGTGCCATGACCAAGGATCTGATCGAGGTTGCGGACGTGGATTTCAAGAACGTCAACGTCTGGTCGATCATGGCAGTCGCTGCCATCATCCTGATCTCCTTCCGGAGCCTGTCCATCCCTGTGCTGCTGGTTGCCAGCATCGAGGCCGCCATCTCCATCAATATGGGCATCCCGTACTTCACCGGTACCCAGCTGCCCTTCATCGCCAGCATCGTCATCGGCACCATCCAGCTGGGCGCGACTGTGGACTACTCCATCCTGATGACCACCCGTTATCACGAGGAGCGCAGCTATGGCCGCACCCCGCAGGAAGCTGCCCAGCAGTCGCTGGAGCACTGCAGCCAGTCCATCCTGACCAGCGGCCTGACCTTCTTTGCCGCAACCGTCGGCGTGGCCGCCATCAGTAAGATGGAGCTGCTGCAGAGCATCTGCCGGCTCATCTCCCGCGGCGCACTGATCAGTATGGCTGTCATTCTGGTCGTTCTGCCCGCCGCCCTGATGCTGCTGGACTGGGTCATCCGCCACACCACCATGCACTGGCTGGTCCCTGAATCTTCCAACGCCAAGAAGTCTGATAAGGAGTAATTACCATGAAAAAATCGCTTCGTTTCGCCAGTGCGGCGCTGGCGCTGACTCTCGCCGCAGGCATGACCCTGCCCGCCTTTGCAGCCGCCAAGGCCGATTATTCCAAGGATGAGACGGTCTACGCCGTGATGAACGCCGACGGCTCCATCAAGTCCACCACCGTCAGCGAGCACCTGTACAGCGCTTCCGGCCTGTCCAATGTCACCGATGAGAGCACCCTGACCGACATCCAGAACACCGAAAGCGATGCCGCGTTCACCCAGGACGGCGAAAAGCTGGTCTGGAACACCGACGACACCGACGTGTACTATAAGGGCAATACCGACAAGGCCCTGCCCATCACCGCAAATGTCACCTATACGCTGGACGGCGTGACCGACAGCCTTGAGAACCTGATCGGCAAGAGCGGCCACCTGACCGTGACCGTTGACCTGACCAACAACGAGACCGGCACCGTGACCGTCAACGGCAAGGAGCGCACCGTTGTCACCCCGCTCATCACTGCTGTGGGCGTGATCTTTGGTCAGGATGCCACCAACCTGAGCGCCGAGCACGGAATGCTGGAATCTGCCGCCAAGAGCAGCGTGGCCGCTTTTGTCTGCTTGCCCGGCGTGAAGGACTCTCTGGACGGCCTGCTGCCCGATGACCTGTCCACTGTGGAGGATTATCTGCAGGACAGCGTCACTGTGGAAGCCGATGTCGAGAACCTGACCGCACCGCAGGTCATGCTGGCCTGTGCCACCAACGCCGATGCGCTGGGCACCAATGCCTTTGACCTGAGCAGCATCAACGAGCTGACCGATGGCATCAGCCAGCTGAACGATGCCATGAACCAGCTGATGGATGGTGCCGCCCAACTGGTGGACGGTGCTTCTCAGCTGGCCAACGGTACCCTGGCCCTGCTGGACGGCGCTTCTCAGCTGAACAGCGGCGCTTCCACCCTGAACGATGGTCTGGGCCAGCTGACCAACGGTCTGGATACCCTGAGCTCTAATAACGCCGCCCTGCAGGCCGGTGCCCAGCAGGTGGCCGATGGCGTTCTGGCCTCTGCCAACAGCACCCTGATGGAGGGCGGCCTGATCGACACCCCCATGACCTGGGACAACTACGCTTCCGTCATTGACGAAGTGCTGACCATGAACGAAAAGACACTGGCCGCTGCCCGCAAGAAGATGGTGCGCACCGTCTGGGAGCAGGAGCCCAGCTTCAAGGACAGCCAGCTGGACATTGCCCTGTATCTCTCCGCAACCAAGACCAACCATGACCTGGAAGCTGCTCTGCGGCTGATGCAGAGCTACGACCCCTCCATGTTCAGCGCAATGCTTGATCTGAGCACTGCCAGCGCCAAGCAGACCGTGCATGACGAGCTGAAGTATCAGGCTGAGAACAGCCAGGATATCGCAGATGTCCGTGCCCTGAAGAACAGCCTGGCGCAGATCCAGTATTTCGTGTCCAGTGTCAACCAGTACACCAACGGTGTTGCCACCGCTGCTGACGGTGCCCACTCCGCAAAGGACGGTGCCGCCCAGCTGGCCGATGGCACCAAGACCCTGTATGACGGCGTGACCACCCTGAATGATGGCGCAGGCCAGCTCAGCGATGGCACGGTCCGGCTGAACGATGGCCTGAACCAGTTCAATGAGGAGGGCATCTCCAAGCTGACCGGCGCTCTGGACGAGGAGCAGATCCATGGCCTGAAGACCGTGCTGGACGAGATGACCAGCCGTCTGGAGGACTACACCAGCTTTGCCGGTAAGTCCGAGGATGCTTCCGGCAGCGTGAAGTTCATCTATAAGACCGGTGAGACGGTCGCCGCTGCGGATGTTACCGCCCAGACCACCGCCGATGTGCAGGAAGGCAACTTCTTCACCCGCCTGTGGCAGCGGATCGTGAACCTGTTCAAGTTCTGAAAAAACGGCGTGCCTGCTTGACAAGCCGCCGGAGATTGACTATACTACAAATAGATTCGTCAAGAAAAATGACCGCTCAGGCACTGAAACGTTGAGGCGGTCATTTTTTATGCCAATTTTAAGGAGACCACAGCATGGCAGAGAGGGAATTGTATCCGGACGGGGAACAGCGCCGCCGCATCATGGATTTTATTATGGCGGCTGGGCAGACCCTTTTGGAGAACGGGGCAGAGGTGTTCCGGGTGGAGCAGACCATGGAGATCATGGCGGCCAGCTTCCACCTGCGGGAGTTCCATGTCTATGTGCTGACCAACGGCATTTTTGCCAGCGCAGGCACGGCGGAGATGAGCGAGGTGCGCAACGTGCCCACCCGTACCACCCACCTGGGGCGGGTGGCGGCGGTGAATCAGCTTTCCCGCCAGATCGCGTCCGGGGAAGTGGACACCATCGATGAGGCCGAGACCCGGCTGGCTCAGGCCAGGTGCATCCCTTTTCCGAAGGACTGGGTGCAGATTGCGGCGGGCATGGGCGGCGCGTTCTGCTTTGCGCTGATCTTTGGCGGCGACCTGAAAGCCGGGCTTTCCGCCGCTGCGGCCGGTGTTGCGGCCAACGCCTACCTGCTGTTCTGCGGGCGGCACGGCGTGGGGGGCGGGTTCCGAACCATCTCCACCGCCGCCCTCATCACCCTATGCTGTATTCTGGGCTGCAGCCTGCTGGGCACTGAAGCCAGTCACGCCATCATCGGTACCCTGATGATCCTGACCCCCGGCATCGCCTTTACCATGGGCATCCGGGACTTTGTGCAGGGCGATTACCTGTCCGGCACCATCCGGATGATCGACGCGCTGCTCATTGCGGCCAGCATCGCCATCGGCACCGGCCTTGTGCTGAGCCTCTATGCCTTTTTGAAGGGGGTGGCCGTGGTATGACAGAGCTTCTTTTCACCGGGGAGCAGCTGGGCCGTCTGGCCCTGCAGTTCCTGCTGGCCGGGGCGGGCACCCTGAGCTTTGCCATCCTCTTTGCCTGCCCCAGGCGCACCCTGCCCTACTGCGGGCTGGCGGGCGCAGTGGGCTGGCTGGTATACGAGATCGCGGAGCTGTTCGGGATGGAAGCCTTTGCGGCCTCGCTGCTGGCGGTCATCCCGCTGACGCTGCTGGCCCGCATCCTTGCGATGACCCTCAGAACACCGGTGACGGTGTTCCTGCTCACCGGCATCTTTCCGCTGGTGCCCGGTGCGGGCATCTATTACAGCGCCTACTACTTCATTCAGGGCAACAACGCTCTGGCGCTGGCAAACGGCATCTCTACCTTCAAGATCGCCGTGGCGCTGGCCGTGGGCATTGCCCTGGTGCTGGGCATCCCCCTGCCGCAGAAACGCCGATAAAACAAAAACGAGACCGCCCACCGGGCGGTCTCGTTGGTTATGCGGGGAACATTTGCCGGCAGAATGCAGCGGAAAGGCGGAAACACCAGAGCAAAATGCATATATACACAAAGAATGTGGTGCTGCATGTATAAATGTTTTCAAAAGGGTTTCATTTGTTCCGATTTTTTGCACAACACTTGACTTTTTTATTTGTACAACATATACTAATTCTGTTCCTTGATGACACGATGAAGCGCATTGTGCCGGGAAAGTGAAAAAATATACAATCAACAGAGGAGTGTTTGAATATGAAAAAGATCAATCGCCGCAGCTTTCTGGCTGCCGCTGGTCTGACCGCTGCCGCTCTGGCTCTGACTGCCTGCGGCGGTTCCGCCTCCAGCACCGCTTCTTCCACTGCAAGCAGTGCAGCTTCTTCCGAGGCTGCGTCCACCAGCGCTGCCGCTGAGCTGACCACCGTTGAGGCTGGCAAGCTGACCATGGCCACCAACGCCACCTTCCCGCCGTATGAGATGACCACCGACTCCGGTGAGATCGAGGGCATCGATGTGGACACCGCCAAGGCGATCGCTGAGAAGCTGGGCCTGGAGCTGCAGATCGATGATATGGACTTCGATGCAGCACTGCTGAGCGTGCAGCAGGGCAAGGCTGATATCGTCATGGCTGGCGTTACCGTGACCGATGAGCGCAAGGCTGTGATGGATTTCTCCGACAGCTACGCCACCGGCATCCAGTCCATCATTGTGCCGAACGGCTCTGATATCGCTTCTCCCGATGATCTGGCAGGCAAGAAGATCGGCACCCAGCGCGGCACCACCGGCTACATCTACTGCTCTGATGACTTCGGCGATGACGCTGTGGTCGCATACGACGACGGCCTGACCGCTGTGCAGGCTCTGAAGAATGGCCAGGTCGATGCAGTTGTCATCGACAATGCACCCGCTACGGAGTACGTTGCCGCCAACCCCGGTCTGGTCATTCTGGACACCAGCTACGCCGAGGAGGACTACGCCATTGGCATGGCAAAGGGTTCCGCTCTGGAGGATGCTGTCAATGCCGCTCTGGAAGAGCTGAAGGCTGACGGCACCCTGCAGTCCATCGTGGACAAGTACATCACCGCTGAATAATTCAGCTGTACCTTGTATCACGGGGAGGCGGCCCCATCTGGGGCACCTCCCCTTTTTTGGAAAGAACAGGTTACAAAATTCTAACAATTTTAGAAAGCGAGGATGCGAATGGCCGCACAATACGAACTGCTGAAAGAGCTGCTCAACAGCGGCACGAAGCTGGGCTTCGGGCAGGAAATGTTCTTCAAATTTTATCAGGCGTTCATCCTGAACGACCGCTGGGTGCAGTACATCCAGGGCGTGGGCACCACTCTGCTGGTCACCGCCATTGCGCTGGCACTGGGCGTGGTGCTGGGCAGCGTGGTCGCACTGGTGCGTGTTGCGCACGACCAGCAGCGTCCCGGCCGCAGGAAACCGGTGCTGGGCTTTTTCAATGCCGTCTGTCAGGTGTACACCACCATCATCCGCGGCACCCCCATGATGGTCCAGCTGCTCATTATGAGCATGGTCATCTTTGCCAACAGCCGCAACTTTACCATGGTCGGCGCACTGGCACTGGGCATCAACTCGGGCGCTTACGTTTCGGAGATCATCCGCGGCGGCCTGATGGCGGTGGACCCCGGCCAGATGGAAGCCGGCCGCAGCCTGGGCCTGAACTACATGACCACCATGGTGGTCATCGTCATTCCGCAGGCCATCCGCGCGGTGCTGCCTGCACTGGGCAACGAGTTCATCGTCCTGCTCAAGGATACCTCGCTCATCACCGTTATCGGCGGCAAGGAGCTGCTGTATGCGGCGCAGGGCATTATGAACCGTACCTACGAGGCCATGTTCCCCCTGTTGGGCGTTGCAGTGGTCTATCTGATTTTAGTCATGATCTTTACATGGCTGCTGTCGAAGTTTGAGAGGAGGATGGCGCAAGGTGACCGCTAATCATGCTGAAAAGATCCTGGAAGTCCGTGGTCTGACCAAGACCTACGGCGGTGAGACCAAAAAGGGCGCAAAGCAGCCCACCCCCACCCTGGATGTCCTGAAGGGCATCGATATCGACATCTACCGCGGCGATGTGGTCTGCCTGATCGGCCCCTCCGGCTGCGGCAAGTCCACCTTCCTGCGCTGCCTGAACCGGCTGGAGATCCCCACCGGCGGCTCCATCAAGTTTGAGGGCATCGAGGTGGATGATGCCCACATCGATGCCGTGCGCCAGAAGATGGGCATGGTGTTCCAGCACTTCAACCTCTTCCCCCACCTGACCGTCAAGCAGAACCTCTGCCTGGCCCCGGAGCTGCTCAAGCTCAAGAGCAAGGAGGAGGCTTCCAAGCGCGCCGAGGAGCTGCTGGCCCGTGTCGGCCTGTCCGATAAAGCCAATGTGTTCCCCAAGAGCCTTTCCGGCGGCCAGCAGCAGCGCATTGCCATTGCCCGCGCTCTGGCCATGGACCCGGATGTCATCCTGTTCGACGAGCCCACCTCCGCCCTCGACCCTGAGATGGTCGGCGAGGTGCTGGAGCTGATGAAGGAGCTGGCCCACACCGGCATCACCATGCTGGTGGTCACCCACGAGATGGGCTTTGCCCGCGAGGTGTCCAACCGCGTCATCTTCATCGATGAGGGCAGGATCCAGGAGGATGAGCCTCCGCAGGAGCTCTTCTCGAACCCCAAGCATCCTCGTCTGAAAGCTTTCCTTTCCAAGATGCTGTAATTGAAGCTGAAAATGCCGTCGCACAAATTCGTGCGGCGGCATTTTTTGAATGGTTTAAAACTTCCAGAGACTTTGTGCCTGTTTATAAAGCCAGAGGGCACGGGTCTGAATCTCACTCTCGTTCCAGTCCGTTTTTGTCAGGGCATTCTGAAGCGTGGAAAGGCCCGATGCGCAGAGCGTAAGACCGGGCTTTTCTTGGCCCTTTCCGGCTTTCTTTGTGCTCCAGTCACTGTCCCGGATGGAGGCGTTCAAAGACTGCGGGATGATTGCAAGATTTCCCAGAGTCAGAAGGATAGAATCTCTCTTTTCTGCGGCCAGCGGGGTAGAGCAGGCGGGCCAGTTGTTGCGCCATTTTTTGGGCATCAGATGCTCAAGACTGTAATTGTTGAAACCATGCAGCACAACAGCACTCTGAGCAGGGCGGATGTGGCTTTCAATCAGATAAAGAACACCTTTAGAATAAAGGTTCATCAGTTTAGAGTGTTCAAAACCATCCCGAAGTTCAGTGTCATCAGGAATCGAGGAGTTGGTGCCGCCAAGCACTTGCAAACGGTCTCGTAAATCCTGTGGAGTAAGTATTTCGTTGGCGATAAAGGAGAGAAATAACTTTGTATAATTTGTTGTGGAAGCACGAGTGACAATACGACGCATAACGTAGCTTTCCAGAATGCCATACATCTCGTTTAGAATGGCTAAATTAGAAATGTTTTTTGCAAGGTAGAGAACGTAAGGAATCAACGTTGTGGTTTTTAGACCAAAAATAACGATGTTCAAACGTTCGATGCCAAAATCTGATGGAATTGTGGTGCTGCAAAAATCGGACTTGAAGGTTTGCTGGAATAAAGTGGCATAATCCTTTAGAGTATCCAGAATAGTATTTTTATTACCGCCACAATATGTGTTTACAAAACTCTGATAGGAATTGGCAAGCTGATCTGTGCGAGCATATATTAATTTGTCGTCAACACTAATATTATACTTTTTCTTTTGGATAAACTGCTGAAAATAGGCATCGAAGAAGATATCAATAAGTGGGCGTTTTACGCGGCCGGCCTCAATTTCGGTATCCCAATAGGCTTTTGTGCTTTCGTTGGCTTCAAAAACAGATTCCCAAATATTTTGATACGCAGTGATGTTATTCCTGCTAAAAAAGTAATTCTTTAAAAGCTCGGAGGTGGTTAAGCGAACGCCAAGGGAATTTAGAGAATCAAAAATCTGCTGTTCATCATCGGTGGGGCCCAAATCAATCCGGACAAATTGAACGTTGGAAATGACTGTCATATAGTCGTTCAAAGTACTCATTTGCAAATGTGAAGCAAAATAGTTGAATGCCTGAACAATTGGAGACGAGGAGCGGTTGTCTATGATGGGCACTGCATTTGTTTGATCCATAACGCATTTGAATGCTTCGGAATCATTTTTTCCATGCTGTAAAGAAAGCTCCCGCGTTGTTATTAGGCGAAAATTTGTATCAAAGATACCCGGCTGATTCATTTTTAAACAGAGTACTTTTAAGAAAATCAAAAATGTCGTAAGACGTTGTTGACCATCAACAAGAACAAGTCTTGTTGCATAAGAGGTGTTTTGCTGAGGAACAGAAGCGTCTTTCAGGATGAGAGTTCCAAGAAAGTGGGGGCGGTTATATTGAACAACGAACGCCATGTCGTCAAGAAAACGTTCCCATAAATCCTCTTTCCAAACATAGGCTCGCTGAAAAAATGGAACTTCAATGAGAGTGGAGTTGTTTACAATGTCAGGTATTTTCGCTTTATGTGCGTCCATGGAAAATCCTCCCGCTGCTTTTCAGATTTATTAGTAGAATAGCACGAATCCACTGTGAATTCAATGAATCACAAACAAAAGCTCCCGTTTCTCAGGAAAAGCTGAAAAACGGGAGCTTTACAATTCTACAAAACAGAAGCTATGCGCCTAGCCCATGGTCACGACAACTTCTACGTTTTCACCGGCCCTTGCCAGCGGCAGGAGGGTGCCCGCAATAGGAGCGCCGTTCACGGTGACGCTCTGCACGCCCTTCTGCACGGCGTGGGGGTTCTCCACCCGGATGTGGTACACGGCACCCCGGTAACGGCGGGTGACGGTGTAGCCTGCCAGCGTGTGGGGGATGCAGGGGTCAACGCGCAGGCCGTCCAGAGTGGGCTGGATGCCCAGAATGTACTGGCTCACGTTCACGAAGGTCCATGCCGCCGTGCCGGTCAGCCAGCTGTTCTTGGCCTCGCCGAAGGTGGGGGCATCGCGGCCTGCCACCATCTGGCTGTAAACGTAGGGTTCGGTGCGGTGGATCTCGCTGATGTCCTCGATATAGGCCGGGCAGGTCTTTTTGTAGACAGCAAAGGCCCGGTCACCGTGGCCCAGCACGGTCTCAGCACAGCTGATCCAGGGGTTGTTGTGGCAGAAGATACCGGCGTTCTCCTTGTAGCCCGGGGGATAGCTGGAGATCTCGCCCAGATTGAGCCGGTAGGTGGTGTAGGCGGGCTGGAGCAGTACCACGCCGTACGGGGTGTCCAGCCGCTCCTCCACGCTCTTCAGTGCGGCTTCGGCCTGACCGGTCTCCCGGCCAATCCCGGCCATCACGCACATGCCCTGGGGTTCGATGAAGATCTGCCCCTCGTCGCATTCCCTGCTGCCTACAGGGGCACCAAAGGCATCGTAGGCACGGCGGAACCATGCGCCGTCCCAGCCGGCGGTCAGGGTGGCCTGTTCTACTGCATCAATGGCGGTGCGGGCACTGGCGGCCTCCTCGGTGAGGTGCAGGTGGTCACAGAGTTCGGCGTACTCGCGGCCGTATTTCACGAACATGCCCGCAATGAACACGCTCTCAGCCACGGGGCCCTCGCTGGGGCCGGTGATCTGGAAGCTCTCGCCCGGGTGCTCCGAGAAGCAGTTCAGGTTCAGGCAGTCGTTCCAGTCGGCCCGGCCGATCAGCGGCAGGCCGTGGGGGCCCAGATGGGTATGGGTGTAGCGGAAGCTCCGGCGCAGATGCTCCATCAGGGGCTGTGCTTTGGTCACGTCGTTGTCAAAGGCCACCGGCTCGTCCAGGATCGACCAGTCACCGGTCTCCCGCAGATAGGCGGCGGTGCACGCAATGAGCCAGAGCGGGTCATCGTTGAAGCCGCTGCCCACGTCGCTGTTGCCCTTTTTGGTCAGGGGCTGGTACTGGTGGTAGGCACTGCCGTCCTCAAACTGGGTGGCAGCAATGTCCAGAATGCGTTCCCGTGCGCGGGAGGGGATCATATGAACGAAGCCCAGCAGATCCTGACAGGAATCCCGGAACCCCATGCCGCGGCCGATGCCGCTCTCGTAATAGCTGGCACTGCGGCTCATGTTGAAGGTGACCATGCACTGATACTGGTTCCAAAGGCTCACCATCCGGTCCAGCTTTTCCTCGCCGGAGGTCAGCTGCCAGCCCGAGAGCAGCTCCTGCCAGTAGTCGGCCAGTGTCCTGCGGGCGGCATCCACCTGTGCATCGGTGGCATAGCGGGCCATCATGGCCTCGGCCCGGGCTTTGTTGATGATACCGGGAGCGATGAATTTTTCCCCGACCGGGTTTTCAATGTAGCCCAGCCCGAAGATGATGCTCTTTCTCTCACCCGGTGCCAGCGTGAGATGGAAATGGTGGGCACCCACCGGAGCCCAGCCGTGGGCAATGCTGTTCGAGCAGTGACCGGCTTTGACCGCTTCCGGTGCGGCGGGGCCGCCGTATACGCCGCAGAAGGCATCCCGGCTGGTGTCGAAGCTGGTAACGGGGGCGTTGGCCCAGAACACGGCGTAGTGATCCCGGCGCTCCCGGTACTCTGTCTTATGATAGATGGCACTTTCCACAACTTCCACCTCGCCGGTGGAAAAGTTGCGCTGGAAATTGGAGCTGTCGTCCATGGCATCCCACAGGCAGAACTCCACATAGCTGAACACGTCCAGCGTGCGGGGGGCAGCGGTCTTGTTTTCCAGCGTCAGCCGGTCGATCTCACAGGCATCGCCCCGGGGCACGAACAGCTCCTGAGCGGCCGCAATGCCGTTTTTCTCGCCCTGCAGGATCGTGTAGCCCAGACCGTGGCGGCAGGTGTAACTGTCCAGTTCCGTCTTGGCAGGCTGCCAGCCCGGGTTCCAGATGGTGCCGCCATCGTTGATGTAGATGCGGTGGCCGTCCATGTCCAGCGGGGAATTATTGTAGCGGTAGCGGGTCAGCCGCCGCAGCCGGGCATCCCGGTAAAAGCTGTAACCGCCGCCGGTGTTGGACACCAGACTGAAAAAGTCCTCGCTGCCCAGATAGTTGATCCAGGGCAGGGGAGTGCGGGGCGTGTCGATCACATATTCCCGGCGCGCATCATCAAAATGTCCGAATCTCATAGCCTTGTTCCTCCTTATAGGGTAAACCGGAAATGCTGAAATCATTTGATGGCGAAAACGATTTAGGATTTGCGGCCCAAGGGTGGGAAAGGCACTTGTCACCCTAAGAATAGTCTATCCTGCGGGAAAAATCAAGAGCGGACCTGAAATATACAACAAGGGTGCAGCGGGCTGGTTCAGGGGTGGAAACCGGTATGGAAACGAAAAAATTATCGAACGGTAACGAAATGTAACGAAAACGATACAGACTGCATAATTCTGAGGAAATGAAATCTCGCAACCTGCTGAAATGTAGTCTTTTGAGATAAAACTTTTCTTCTTCTGCTTGATTTTTAGTGCAAAGTGCGCTATATTGAAATTGCGAAAACGATTTAGGATTCGCTCGGGAGCCATGAGCGGGTCCCTGTGAGGGAGGGCGGCGAAATGTCATCCTTAAAAGATCTGGCGCATGAATGCGGTGTCTCGGTGGCAACGGTGAGCAAAGCGCTCAATGGCCAGTCGGACATCTCTGCTGCGACCCGCGACCGTGTCCGCGAGGCGGCCCGCCGGATGGGCTATGTGCCCAATATGGCGGCCCGCGCGATGAAGACCAACCGTACCTACAACCTTGGCGTTCTGTTTGTGGACGAGCGGCAGAGCGGCCTGGCTCACGAGTACTTTTCGGCGGTGCTGGACAGCTTCAAGGTGCAGGTGGAAAAGCTGGGCTATGATATCACCTTTGTCAACCGGAACCTCGGCGGCAGAACAATGACCTATCTGGAACATTGCCACTACCGGGGCGTGGATGGAGCGGTGATCGCCTGCGTGGATTTCAACGATCCGCAGGTGGTGGAGCTGGTCAACAGTGATGTGCCGGTGGTGACCATCGACCATGTGTTCAACAACCGGATGGCGGTCCTTTCCGATAATGTCAACGGGCTTTCGGCGCTGGTGCGGTACGCCTACGCCAACGGCCACCGCCGCATCGCCTTTATCCATGGCGAGCGCACGGCGGTAACGGAGAACCGGCTGGCGGGCTTCTACAAGAGCTGTGCGGAGCTGGGGCTGCAGGTCCCCGAAGAATATGTGCGCTGCGGTGTGTATCACGATCCCGACCGCTGTGCCGAGGAGACCCGGGCCCTGCTGGCACTGCCCCAGCGGCCCACCTGCATCCTTTTTCCCGATGATTTCTCGGCCATGGGCGGCTGCATCGCTCTGCAGGAAGCGGGCCTGAGCATTCCAGAGGATATTTCCGTGATGGGATATGACGGCATTTACCTCTCCCGCGTGATGAAACCCCAGCTGGTGACCTGGCAGCAGAACACCAGAATGCTGGGCCGGATGGCAGCGGATAAGCTGGTGCAGATGATTGAGCACCCCCGTGTGACGCTGGCCGAGCAGATCCCGGTGACAGGAAAACTGCTGGAGGGCGGCTCGGTGCGCAGCATCGAATGAATGGGTTGGATTTGGTTCCGGGTGAACCGGAGCCTTGAATTTGAAACGCTTTTTCACGAAAACCATTGAAGGAGGTTTTTCATTATGAGAAAGATTTCGCGTCGTAATTTCCTGCTGGCTTCCGGTGCAGTTACCATCAGTGCAGCGCTGAGCGCATGCGGCGGCTCCTCTTCTTCTACCGGCGCGGCATCCTCTGCCGCAGCTTCTTCCGCCGCTTCCGATGCTCCGGCAGCTCAGGGCAAGGTGCTGAATATCTGGTGCTGGAACGATGAGTTCCAGGGCCGCTTCAATAACTATTACCCCGAGGTCGCCTCCATCGCTGAGGACAAATCCACCACCACCCTGAAAGATGGCACCGTTGTCAAGTGGACCATCAACGCCAACGAGAACAACAACTACCAGAATAAGCTGGATGAGGCCCTGTTGAATCAGGACTCTGCCGCCGATGATGACAAGGTAGATATCTTCCTGATCGAGGCTGACTACGCACTGAAGTATGTGGATTCCGATTACGCGCTGGATGTCAAGGCAGACATCGGCCTGACCGATGCCGATCTGGCTGGTCAGTACCAGTACACCAAGGACATTGTCAGCGTGGACGGCAGCCAGCGCGGCACCACCTGGCAGGCGACTCCCGGTCTGTTCGCATACCGCCGCAGCATCGCCAAGGAAGTGCTGGGCACCGATGATCCCACCGAGGTGCAGAGCCATCTGTCCGATTGGGATAAGTTCAACGAGGTGGCTGCACAGGCCTATGCAAAGGGCTACAAGATGTTGTCCGGCTTCGATGATGCTTACCGCACCTTCTCCAACAACGTGGACGCTCCCTGGGTGGACGGCACGACCGTCAAGGTAGACCCCAACATTATGAAGTGGGTCGATCAGACCAAGGAGTACACCGATAAGGGCTACAACAATAAGTCCAGCCTGTGGGACAGCCAGTGGGCAGCCGATCAGGGCCCGAGCGGCAAGGTGTTTGGCTTCTTCTATTCCACCTGGGGCATCAATTTCACCCTGCTGGGCAACTCTCTGGAGACCCCTGTGGCCGAGGGCGGCAAGGAAGAAGTAGGCAACGGCATCTACGGCGATTACGCAGTCTGCGAAGGTCCTCAGCCCTATTACTGGGGCGGCACCTGGATCTGCGCGGCAGCCGGTACCGATAATACCGATATCATCCGCGACGTGATGCAGAAGCTGACCTGCGACGAAGCCATTATGAAGCAGATCACCCTGGATACGCAGGATTACACCAACAACGAGAAGGCCATGGAAGAGATCGCAAACAGCGATTATGCCTCCGACTTCCTGGGCGGCCAGAACCATATCGCCCTGTTTGCAGAAGCTGCAAAGAAGATCGATATGTCCAACGCAGGCCCGTACGATCAGGGCCTGAACGAGAGCTTCCAGAATGCCTTCAAGGATTACTTTACCGGTACGGTGGACGAGGATACCGCAAAGGCAAACTTCGAGACCGCCATCAAGGAAAAGTACCCCGAGCTGACCGATGTGGTCTGGCCCGCATAAGCGCAGCCGGAACCTGAAAACCTTTTGAACCGAATCCGAATGGGGCGGGCCGGACGCTGATCCCGCCCGCCCCGTTTTGCTTTGGGCAGTGTACGTCAGGAGGGCAGTTACTATGGGAGCAAAACCAAAGAAGAACGGCTCGATCAGCTATGCAAAGTGGGGCTATATCTTCATTGCACCGTTCTTCCTCATCTTTGCGGTGTTCCAGCTCATCCCACTGGGGTCTACGATCTATTACAGCTTTTTTGAATATTACCGCAGCGGCCTGAAGATCATCGGCCCTACCTTTGTGGGCCTGAAGAACTACATCACCCTGTTTGCAACCGACCTGCCCAAATACTTTGGCAACACGCTGCTGCTCTGGATCATCGGTTTCATCCCGCAGATCGCCATCTCGCTGCTGCTGGCAGCCTGGTTCACCGACCTGCGCCTGAAGCTGAAGGGCCAGACCTTCTTCAAGACAGTCATCTACATGCCCAACCTCATTATGGCTTCGGCATTTGCCATGCTGTTCTTTGCCCTGTTCTCGGATAACGGCCCCGTGAACGCTGCACTGGTGGGCATGGGCATCCTCAAGGAGCCCTTCAGCTTCCTGAACAGTGTCTGGGGCAACCGCAGCCTCATCGGCCTGATGAACTTCCTGATGTGGTTCGGCAATACGACCATCATGCTGATGGCGGCCATCATGGGCGTGGACCCCACCCTGTATGAGGCAGCGGAGCTGGACGGCTGCACCCCGAACCAGATGTTCTGGAAGATCACCATCCCGCTCATCCGGCCGATTTTGGTCTATGTGATGATCACTTCGATGATCGGCGGCCTGCAGATGTTCGATGTGCCGCAGATCCTGACCAACGGCAAGGGCGGCCCCGACCGCACCTCCACCACCATGATCATGTACCTGAACAACCACCTGTTCAGCAAGAACTACGGCATGGCCGGCGCGGTCTCGGTGGTGCTGTTCCTGGTGTGTGCAGTGCTCTGCGTGATCGTTTACATGGCCCTGACCAAGGAGGACGACGGCCTGAGCAAGGCCGAGCGCAAGGCCCGCAGGCAGGCGGCCAAACAGGTGAAGGGAGGAAAAGCATAATGTCACACGCAGTCAAGACAAAATCCGAAAAAGCGACCCTTGCGGCCCGCCGCACGGTGTGCTATGCGGCGCTGGTGCTGTTGAGCTTTTTATGCCTGTTCTTCTTCTATGTGCTGGTCATCAATTCCACCCGTACCCATTTTGAGATCCAGAAGGGCTTTTCCTTTCTGCCGGGCAGATCCTTGATGACCAACCTGAAAAATGTGCTGTCAGATGCCAACATCCCGGTGCTGACTGGTGTGCGGAACAGCCTGATCGTGTCCGGCTGCTCGGCTGCCCTCAGTGTCTATTTTTCGGCCCTGACAGCCTACGGCATCTACGCCTATAACTTCCGGTTCAAAAAGGCGGCGTTTGCCATCATCCTGCTCATTATGACCATGCCGACCCAGGTCTCGGCGCTGGGTTTCCTGCAGCTCATCACGAAGATGGGCCTGAAGAACAGCTTCATTCCCCTCATCATCCCCAGCATTGCGGCCCCGGCGGTGTTCTTCTTTATGAAGCAGTATCTGGATGCCAGCCTGCCCATGGAGATCGTGGAAGCTGCCCGCATCGATGGCGCAGGGGAGTTCTACACCTTCAACCATATCGTGCTTCCCATTATGAAGCCCGCTCTGGCGGTGCAGGCCATCTTCTCCTTTGTGTCCAGCTGGAACAATTATTTCATCCCCGCACTGGTGCTGGATACGGCAGACAAAAAGACCCTGCCCATCCTCATTGCACAGCTCCGCAGTGCCGACTTCCTCAAGTTCGATATGGGCAAGGTCTATATGCTGGTGGCCATTGCCATCCTGCCTGTGATCATTGTTTATCTGCTGCTGTCCAAGTTCATCGTCCGTGGTGTTGCACTGGGCGGTGTCAAGGGCTGAGCATTTCGTTCTCTCCTTCGGAAAAAGCACCCGCAGCCAGCAGGCCGCGGGTGCTTTTCTATCCTCTCGTGCTCAGTCGGCTTTGGCAATGCGCTGCATCGCGGTGGAAGCGACGTGCTGTGTTCTTTTAGACAAAAGCCGCCGGAAATCGCTTCCCGGCGGCTTTTGCTTATTAGGAGGATCAAAAGATGATCCCTGGAGAACTTAGTTCAGGATGGTCTGCTCGGTCTCGACATCAAAGACATGGACCTTGTGCGGATCAAATGCAACGCGGACGGTGTCTCCGTTGCGTGCCTTGGAGGTGGGAGCGACACGGGCGGTCATCTTGTTGCCCTTGTACTCCAGGTACAGGTAGATCTCAGCGCCCATCATTTCGGACACATCGACCTGAGCCTCCAGGTGGCAGTCGGGGTGCTTTGCCATAAACTCGGGCTCGTCGTCGATATCCTCAGGACGGATGCCCATCTTGACCTTCTTGCCAACGTAGGAATCCAGCTTGCCGTCAGCGGTCTTTTCCTTGGGCAGGGGGATGGTGTCGCCGCCCAGGTCAATGGCGTACTGATCGCCGTTCTTGGTCACGGTGCCGTCCAGGAAGTTCATCTGGGGGCTGCCGATGAAGCCGGCAACGAACATGTTGCAGGGCATATCGTACAGGTTCTGCGGGGTATCGACCTGCTGGATGATGCCGTCCTTCATAACAACGATGCGGTCGCCCATGGTCATAGCCTCGGTCTGGTCATGGGTAACGTAGATGAAGGTGGTAGCCAGCTTCTTGTGCAGCTTGATGATCTCGGTGCGCATGCTGGTACGCAGCTTTGCATCCAGGTTGGACAGGGGCTCGTCCAGCAGGAAGACTGCCGGGTTACGAACCATTGCACGGCCCAGAGCAACACGCTGACGCTGGCCGCCAGACAGAGCCTTGGGCTTGCGGTCCAGCAGGTGCTCGATCTCCAGGATCTTGGCAGCCTCGTGAACGCGGCGGTCGATCTCGTCCTTCGGGGTCTTGCGCAGCTCCAGGCCGAAAGCGATGTTCTTGTAAACGGTCATGTGGGGGTACAGAGCGTAGCTCTGGAACACCATGGCGATATCACGATCCTTGGGAGGAACGTCGTTGATCAGGCGGCCGCCGATGTACATTTCGCCCTTGGAGATCTCCTCCAGACCGGCGATCATGCGCAGGGTGGTGGACTTGCCGCAGCCAGAGGGGCCGACGAAGATGATGAACTCCTTATCCTGGATCTCCAGGTTGAAGTCGGTAACAGAAGGAGCAGTAGCGCCCGGATAGATCTTGTAGATGTGCTGGCAGCTAATCGAAGCCATAGGTCATTGCCTCCATTAAAATTTTTCTATGTTACGGCACCTTGACGGTGCACGCTCTCGTTGGTATTATAATAGCAGATAACTTTGTGATATAAAATAGCATTTTATTGATTTGAGGTGTCAGATATTGCTTTATGATTGGACAAGCACCGCAGCCCTTGGCGTGGTGCGGGATATCCAGCCCAAAGAACCCCTGACCCTGACCGGCGAGGGGCTGTGGGTCTGCCTGATCTCCAGCGGCAGATGCACTGCCAGCCTGACCGATGCCTCGCCCTCCCCGGCGGGCAGCGCACTGATCCTGCCGCCCCAGAGCGCGGCGGCGGGCCATCTGGTGCTGAGCCGTGCCCCGTTGACCCTGACCCCGGAAGGGGAGAGCCACCTGCTCTGCATCCAGCTGACCGGGCAGGCGGCGGTGCAGTTCCTTGCCGGGCTGACGGAGCTGCCGTTCCTGGCCCGGGGCGAGACCTGCCCCGCCGCCGCAGAGCTGCTGGGCCGCCTTGCTGCCGAGGCCGACACACCCCGCAGCCGGGCTGCCAGCCAGCTGGCCTTTGCCCTGCTCTGTGAGCTTGCGGGGGCCGACAGCGCCGCCCCGCCCCTGCCGCCGCTGGTGGAGGCCGCCATTGAGGATATCCGCCAGAACTACGCGGGCCTGTACGGCGTGGAGGAGCTCAGTGAGCGGCTGGGAGTCTCCAAAAGCCACCTTGTCCGCACCTTTACCGCCGCCGTGGGGGTGCCCCCGGGGCGCTACCTGACCACCGTGCGGGTGGAAGCTGCCATGCGGCTGCTCCTGCACCGGGAATACACGCTGGATGTCATTGCCAGCCTGTGTGGCTTCTCAGGGGCCAACTACCTGTGCCGGGTGTTCAAAAAAGAGACCGGCCAATCCCCCGCACAGTGGCGGGCCTTGGCCGGTCAGACAGCGCGGCCCCTCAGCCCGGCGGAAAGCCAGCGGGAGCAGGCACTGTATATTTAAAATGTTCAGGAGCCGGGGCAGCACCCGGCTCTTTTCCGTGGAGGTGTTCAGCCGCACACAGACTGCGGGCGCTTGAGCAGGAACACCGTCAGGGCCAGCGTGATGGCCTCGGCGGCGGGGAAGGCCGACCACACGCCGTTCATGCCGAACAGGGCGCTCAAGATCAGCGAGCAGGTGACGATGGCGGCCACGCCCCGGCTGACCGAGGTGATGGTGGCCTCGGTGGGGCGGTTGACCGCACCCAGATAGCCCGCCGCAACAATGTTGCAGCCCGCAAAGAAGTAGCCCAGGAAGTAGATGCGCATACCGCTGTGGGCATATTCGGCCATCAGAGCAGAGCTCTCGCTGTTGAAGAGGGCAACAAAGGTATCGGTAAAGCCAAACACGGCACCGTACAACACCGCCGCCAGCGCCAGCGCGGTACCGCAGCCCAGCAGAAGCAGCCTTTTTGCCCCGGCCATCTCATTTTTGCCGTAGCACTGGCTGATCAGAGGCTGGGCACCCTGGGCCACGCCGTTGAAGATGGCTGTTGCCACCAGCGCAAAGTTTGCCACCACGCCGTAAGCGGCCACGCCCACGTTGCCCGCCAGCCGGAGCAGCAGGAAATTGAACACGGTGGTGGTCACGGCAGAGGAGAGCTCCCCGACAAAACCGGAGATGCCCAGCTGGCAGCTCTGCACCAGCAGCCGGGCCGAGGGAGCCTGCCGGACAAAGGTGAGCGTGTTGCTCTTTTGAAAAAAGTGGCGGCTGCAGATGGCGATGCTGAGCACCGGCGAGATGGCCGTTGCCAGCGCCGCGCCGGGCAGGCCCAGCCCCATGGGGAAGATGAAGATGTAATCGAACACCACATTGAACAGGCTGCCGCTCAGGGTGGCCACCATGGCAAGGGACGGGTCGCCGTCGTTGCGGACGAAGGCCGAGAAGATGTAGTTGCACATGAAGAAGGGTGTGAACAGCAGGAAGATGCGGGTGTAGTTCAGGCCCAGCGCCACGATGTCCGCATCGCCGCCCATGAGCTGCAGAAGCGTGCCCGGGCAGAACGCGCCCGCCAGCATGAACGGGATGGCGATCAGGCAGGCGCAGAGGATGGCGTTGGAAAAATACCGCTGCGCCCGCGCCTCGCCCTGCGCCTGCAGGATGGCGTACCGGGTGGCCGCACCCAGGCCGATCATCGAGCCGAAGGCAAAGATCAGGTTGTACATGGGCAGGCAGAGGTTCAGCAGGGTCACGCCGTCGGTGCCCGCCGCCTGGGCGATGAAATAGGTGTCGGCCAGAATATAGCACGATGTGCCGATCAGACCGAAAATATTCTGCGACACATACTTGAAGAACTGCTTTGTCAGGTTCATGGATGCTTCCTTTCCGCAGGGAGAATAGGGGAGTGAAACGTAAAAACGACTACTACTATATCATAAAACTTGGCATATTTCAACGAAAAAGCGAGAAAACATGCCATCATTTCCCAAACGGAACACTTCTCCCCGGGGAGATGCCGCTATCCGAAAATGTTATACAAACACTGTCGCTTTTGTGCAACTCGCCAAAGATGGTTTTGGGTTATTGACAAAAAAAAAAAAAAAGTTTTATGATTTTTGTGTAAGATGCCACATAAAAACAGAAGAATCGGCAAACCAGTCGAAAGGCTGCGGCGCAAAGCTACAGGGCCTGTAATATGGCAGCCAGCTGAACTTTCTAAACCATACCGCACATGGGCATCACCTCAAGGGCGGTAGGTCCCCAAAGTACAAAACGCAGAGCGTTGTACCAGCCATTTGGCCGGTGCGGCGCTTTTTGTGTTTGCGGTGGGTGCAGAGAAGAGTATTTTTGGGTTTTTACAAAAAGGAGGATTTTTATGAAAAAACGATTGCTCAGCATGATACTGGCCCTCAGTATGATGCTGACGTTTTTGCCTTTAAGTGTATTTGCGGGAACAACGAACGGCAATTATGGTAGCGGTGTCACTTGGACACTAACCCAAAATAATGCCGACAGTAATCATCCAACCTATTGTCTGACCATTTCTTCTGATGGGACAGGCACTGGCAAAATGACCGATGAATATACTGAAAATGGTGTTCCTTGGCACAATGTATGTACACAGATTACTCAAGTAGAAGTGACTGCTGGAGTAACTTCAATTGGGGACTATGCATTCTATGGATGCTCCAACTTAGCTACCGTTGCACTTCCGGAGGGCATAACCTCAATTGGAGAGCAAGCGTTTAGTGGCTGTGAGGGACTGACCGCAATTCGGATTCCGAGCAGCGTACAAGCGATTGGTCGGTACGCCTTTTATGAATGCATCAATCTTGCTACCGTTGAAAATCTTGAAAACTCAAAAATAACCAAAATAGAGGAGGGCACATTTTCCACTCAGTATCGTTACCCAACACGTTTAACTTCAATTGCCTTCCCGGAAAATCTGAGTGAAATTGGCGAGGATGCATTTCATGGTGCTGGTTTGGTTAAGATTACGTTTCCAGAAAAAGTAACATCCATTGGTAGCGAAGCATTCCGCAGTTGCACTAAATTAACTACGGTAGAGGGATTTGATAATTTGAAACTTTCTATCGTCAGCAACCATATATTTGGTGACTGTAAAGCATTGTCTTCTATCAAAATTCCGGATACAGTAACAACCATTGAAAACGGCGCCTTTAGCGGTTGTAAGAGCCTTACCACAATTGCGATTCCGGAGAAAGTGACCTTAATTGAAGGTAATGTGTTTAATGACTGTGAAAATCTGACATCGGTAGAAGGCTTTGATAAACTCAAAATTTCTTCTATTGGGTCATATACATTCTGTGGTTGTAAAAATTTGTCATCTATTACTCTTCCGAATACCGTAAAAAAGATTGATACTTATGCATTTTGGCAATGTTACGCTCTGTCTACAATTACAATTCCGGAAAATGTAACTTCAATTGGATTTCATGCATTCGATGCATGCAGTGGCCTAGCAACTGTTGTCTTGCCCAAAAATGTACCAAGCATTGGAGAAGGGGCCTTTTATGGCAATAATGAAAACTTAAAAATCCAATATCCGTATTCAAAAAAAGATTGGCTGGCACAGGGGTGCACATCGGCAAAAATCAGCAGCTTGCAGAATGATGGGATCACAATTCTTTATGACAGCAATATAATTAAACCCATCCCCATCTGCTACTACTGTAGCGTAAACTTTAACCCCAATGGTGGAACCTTTACCGATGGTACAACAGATACCAAGGTGGTAAGCAATATCTACCGCACAGAGAATATTCCGGAAAAAGTTCAAAACGAAAATAAAATTACTAACCCAACAAAGTCCGGCTACACCTTTGTTGGCTGGACTCTGGAAAAGGATAATGCCAGCACACAGGTAGACCCTGCCAATATCAGCAAGAACATAACGGGAAGCCGTTTTGATGGTATAACAGATGATGGCATGACCTTTTACGCCCTGTATACCGTAGCCCCCAAGCCTGCCACTGTTACCATCAGCGGCCCCACCGATAACACTGTCAAGGCTGGCGAAGGCAGTGATGTCTTTACGGTCGCTGCCGATAAGGGCGATACCGATGCCGCAAAGGCAAAATTCGACTTTGCGGGCGGCAAGGTGCAGTACAGAACAGGTGATACCGGAGAATGGTTCGACCTGACCAGCAATGAGCTGAGCATTGACGACCTGACCGGTAAGCAGTTCCGTGTTGTACCGGATGCAGATGCTGTTACAGCCCAAAAGACCCTGACCGTAAAGTTGATGGATGCAGGCGGCAATGAAATTGCTGGCGCAACCGCAAGCACGACCTTTGCTGTAACGGCCCGGAAGCCTGCCGAGGTTACTATTACCGGCCTTGATGGTACTACTGTGAAAGCCGGTGAAGCAAAAGACTTTACCGTAAGTGTTACCCCCAATGACGATACCATTAACAAGGTGACCTTTGGCACGACCAGCGGCGAGGTGCAGTGGAGCAGTGATAACGGCAACACTTGGACGACTGTGTCTGGTGATGTGGATTACAGCGAGCTGACCGGAAAGAAGTTCCGTGTTGTGCCTGCTGCCGATGCAGCAGACGGCACTGTAACTGTGACCATTACTGCAAAGAAAGCAGGTGGCACTGAGATTGCAAAAACTGCAAGCTTTACTGTGACCGCCCGTGAGCACGCAACCGTTAAGATCAACGAGCTGAACGGCAAAACCATTAAGCAGAACAAGGCATATACCTTTACTGTGACTGTGACCGCCCATGATGACGGCGAAGAAACCACGCTCAAGTTTGACAATGTTGCAGGGCTGACCTATAACAATGCTACTGTGACGGATGCAGGCGTGACGGTTACGCTGACCAAAAATCAGAGTGAGCCCCTGAACTTTACCTTGACCCCGAGCGAAACCGGAAGCAAGAGCCTGACGGCAACTCTGAGCACCAGCGGTGCAACAGACACTGCAACTTATACCGTAAGTGAGTATGAGCACGCCAAAGTTACCATTGATGGCCTTGGTACTGACCTGAAACAGGGCGAGAGCAAAGACTTTACTGTGAAGGTTGACCCGAAGGATGACAGCGGAAATGCTATCATTGACTTTGGCGACAAGAACAGTGAGATCCAGTACAAGGACGGCGAGGACTGGAAGCCGATGCCGCCCGATGGTCTGAAAATTAACCTGAACAACGGCGAAAAGCCGTATGATTTCCGTATTACGCCCAAGAATGATGGCAGCCAGACCCTGACCGCAACCGTCAAGCAGAATGACAACGAGTTGGGCGAGGTTGAACAGACCTATACTGTTGCCAAGAAGAACGAACCTACCACTCCCGGTGGCGGTGAGAACCCCGGTGGTGGCAGCACTGGCGGCGGCGAGAACCCCGGCGGTGGCAGCACTGGCGGCAGTGAGAACCCGGGCGAGAATCCCGGCGGTGGCAGCACTGGCGGCAGTGAGAACCCGGGCGAGAATCCCGGCGGTGGCAGCACTGGCGACAGCGGCAACACCAAGCCCACTCCCAAGCCGGACGAAAAGCCTGACCGCAAGATCAAAATCGACGGCGGCATTGTGGAAGTCAACGGCAAGGAAGTTAAGCCGGACGAGGATGGAAACATCACCGTCAAAAAGGGCGATGAGATCACCGTTACCGTTGACAAGAGCAAGATCTCCGATGCACAGGTGTTCGACCAGTGGGTCATTAAACCCGACAGCGTGCTGAACGAGGTCGATCCCAAGTCGGAGAAGATCAGCTTCACGATGCCTGCCGAGGATGTGACTATTGAGGCCATGACCCGTGACGCATCCATTGAGGACGACGGCCCCGGCATTTTGGGCACCGGCGCACTGATCGCAACCGGCGTTGTGGGCAGTGCAGCGCTGTTGTACCAGGGCCACATGCTGGGTACTGAGTTGTACCTGCGGTATCTGCTGCCCCACGGGGCCGTTATCCCGCAGAACCGTGCGGAGCTGGCAGTGCTGCTGTGGCAGGATGCCGAAAATCCGGAACCTGTCAGCACCACTCTCTACAGCGATATAAGCGATGAGGACAGCGCGATTCAACAGGCTGCCCGCTGGGCCGTGGAGAACGACCTGATGGAGCAGCTGGATGCGGAGGAACATCCCGACCACTTTGATCCATTTGTACCTGTGACTTTCTCTGATTCTATCCGTGCATGGAAAAAAGCGCAGGAACTGAAAAAAAGCGTTCACTGATTTTTCCCTTGCACAGCAAAGCTTTCCGCCACACCAAGGCCCCCCGATCAGCGGGGGCTGTCGCTGAAAGCGACTGGGGACTTGCCCCCACAACCGAACCATTCTCTATTCCCAAATAACCAGTGGAAGCGCCCTGCCGGGGAACCGGTGGGGCGCTTCTGCATAGGGGCGGGAGCCGAAACCGCCGCTTTTTCCGCTCTAGCGCCGTGGTTTTTATTGACAAGCTCCCGGCTTGCTATTATAATAGAACAGTCATAATAGCATTCGTGCGCGGCTTTGCGGCTGCGTCAATCCAATAGACAAGGAGAAGATCCAAAATGGCACAAGAAATCAAGATGTCCGCTTCCGGCCTGAAGGCGATGCAGGACGAACTGGAATACCTCAAGACGGTCCGCCGCAAGGAGCTGGCCGAGGAGATCAAGGAAGCCCGCAGCCACGGCGACCTTTCTGAGAACAGCGAGTACGATGAAGCCAAGAACACCCAGGGTCTGGTGGAAAACCGCATCACCGAGCTGGAGCAGATGGTCAAGAACGCTGTGATCATCGACGAGAGCGAGCTGAGCGTGGACAGCGTTGCTGTTGGCACCCACGTTTCCATCAAGATGATCGGCGACGATGAGGCCGAGGAGTACGATATCGTTGGCCGTACCGAGGCTGACCCCATCAACGGCAAGATCAGCGACGAGAGCCCCGTGGGCCACGCTCTGCTGGGCAAGGCCGTGGGCGAGAAGGCTGAGGTCCTGCTGCCCTCCGGCCAGACCGTCGAGTACGAAGTGCTGGCCATTACCCACGCCGCAAACTGAGCCTGAACGGGAGGAAACCATGGAAGAGCAAAAGAGAAACCCCGCTCAGGGCCTGTCTGAGAGCGAGCAGGTGCAGGTGCGCCGCCAGAAGCTGGCCGACCTGCAGGCTGCCGGAAACGACCCCTTCACCCTGACCAAGTTCCCGCAGGACGCATACTCTGCCGACCTGAAGGAAGAGTTCAAGGATCTGCCCAACGAGACCGACAGCGGCAAGCATGTCGCGCTGGCCGGCCGTATGATGTCCAAGCGTGTGATGGGCAAGGCAAGCTTTGCCCACCTGCGCGATGACAAGGGCGATATCCAGCTGTATGTCCGCCGCGACGAGCTGGGCGAGGAGGCCTACGCCGCCTTCAAGAAGCTGGACGTGGGCGATATCATCGGTGTCAAGGGCGAGGTGTTCCGCACCAAGACTGGCGAGCTGAGTGTTCGTGCCACCGAGCTGACCCTGCTGGCCAAGAGCCTGCGCCCCCTGCCCGAAAAGTTCCACGGTCTGACCGACACCGAGATGCGTTACCGTCAGCGCTATGTGGACCTGATCGCCAACCCCGAGGTGAAGGATACCTTCGTCAAGCGCAGCCAGATCCTGAAGGAGATCCGCGCCTATCTGGACGAGAAGGGCTTCCTGGAGGTGGATACCCCCATCCTGACCCCCTTTGAGATCGGTGCCTCTGCCCGCCCCTTCTACACCCACCACAACAGCCTGAACATGGACATGGTGCTGCGCATTGAGACTGAGCTGTACCTCAAGCGCCTGATCGTGGGCGGCATGGACCGCGTGTACGAGGTTGGCCGCATCTTCCGCAACGAGGGCATGGACCCCAAGCACAACCCCGAGTTCACCAGCATCGAGCTGTATCAGGCCTTTACCGATTTCCACGGCATGATGGATCTGGTGGAAGAGCTGTACAAGCGCCTGGCCCTCAAGATCTGCGGCAGCATGGTCATTCCCTATCAGGGCAAGCAGATCGATATGGGTCACTGGGAGCGCCTGACTATGGTGGAGGCTGTCAAGAAGTATTCCGGCGTGGACTTCAACGATTGGAAGTCCGACGAGGATGCCATTGCCTCTGCCAAGGAGCATCATGTGGAGCTGCCCGAGGTTCCCACCAAGGGCGCCATTCTGGCCGAGTTCTTTGATGCCTTTGTTGAGGACAAGCTGATCCAGCCCACCTTCATCTATGATTACCCTGTCGAGATCAGCCCGCTGGCCAAGCGCAAGCCGGACGATCCCGCCTTTACCGAGCGCTTTGAGTACTTCATCGACTGCACCGAGTACGGCAACGCCTTCAGCGAGCTGAACGACCCCATCGACCAGAAGGGCCGTTTTGAGCGTCAGGTCGCCGAGCGCAAGGCCATCGAGCCCGACTGCAAGGCTCAGGTGGATTACGATTACGTCAACGCTCTGGAGTACGGCCTGCCCCCCACGGGCGGCCTGGGCTTTGGCGTGGACCGCCTGGTCATGCTGCTCACCGACAGCGCCTCCATCCGCGATGTTCTGCTGTTCCCCACGATGAAGCCGATTGAGCAGTAAAATGCAAAATTGAAACGCAGATGCGATGAATTTTCAAACGAAATTCGGGCGATATCTGCGGTATTACACCACAACTACACCAATTTTCGGACGTTTTCTTGAAAAGGGGCCTTACAAAGCGGTGTGGTGTAACAAGTGAATAGGTGGATTGGTGTAGTAGCCAAACCTATAGAATGAAACCCAGCAAACGCTTTATAGTGGCTATGAAGTGTTTGCTGGGTCTTTTTATATAAAACTTTTGTTTGAAGCCTCTCATCTTCGATATCTTAAAATGCAGAATGCTATGGTGAAGGAGAAATAAAGATGTCAAGAACTCGAAATTTCAAACCTCTTTTCCCTACCACTGGGCGTATGACGCTGTCTGTATATCAAGACCTGAATAACAAATATGAATCTAATCCTCAAGATTTAAAGGTAATCAATAACCTTATAGATGTTCTTCAGGATTATATTTTTTCTGTCAGAGATTTGATTGCCTTTGACGATGATAATGAAATATTTGAAAATAAAAAGCAAGCGGCATTAAAAGTGATGGATATAGCATTGTCTATTAAGGATAACTATGCGCTTCACATGGATTATCTAGCTATAATGGCACAAAACAGCGTTATTGCTGGAGATTGGAATCGTGCGATTTCCTATTATTTTGAATTATTAAATGAGGACGGTGTTCTAAACGCAGATTACGATGAAAGCTACTATGCTGGCGAGTTAGAGCTTGCAGCCAAAATAGTACATAATATTTGTGTTTTGTATTTTATTGGATTGAAATCTGATGAATTTACGCACATAAAGAAAAAGTATGACTATATATTCAAACTTGAATCTCAGCGGACTAAACGGTTAGTTAGAAACAATCCAGCCTTTAAGGAGGGATTCGAGGAAGATTTTAATACTCTATGTGAGTTCACTACAGGTATTCTCTACTATGATTCCACACATGCTACTGATTTCATCTCTGGCAATATGATGGGGGCTATTTGCGAGGATTCTGAAAAATCAGGCAAAAAACATCCAGCCAACCTGAGTGAGACCGTAAAAATCGAAGATGATAACATTGACCTGTTTATCCTTGATAATTCTTTTGCATTTAAAGGGAATGTTATAACAAAAATTCTATCCGATTTTCCATTTGATGAAAATCAAAATGAAGAAACGCAATATGCCGAAGAAAATACTGTATCGACAGCTGTTCCTGTTGTCGAGAACCGCCTTTTAGAAGACGATTTGTTTAGCGAACTTGAAAATCTGACAGGGTTGCAGGAAGTAAAGAAAGAGGTATCTTCTATTATCAACCTTCTAAAGCTCCAAAAGATTCGCAAAGAAAAGGGACTGCCCGAACTTCCTATTTCACGACATCTTGTGTTTTCTGGCAATCCCGGCACAGGTAAAACAACGGTTGCTCGACTGCTGGCACAGATCTACCACGAATTGGGTGTTCTTTCTAAGGGCCAGTTAATTGAGGTTGACCGTTCTGGATTGGTTGGCGGCTATGTTGGACAGACTGCAATCAAGACGCAGGAAGTTATTCAGCAGGCTCTGGGTGGAGTACTGTTCATTGACGAGGCGTATACACTGGCTAGGGGTAACGATTCTAACGACTATGGTCAGGAAGCAATTGACACGATCCTGAAGGCAATGGAAGATCACCGAGATGATTTGGTAGTCATTGTTGCCGGTTATCCTAATTTAATGGAACGTTTTGTGAACTCGAATCCCGGCCTGAAATCAAGATTTAACAAGTACATTTACTTTGAGGATTACACGCCGGAAGAACTTCTGGAAATCTTCGATTCCATGTGTAAGAAGTCTGGACTTACCGCCACGCAGGATGCACGAGATTTGGTGCTGAAGCATTTTGAAAAAGAATACGCAAACCGAAATGAGACATTTGCCAATGGTCGTGAGGTTCGCAATTTCTTTGAAAAGGCCGTTGTTAATCAGGCGAATAGACTTGCACAGGAATCGTATATTGACGATGAGGATGTTGCAACGTTGACTGCGGAAGATATTAGCAAAGTAGGATAAGAAAGGAAGAGGGACTATATGGGTGGGTATCAAGTGAAACCAGAACTTCTTGAAGCGGTAAAAAAAGAAGTTACAGCTACGAACCTGCAACTTCTAAAATCTTTGCAGGGAAAAGAAGATATTTTTAACACAACAGCATATATAAAAATACTTTTTTCAGATACGCTTCTCGAAGATGTTGACTTTTTAAACACTTTAAGTGGACAACCAATATTTAAGGTGCGGTATGCTCAAATGATCCTGCGGGATATGCTTGAGCAAGTAATAGAGTTCATATTTCTTATGAAGCATCCAGATATGATTCCTGAATATCTAGGCGATAATATCAATTCTAATGCACCGTTTGGCTCTAATCCGGTAAATGAATTACAAAAGATGGCAAGTGGACGATATGCAGATGGTAGAAAAACAGTATCTGAAATGGCGAAGGACATCAACGAAAAGAAATCTTCTCCCGGACGGCCTGCGTTATATGAGATATATCGATTGTTATCAGAAGAATGTCATAATTCATATTTCTTTGCAAGGCTGGATGATTTTAAAGAGGCAAGAGATCATAGCGAAATTCTTGCACTGTCAGAAGATCAAGCTCAGCATCTTGTGATAATTGTGATGCGTTTTATGGAAGCGTACAGAGCATAATTGTGTGAGATTGGTACTATTCGTACCTTGTCAAGAGGGCTGGTACCGTCCAGCTCTCTCTTTTTTTGCCAAAGTTTCCATCGATTTTTCTTGCACCCTGCCGAAATCGGCGTATTCTCAAAACTTTTTGTTGACACAGCTCGATTTTTGTGGTAATCTATCCCAACAATTGAATATAACATATTTTTACATATTCGTTCAGGCCCTGCGGGACTGAACATCTTGGCTTTCAGCCGTTTACATAACCGACTAGCATGACCTTCCAGAAAAAGCGAAGGCAGGGCTGGTCTGTTCTGTGACGGCTTTTTTGTTGCCGTTTTGCCCGTTGGACCTTGAAAACCGCATGACCGTCTGCATGGGATACCCGGCGATGACCCTGAGAAGGAGAGCCGGAAAACGCCGCCGGAAGGGGGCAGGAAATCCATGCAGGGAGAACGGCAGAACGCAAATTCCTCAGTTGCTGTAGGAAAATGTGGTCAAATTGACCACATTTTCCAGCCGTGACGCAGAAGAAATCAATGTGATCAAAATGATCACATTGATTGACCGTAGCACAAGCAAAAGGACGTTTATCCACCTGTTGCAGCAGAGAAAATCCATGTGGCCAAATTGACCACATGGAAAAGCCGCAGCACCAGAGAAAGGACGTGTGCCTATGGGAAACAACTTTACCCCTGCATGGATCAAGAAAGGCTTTTTCAACGAATCCCTGTTTTGTGATGATTTTCTGAGTACCCACCAGCTGCTTTACTCGAATGGCGCATTTTTCACCCCGGAAGGCAGGGTTACGGACACCATGAACCTGCGCTGTGAAATTTTCGATATGCTGCGAGACCATATCGGTGCAAATATCGCAAAACGGGTCAGCAATGTCGTAGATGTTCTGAAACTGGCGGCACAGGTGGAGGACTTTCCGCCTGTCACCGACCGTATCGCACTGGCAAACGGCACCCTGTATCTGGACGGTACCTTTCAGGAGGGCAAGCCGGAGATCGTCCGCAACCGGCTCCCGGTCAAGTATGACCCGAAAGCCGCCCAGCCCGTCCACTGGCTGCGGTTTCTGTCCGACCTGCTCTACCCGGAGGACATCCCCACCGTGCAGGAGTTCATCGGCTACTGCCTGATTCCCAGCAATAAGGGCCAGCGCATGATGGTCATCAAGGGCAGCGGCGGCGAGGGCAAGTCGCAGATCGGTGTGGTGCTGTCCCGGCTGTTCGGCTGCAACATGAAGGATGGCAGCATCGGCAAGATCTCGGAGAACCGCTTTGCCCGTGCCGACCTCGAACACACCCTGCTCTGCGTGGACGATGATATGCGGATGGAAGCCCTGCGCCAGACCAACTATGTCAAGTCCATCGTGACCGCACAGGGGCAGATGGACTTGGAGCGCAAGGGCAAGCAGAGCTATCAGGGTTGGATGTACGCCCGCCTGCTGGCGTTCAGCAATGGCGATTTGCAGGCATTGTATGACCGCTCGGACGGTTTCTATCGCCGTCAGCTCATCTTGACCACCAAGGATAAGCCCCTGTCTCGTGTGGATGACCCGGACATTGCCGAGAAGATGGCGGCAGAGGTCGAGGGCATCCTGCTGTGGGCATTTGAGGGCTTGCAGCGGCTGGTGAAGAATGGCTTCCAGTTCACCGAGAGTGACCGTGCCAAGCGCAACCGGGAACTGGTGAAGCGGGACAACAACAATGTGTTTGATTTCCTTGAATCCGAGGGCTACATCCGCCTGAAGGCGGATGCCTGCACCAGCTCGAAAGAGCTGTATGAGGTCTATCGAATGTGGTGTGAGGAGAACAGCCTGAATGCGATCAAGGCACGAGGGTTCAGCGATGCGCTGATCGCCAACCAGCGCAGATATAATCTGGAATCCACCAACAACATCGTCAATTCGTCCGGGCGGAGAGTCCGAGGCTTTGTGGGCATCGAAGCCCTTGTGCAGCCCGACCTCACCCCCAATGGCTGGCTGGCATGACCCGCTTTTGATCCCCCTATATGGTGCGTTTTCGGTCTTTCGCTGCGTACGTGCGTACAGAGAAAACCGCCTGCTGCGTACGCACGTACGCAGCAAAACGCCAAAGTTCTCCTTTATAGGGGGGTGGCAAAGTGTCAGGTTGACAGTTTGCCAAGAGTGGTAAGTGACGGGAAACGGTACTTACCAGCTCCTACCCAATTCCCCAAAATGGGAATCAGGGTGGGATGGCCGTTATCAGACCGTCTATCTGCCTGTTACCATTTTGGGAACAGGCAAAATCAGTTGGTCAATTTGGCCAACTGAAAAAGCCGGACGAGCTGCGGGCAGGGATTCGCAAATCTTTGCCTGTCAGCTTGCCCGGAGCAAGAGTGCAGAGAGCGCAGCTCTTTGCCCCAGTGATATGATGCTGTGCGTCATATCCTACTGGGTATTATCTGGCGCAAAACGGCGGCAGATCCAGCAGCTTCGCTGCTGCGTTCTCCCCACCAAGCTGTTGAAACGGAGGGATGTCTATCTGAAATTAACACGACACAACGGACGAGCCGGGACCCACGGCACCTATAACCCCAAGCACAATGACCGAAGTTTCAACCTTGCCAACAGTGAGCACATCGACCCGGAACGAGCCAAGGGCAACATCTACTGGGACTGCTTCCACGGCTTCCGTTCGGCTCTCGATCCGCAAGACCTGGACGATCTGGCAGCGACCTTCTCGGAGGTAGAACAGCAATTCTACGAGAACCGCTATTCGGAGTTCATCGAAAAGCAGAACGAGCGCAATGCCGAGATCCGGCAAACGGAACGCAACCGCTCCATTCCTGACCTGCTGTCCAGCCGCAAGACCTGCCCGGAAGAAACCATCTATCAGCTTGGAACAAAGGACGACCATGCTTCGGGCGAAGTTCTGCTGGCGGTCGTGACGGAGTTTATTGAAGAGTTCAAGGCGAGGTTCGGAGACCATGTTCATGTACTGGACTGGGCGTTGCATCTGGATGAAAGTACACCGCATATCCACGAACGTCATGTGTTCGACTGCGAGAACAAGCACGGAGAGGTCGCACCCCAGCAGGAAAAGGCGCTGGAAGCGCTGGGCTTCGACCTGCCCGACCCGGACAAGCCACTCAGCCGCCGCAATAACCGCAAGATCACCTTTGATGCAGCCTGCCGGAAGATGCTGTTCGAGATTGCCAAGCGGCATGGGCTGGATCTGGAGGAAGAAGCGGAGTACGGCAACCGCAAGTATCTGGAAAAGCAGGATTTTGTCCTTGCCAAGCAAAAGGAGCAGCTTGCCGCCCAGCAGGACAGGCTGGACGAGCTGACCTTGAAAGTTTCGGATATGGAGACCCTTCTGGATGATGTTTCGGCAGCAGCCTATGACAAGGCGGTGGAGGTCGTGACCGATGTGGTGCGCACCGAGACCCGGAAGGAAGATATGCGGATGATCGAGGACACGAAGAAGTGGGTGCTGTCCCCGGAACGCAAGGCTCCCAAAGCCACGAGGGAATATGCCGCCCACCGTTTGGACACCGTGCTGGACAAGTTCCTCAAGACCATGCAGACCACCACCGCACGTCTGCAGGAGAAGCTCCTGAAGCCGGAAGTCCGTCAGAAAGGCAAGGAGCAGGTCAAGGAGAAAGCACGAGATTCCGTTCTGCAGTTGCTGAACCGCTTGCAGGCGGAACAGGCACAAAACAAACTAACGGCACAACCCAGCACACAGGAGGGGCACTCGGAAATCTGAACCTCATCGGGAAGCGTTCGGGGCAGAAAGCTGGCACTTTCTGCCCCGGCACTCGGTTACAAGGAATTGGAGGTGTAAGTGAAAGAAGTTCCGATTTGGCAAAAGAGTAATCTGACCTTGGAGGAAGCGGCGGCTTACTCTGGGATCGGTATCAATAAACTGCGGTCAATGACCGATAGCGATGAATGCAAGTTCGTCCTTTGGAACGGAACCAAACGGCTGATCAAACGCCGTAAGCTGGACGAATATCTGGACAAGGCATTCTCGATCTGATGCGGTGTAGAAAATTGACCGTTTGATGTTGCAGGGAGTCTTGCGTCATGGTATACTCATGGCGTAAGGCTCCTTTTCAACATTCTGTGAATGAAAAGGAGAGTTTATATGCAAAGACGTAAAGATAATAAAGGCCGTGTTTTGAAGGATGGCGAGGTCTACCGCAAGAGTGACGGGCTGTATATGTACCGTTGGACTGCGAAAAACGGAAAACGCCATACCATCTATGATGCAACCTTGGAGGGGCTGCGCGAAAAGGAAGAGAAGATACAGCGCGACTTGGCAGAGGGCATCCGTATGCCGGAGTGCAATCTGACCCTGAACGACCTCTTTGAACTGTGGCGTAAGAACAAGGTGGGCTTGAAAGAGCATACCTTCGCCAATTACGTTTATATGTACAATCGGTTCGTCCGGGATGAGATCGGCAGGATGAAGCTCAAGGACATTCGCAAGTCGGATATCCGCAGCTACTACAATGGCATCGTCCGCAATGGCAAGATGGCGTTGAACACGCTGGAAACCATCCAGAATGTTCTTCATCAGGTCTTTGCGGTGGCGGTGGACGATGAGTACATCCGTGTGAATCCCACGGATGGTGTCCTGACGGCCATTAAAGCCGCCCACCAGTACGAAACGCCAAAACGCCACGCTCTGACCCTGCCCCAGCAGCAGGCATTCCTGAGTTTCATCAAGAAAACGCCAAAATTCCAGCACTGGCTCCCGATGTTCACTTTCATGTTGGGTACGGGATGCCGAATCTCGGAAACGGTGGGTCTGTGCTGGAGTGACATCGACTTTGAGAGTGGGTTTATTACCATTCAGCACAATCTGGTGTACCATGACCACGAAGTCGGTGGCTGTTACTTCACCATGTCCACGCCCAAAACTGCCGCAGGCAAACGGGCAATTCCCATATTGCCCGAAGTTCGGAAAGCGTTGGAGCAGGAACGAGCCAATCAGCAGGAACTGGAACTGGTGTGTGAGTACGAAATCGACGGCATCTCGGACTTTGTGTTTCTAAACCGCTTCGGTCAGCCGCAGAATCCGCAGACCGTCAACCGTGCTATCAAGCGCATCAGCGTTGCCTACAATGAAGCCGAACTGGAAAAGGCCGAAAAGGCAAAGCGGGAACCGCAGTTATTGCCACCCTTCTCCTGCCATAATCTCCGGCACACGTTCTGCACCCGGTTGTGCGAAAACGAAACCAACCTGAAAATCATTCAGGACATCATGGGACACCGGGACATCAAAACGACCATGGAGATTTACGCAGAAGCCACCAAGGAAGCCAAGACCCATTCCTTTGAAAAATTGAACGGTAAACTGGGCATTTCCATCTGAGCCGTACTACACCAACCACTACACCACTTTTACACCAAATCCTCGGTAACTTGTGGAGAGTTGCGTAGGGTAACGTACGGACGGGACAAAAAGGAAGCCGCATGAGTAGGCTTATAACGGAATATAAAGCCTTCCATGCGTGCTCCTTGACCTGTCCCCACGATGAAGCTGATCGACCAGTAAAACGTAAAAATTGGCTTTGCTTCGTTTGAAATTGTGGCGTTCGATACTGGAACAACGTGGATTTACCACCAACTTACCACTAAATTTCATCATTTGCATTCATAACGCAAGAAAGCAGCCTACAATAAAACACAGGCACCCCTGTCCATTCGATGTTGTGCGACAGCACAGCACGATGGGCAGAGGTGCTTTTTGTATCTTGGGAGGGCATCCACTACAAGCGAGAAATTATTGATGATTGAATGTGTCCGCCTACTATGTTCTGAACGCACTGGAGAAATAGAAACTGTGCAAAGACATCCAGACTGAAGATGTTGATTTCGGTATTCCATCTGACCAGAGAAATTGTTCCAACTACGGAACACAGATGAAATTGCTTGACAAAAACATGGCTCGCGAAATTCCGAAATTCATCCTCCAAAAACTCAAATTTATACGTTATTTATGACAAAACTTATAGAAAAAACTTTTGGTTTTTAAATTTCTTCAATGAGTCAAACGAATAATTCTTCCAAAGAACAGGGCATCCGCCACGGCATACATCAAAGTGCTCGCATGTGGTGCACTCGTCAGATGGCAACTTGCGGATTTCGTCCATCGTTTTACGGTAGATAGCATTTTCGGTCAATGACTGGAATTCTTGGTAGGACGAAAAGTCCCTGCCGAATTTTCCCAACGGCTGGTAGAGATACATATCACATGGAAGCAATTCCATCTTCGTATTGAATGTTACGGCGTTTTTCAGATGAATCTGGCAGGGTGTAGCAAGCCTGCCTTTTAGAAGCTTTAGCTGCTCTTCCGTATATACACACAGTGGAAAGCTGTATTCGATCCACCATTCATCTGTAATATCGCTCAATTTATCTTTGAGAAATGAAATCACGGACTAATTTTATGGGGTCGTGCTTTTGCAGGTAAATCAGATCTTTGTCCCCGGCATTATTGTTGTCGATGATGAATGTGAACGAGAACTGCTTTGCACCATTATCATGAGCGATTTGGACAGCTTCGCAAAAGGAGTGAACATTCTCGGGGGTTATCACCATGGAACAAGTAAACTCTATTGGCAACGAAGCCAGATTACGAATTGCCTGATGCTGTTTCTCAGTGCCATCATATCCCGTCATTTCACACCATTCCTTCCGATTTCTTCCTTTCATAGATACATCAACATATCCGAGGCCACTATCAATCAGCATCCGGCATAATTCCATGTTGCTAAGCAAGACACCATTTGTTGCAACTGCAGTTGTTATGGGATGACGTCTTGTTTTGATATACTGCAAAATTTCCGGAAGATGTGGGTATGTAAGAGGTTCTCCTCCGGTAAAGAATATATACTTGACTTTTGCTTCACAGCAAAAATTAACGATACTTTTAAGATCATCGTATTCGATTCGATTATCTGCTACATATCCAGCACTTTTTACATAGCAAAAAGTGCAACGCAAATTACAGTCGCGTGTAAGCACGATTGAGCATTGCTTAATCTTTCCTTCAGCAGTCATTGAAGCTCTCCTTCCATAATTGACAGGTGCATTAATGTGTCAGTTTATCCAGACGGTATAGCGAAGAGACTTTGTTGGCAAATACTGCTTCCGGAAATCCTTGCGCGACGATTTTTCCACCGGATTCACCGCCGGATATACCAAAGTCAATGATATGATCTGCAACCGTTTTAATGAATTCAACATTATGCTCGATTATTATGGCTGTCTCACCGTTCTTTTGCAAAGAAAACAGAACTTGAATGAATTTGTCGATATCTACATCATTCAAGCCGGACGTCGGTTCATCAAGAATATACAAATTTTTGCCATAGGACGAAGAGCTCAAGGCTTTCGCCAGCTTTACGCGCTGAGCCTCTCCTCCGGATAAATTCATGGACATCTGACCTAATTTTAAATATCCTAGACCCAATTCGATCATGCTGCTCAAAGTTTGGTAGACTTTTTTGGATTCTTTAAACACATTCACAATATCAATGATTGGTGTTTCCAGAATATCCAGGATTGTTTTTCCGCAGTATTTCACAGATAACACTTGATCGTTGAATCGCTTTCCTCCGCATTCAGGGCAGGTGATATAGGAGTTGGGAAGATAGTTGAGTTCGATTTTCTGGAGGCCTGTGCCTTGGCAGCATTCACAACGCCCACCTTTAACGTTCATGCTAAATGACGAGGCACTAAGCTTCATCTGTTTTGCAGCGTCTGTCTTTGAAAACAATGCACGAATCTCATCAAAGATTTCCAGATAAGAAACAATCGTCGATCTTTGTGTTTTTCCTATGGGAGCCTGATTAACCTGTATGACCCGCCGGATATTCTTTCCGCCATAAACAGTGCCATGAACATTATCGGATTTTCTGGAAAAACATCTTGCAATGACCGATGCTAAGGTCGATTTTCCAGAACCAGAAACACCGGTTATACAGGTGATTCCGCCAATAGGAAAACGAGCATTCTGTCTGCGAATATTTCTGAAATTGATGTTACGAACTTCAAAATAGTCTTTCGCATTTAACGGCTGCTTAAAAGCAAGAGAATGACCAGTGGTAGGGGTGGTGCCTGACTGGCGGATTAAGTATCCTCCATCGGGTCCACCAACCGGCCCGAGCTCTATGATACAGTCGGCAGATGAGATGTACTGTTTGTTGTGCTCTATTGCGATAACGGTGTTTCCACGGCAGACTAAATTCCGAGTAGCGGTTACAACCTTGGTTATATCTCTATAATGCAGCCCTTTACACGGTTCATCCAAAATATAGATTAATCCCTTCAGGGAACATGTAAGCTGAGTGGCAATCCGAACTCGTTGCCTTTCACCGCCTGAAAGGGTAGGAATGGGTCTGTTAAGGCACAGATAGCCCACGTCAAGTTGCATCAATGCGTTCAATTTGCAAAGAATGCTGTTTACAAGTTGCTCAACAAACTCTTTTTTGGACGGAGAAATTCGCTTGTCACTAAACTGCTGTATCCAAGAAAGCAAAGCAGTCAGTTCCATGCTTTCGATGTCAGCGTAGTTCAGTCCGCCAATTTTGTATTCCAGAACTTCTTTGCGTAGCTTGGTCCCACCACATACATGACAAGGAATCTCCTCCAGATATTTTGCATAGACAGTTGAGGGGGCGGATGGATCACTGTCGGATATTCGTTCCAATATAGCAGGTATAGCTCCGCGAAGTGTTACATAGTGCTGCTTTTTTCGTTTGCCCTCTTTATAGGCCAATTTGCATCGGATTTGGTCATCAGCATAAAGCAACTGGCGAAGCTCGTAATCGCTGAGTTGGGAGACTTTTTTGTCAATGTCGATTCCATAATGTTCGCATAGGGCTTCCAGATACTTTTGCTCTTTGCTTTCCGGTGAACCTTTAAAATATAAAATTGCACCGTCTCTCAATGTGATATCACGGTCTGGAATCAGGAGAGATTCGGACACGACAGTTTCAACGCCGAGGCCAAAGCAATGAGGACAAAAAGATTTTGGGTTATTGGTCGAGAACAATTTTTCTGAAACGCTGGATGTTTGGCTGCTATTAACAATGGAAAATAATGATCTGAGATAATAGGAGATTTCTGTAGTGGTGCCGATAGTAGAACGGGGATTTACGTTGTAGTAGTTTTGAGAAATATTCAGAGCTGGGCGAAGATTTTCGATAGAACCCACCTTCGGCTTATTCATCAGTTTCTGACCATAAATATTACCGGTCATCCCCTCAAGAAATGCTCTCTGACTCTCTGCGTAGATCGTATCAAATACCAAGGAGGATTTACCGCATCCGGAGCAACCAGTTACGCAGGTGAATTTGTCCAAAGGAATTTCTAGATCTAGGTGCTTTAAATTGTTTTCAGAGGCATCCTTAATTATAATCTTTTCCATGATTGGCACGACTCCCATATAAAATCTTTAGAGATATGTATCAAAGTCAGCGGGATGTTATTTTCGCAGAAGATATTCTCTGTAAAGCTTTGTCGACTTTACGGTGGGTCATAGCTGCAACATTGCAACGGTACTGGTTGATTCTGAACGGAGCTCCATCAGGATTCTCGTTTGAATTCCACATCATGCAGACTGTGCAGTAGCCTCTGTCCTTACAGTCAACACACTGTAAGAACCGCGACCGTTTTACTTGTCTTAGTTCCTTTATTTTTGCTGAGGTTTCCCATATTTCCTGAACGGTTTGATGATTCAGGTCTCCAATAACATTGTTCTGCCAGCCAGCGCAGGGAAATACAGTCCCACTTGCTGTAACGCAGAAGCTATATCGGCAAACAGAGCATATTGGATCATTTCCGGTCAGACTTTCTCTGTCCATGGCGATCTTGTGGAGCGATTCAGCATACCCCTCCTGCATTTGTACAGTTAAGACATCGTCTACTTCTTCGATGGACAAGCGGTTTGCAAGGTTGCAGCCGGAATGATCGTAAGCGGCAAAGATTACCGGCTCTGTTGCAACAGCAATATTATGGTCCCATCCCCAGTGAAGGACATCTGATATGAACCCCAAAAGTTAGACAAAAAACGAATTAAGCGGCCCCAACGGT
>ERZ1673693.591-NODE-591-length-39849-cov-15.388827_pt1 | contig 39849 bp, 34 predicted proteins | sample MGYA00580223_ERZ1673693 | MGnify/ENA primary metagenome ERZ1673693 (study PRJEB41218, sample SAMN15661741) | gut metagenome | host: Homo sapiens | place: Canada: London | collected 2015-08-20/2019-03-30 | study: EMG produced TPA metagenomics assembly of...
CCATTTAGGGAACTTTTGCAAATACTGTTTTATGGGAACTCTGCTCTGGGGAACTTCCTGTTGTACATATCGCTATCGTCTGTGGCTTTTGGCAGGGTGCGTCCGGCAGGGCGCACCCTGTTTTTGTTTTATGCAGCAAGGTTATAGCCTACAAGATTTTTTTCTATAACTCCAAGCATATATAACTTTTGGATTCCCTCGATAATTTCTTGTTCAGTAAACCTCTTTGCCTTTTCCTCAGACCAATTCTTGAATCCGGAAACAATTCCTTCTGCTGTTAAGCCTCCTGAATTTTCAATTAGAAAACAAATTGTTGCCAAACATTCTAGTTCATGATCAGTTTCAATAGAGTTTACAAAATCACAAGACTTTATGATCCAAGGGAGCAATGCTTGTAAAGTATTATTTACCGACTCACTCGTAAGTTTATTAAATAGAATTTTCTCAGCTTCTTTTGTAGAAGATGTTCCATGAAACTGCTGAAATTCACGAATTCCCTTACTAACTATATCAATGGAATGATCATAAGGACCGTATTTATGAGGAACAAAACGAAAATATTTTTTTGAGGAAAACAAATCCATGAAATACGCCGCTTTTTGCAAACGAAGACTGTTAAACTTTTTTAAATGCCCCTTTAATTCCATTAACACGAGTGCTGATGTGCTCAGTTTTGGCTCCTGTGTTGGCGTTGTGGCAAAGTTTCGAGAAGGCTCATAAATATAAATCGCTACCTGTTTGGCTGTGTCCTCTAGTTTTTTTGCCAAAACTTGCTTAACGTCATTCCAAATAAGACCACCATTACCACTTCCCAACGGTGGAATAGCTATACTCTTTATGTTGAGTTCTTTTATTAGTAAAACAAGCGCATCCAACCCATCCTCAATATATTCCATTCGTGATTTTTCACGCCATTTATCTTTGGTCGGGAAATTAATGATGATTTTTTCACTTTCCTTATAAACATGAAGTTTTCCGGGACGTAGTGTACCATTTTTACACGCCTTAACATAGTCTTTGTTGTTGTTTGGAAATTTAAGTTTAAATTGATAGGCGATTCCCTTTCCCATATAACCTTCACAGTTTACTGTGTTGACAAGAGCTTCCGCATCGGACTGGAGCAAATCTCCTGTTGTATAGAAAAACACTTGAATCACCTCCCAATTAAATTATCGACTTACGGGAAACATACTAGGCATAACCTGTATCCTATCCTTAATAGCTGCGGCATTTTCCATTTTTAAGATCTTTTCTTTTGCCTTTTCACTATAAACATAAATATATGCAAAATCCGATACCGGAACACATTCCTTCACAACGCATTCTGCCATACATGCTTTCCGGATCTCTGCATTTTTATAATCACGATGATTTCTATCGTCTAATATATTCCATCGAACTTTCTTAAAACCTTCTCCATAAGAATAAAGATCTGGAGCATCCCTATCCAATGGATGTGATGGAATTATTTGATAATTATTGTGTTCACAAATACTCCTCCAAACAGCAATGATTGCCATATTTTCTGATCCATATTTTTCGCACACCGCACCATCAAATGGATTTTTGGCAAAAAAATGAAATAAGACATATTGCGAAAGAGCTTCCTTATATCGCTCACGTTTATTTAAGATTTCTGGATCAGCAATGTCAGTAAAGTGTATATCGCGGTTTTGTAATAAGCATTTTCGAGAGAGCAGACCAAATTTTAAAATCGAAGGCAGATTATCTATAGATGTTATATGATAAATTAACTTTCCAGTACTCGGTGCAGTAGCCATGATCTCGCCTCGCATCATTTTAAAATTCTAAAATTACCCATGATGATTATATCACAAAAAAAGCCACTCTTCAATATATCCAAATATTTTCCATTCATCGTTGTGTTCGATGTCGATAACAAGCATGTTATGAAAGCAATTTTTTCGGCATTCACACAAGATAATTCTAAAAACCATAAGATTTATGTAGATCGTATAATATATGTGACCGGATTCTTTATAATCTGTTTTCAGTCGTTGGCCATTGAATAGCTTTGTCTTTATACGTATAATGTTTCATGTAAGTATTTAATGCGGCTCCACGAGCTATTCCATACTGCCCACCATTTCCAAGAATAATTTTACAATTTGAACCAGAAAACGAAAGAGTGTGACTGCTTTTTAATGCTTCTATATCTCCACGAAGTGCCGATATATTGTCGAATATTCTTCCGCTTAAGATTAGAACATCCGGGTTGAATACATTTATTATAATATTTAACAAATAGCCAAGATATTGTGTCAATTTTTTATACTTTTCTGGTGATAAATTTTTTAATTTTTTGGCAGTCGAATTTTCTCTATAAGTTTTGATTGATACTGCATCGAAAACATCTTTTCGAATGAGCCATTCAACGCATTTTTGATGACAAAAAGGACAAACATCGTGATCATCTATTTCGTCTTTTTTCATTTCTTTAGCAAAGTTTATCACTCCGGTATGCCCAATTTCGCCAAAAGAATTTGTTGAACCAGTAATCAATGTGCCATTAATACAGCCTCCCAAGCTTATACCTGTTCCCATATATAAACATAGGACATTTTCCTTAAACGCAACGCTGCTTTCGCTGTGATCTTTATATAGAAGTTCTTTTTCATTTATAAAGTTAACTTTAGCGTTGTGTTCTATATAAATAGGAATTTTATATTTCTTTAAACTATTGTAAAGATCGTGCTTTAGTATTCCACGAAGTTCTTTTCCATTTAGACTTGGAATATTAGGGCATGCAATAATTTGTTCTTTTTGTGAATCAACAATTCCGGGAAAAGCCAAACCAATACCTAACAATTTTTGTGTGTCATCATCGAGTTCAAAATATGCTTCTATTATTTCTGTAATAACATCAGAAATTACATCTTGTAGAGATGATGATTCAAAGCAGAAATATAATTCATTTGGTTCCACCGTGCGCCCTTTTGATATTTTGTACTGCTGACTCTTATCAATTAAATATTTAACTTTATTCATGGAAAAACAACTTGACATCTTTTGCATTTCCATATGTGACAACATATTAAACTGCGCATCGCAGAAAACAGCCTTGATTTCTCGTGTCCCTACTGAAACACCCAGAAAATAGCCTTGGTTACATACAATTGCTTCTTCATCATTTTTTATATCTGAATCTTTTCGTATGTTTCCTGACTCTTGCAATTGCAAATATACCTTTTTTACAGTTGGCCACGATAAGCCACTATATGTCTCAAGTATTGATCTATCTGATGATTCCGATCTCCGAATTGCATCTAGAACAGCAAAATCTGTTCCATTAAGCTCATCAAAGCCCTTCATAAGAGTGTCTCCTTCGATTTAATGAAAATATGCAATCTAACAAAATTGTATATTATATAATACCATAATTCTAGAGAAAAAGTCAATCGAGGCAATCTACTTTTTCATTTTTTATCAAACAAAATCATTCTAAAAATCGAACGTATCGATTTTTTTGGTTGAGTCTTTTGTGTTTTTTTCCGAAAACTGTGTTGCATTTTCGTTTAGGCTGCCTATAGACAAATCACCACAGATTTGATATTTTATTAACAGAAACACATAAGGGGGTTTTAATTATGCTGTACATTTAATGAGGGGGACATCTAAGCCCCCAAAGATAAGTCATATGTAACAAATCATCGGACAATGAAAGGGGCTCGACCAGTATGAAAAAGAAGCAATACGTTCTTAGTGTCCTTTGTCTCGCTTTGATGATTAAGGCAAGTTCATCACCTATTGTAGTAAACCTGAACAATAGTTCTCCCTCGGACATTAACATTACTTTGCCTAATAGTGAAATTTCTGATTCAACATCGTCAATTGATGCAGATTGACGCATTCTAAATATACTACGGCCTACCACAGCTTTTGTGGTAGGCTTTTTTATTAGCTCAGTTCGAAACTATCAGCTATATTGGTGGTGCCAATATTAAAATATATTATATCAAAGGCAGGATACTACCGTCATGGTGATACCCTGCCTTTGTTCGTTCTTGTTTACCGTTCCGTGTAGTCCTTCCGCAGAACTTCCGATAAACAAAAAACGTACCCGAACCCTTTTTCGTAAAGAATCGGGTTCGAGTACGAACTGTATGGTGGACGGTACAGGACTCGAACCTGTGACCTCCTGCACGTCAAGCAGATGCTCTACCAGCTGAGCTAACCGTCCATGTCATATCGACTTGGATAGTTTACCACAGCTTTTTGCAAAAAGCAAGACCTTTTGTGCTTTTTATGCGTTCTTTTTTACTTTTCCGGCGAAAGTGCCCGGCGGATGATATCGTACAGCACCGGCTTCATGGCGTCGATGTTGTCCGGCTTGCCCTCCAGAATGCTGGAATAGCACACTGACATACACATACTGCCAAGGGCGGTGATGCGCTGGTAGACCTCCCGCTCACTACGTCCGGCCATCTCCGGGCTGGAAAGCACGATGGCCAGCAGCTTGCGCATCAGAGGCTCGGCTTCCCTGCTGGCTTCGATTTGGTCCAACCCGGGCCAGACGAAGTTGCGCTCCAGAAACCGCAGCACCAGCACATCCTGCCGCAAAGCCTCGATGATATGGTCGATGACGAACACTACCTGCGCGGTAAAGTCGGGCAGCTCGGGGTGCTGCTCGACCGCAAGGCAGGCATCGTTCAGCAGCTGGTAGCTCACCCGCCCCAGCAGCGCCTGCATCACCGCGCCCTTATCCTGAAAATACAGATAAAACGTTCCCTTGCCCACCTTTGCCCGGCTGGTGATATCCTCCACGCTGGTCTTGGCGGTGCCCCGCTCCAGAAACAGCTCGTAGGCTGCATCCAGCAGGGCGCGGCGCTTTTCCTGCTTTTTCCCTTCCACGGTGCTCATGCTTTGGGTAGATTCCTCTTTTCTCTGAATTCAGACGCAGGTATGTGCTGCGTCCGGTCTGCGTACCTTAGTTTAGCAGTCCTTTGCCGTTTGTGCAAGCCCGGTTTGCTATACAATTTTTTGCAGGTGATAAAAAAGCTGACTTTCAGTCACTTTTTCTGCTTGACACACTGCCCGGGCTGAATATAATAGTGTTTGCCCGGAAGATGACCGGCGGTCAGTTTCGCGGGCTTTCCCAATCAACTTTCTATTCTGGAGGGTTCTCATGAAAAAGATCGCACAAGGCATCGTGCGTCTGCGCAAGTTGATCTTAACAGTGGCAGTGCTGCTGTTGATCCCTTCCGCGATCGGCGCCATTGCCACCCGCATCAATTATGACATCCTCACCTACCTGCCGCAGGATCTGGACTCCATGATCGGCGAGGTAGCCCTTGAGGACGATTTCCATCTGGCCTCCACCGGTATGATCACGGTAGAGGGCCTGCCAACCAACGAACTCATCGCTATGAAAAAGGAGATAGAAGCCGTGCCCGGCGTCACCCAGACCTTCTGGCTCAGCGATGTGATCGACCCCAGCATCCCCACCGCCATGCTGCCTGCCGATGTGCAGCAGTTCATGTTCGGCAAAAACGATTCCACCATGCTGATCGTCCGCTTTGACGCCCCCAGCGCCAGCGGCGAGACCATGGAAGCCGTCAAGCAGATCGAAAAGCTGCTGCGCAAGGACTGCTTCTTCGGCGGCATGAGCGTCATTCTGCAGGACACCAAGGCGCTGGTCAATCAGGAAATGCCCCTGTACATTCTGATTGCCGTGGGCGCCAGCTTGCTGGTGCTGTTCCTCTCACTGGAAAGCACCATCACCCCGCTGCTGTTCATGCTGGGTCTGCTGTTCCCCATCGCGTACAACTTCGGCACCAACATCTTTCTGGGGCAGATCAGCTACATCACCGAGGCACTGGCCACCGTGCTGCAGTTGGGCGTTACGATGGACTTCTCCATCTTCCTGCTGCACCGCTATCAGGAAGAAAAGGAGCTGCGCTCCACCAATGAGGAAGCCATGGTCAGCGCTATCTGCAAGACCATGACCTCCATCTCCGCTTCCAGCCTGACCACCATTGCAGGCTTCCTTGCACTGTGCGCCATGCGTCTGACGCTGGGCCGCGATATCGGCCTTGTCATGGCAAAGGGCGTGGCACTGGGCGTCATCTGCACCGTGGTCATTCTGCCCGCCCTGATCCTTACCTTTGATAAGTGGGTGGAAAAATACAAGCACCGCACTGTCATCCCTCGGCTGACCAAGCTGAGCTACTTTGTTTCCAAGCACGCAGCGCCCATCGTGGTCGTCTTTATCCTCATCCTCATCCCCTTTGCCATTGCGCAGAACAAGACCAGCGTGTACTACACCCTGTTCGACTCTCTGCCCCAGGACCTGACCGGCATCGTGGGTACCAACAAGCTGGGCGAGGACTTCGGCATGACCACCAGCCACTTCATTCTGGTGCATGACGACCTGACCGCTACGCAGGTGTCCGATCTGTGCGATGAGTTGAAGGACGTGGACGGCATCACGCAGGTGGTAAGTCTGGATTCCATTACCGGCCCCGGCTTTGACACCGAGCTGCTGCCCGACAGCGTGATGGAGATCCTGCAGTCCGGCGGCTACAAGCTGATCCTTGCAAACAGCTCCTACAAGACCGGCACGGATGCCATCAACAGCCAGCTGGACAAGATGATCGGCCTGATCAAAAATGTAGACCCCGAGGGCGTCATCACCGGTGAAGGCGCTATGACCAAAGACCTGATCGAGGTTGCAGACGTGGACTTCAAGAACGTCAACGTCTGGTCGATCATGGCCGTGCTGGTCATCATCGCCATCTCCTTCAAGAGCATCTCCATCCCGGTGCTGCTGGTCGCCAGCATCGAAGCCGCTATTGCCATCAATATGGGCATCCCGTACTTTACCGGTACGCAGCTGCCCTTCATCGCCAGCATCGTCATCGGCACCATCCAGCTGGGCGCTACCGTGGACTACTCCATCCTGATGACCACCCGTTATCACGAGGAGCGCGCCTTTGGCCGCACCCCCAAGGAGGCTGCCCAGCAGTCGCTGGAGCACTGCAGTCAGTCCATCCTGACCAGCGGCCTGACCTTCTTTGCCGCTACGGTCGGCGTGGCTGCCATCAGTAAGATGGAGCTGCTGCGGAGCATCTGCCTGCTGATCTCCCGCGGCGCTCTGATCAGTATGCTGGTCATTCTGGTGATGCTGCCCGCCGCCCTGATGCTGTGTGACTGGCTCATCCGCCACACCACCCTGAAATGGATGATCCCTGAATCTGCCAACGCCAAGAAGTCTGAAAAGGAGTAATGCGTTATGAAAAAATCGCTTCGTTTCGCCAGTGCGGCGCTGGCAGTTGCCCTTGCCGCCAGCTGTGCAGCCCCGGCTTTTGCCGCAGGCGGCAGCAGCTTTACCAAGTCTGAGACCGTGTACGCTGTGATGAACGCCGATGGCTCCATCCAGAGCACCACCGTCAGCGAGCATGTTTACAGCGCCTCCGGCCTGTCCAAGGTGACCGACCAGAGCACCCTGACCAACATCCAGAACACCGAGAGCAGCGCCGAGTTCACACAGGACGGCGAAAAGCTGGTGTGGAACACCGATGATACCGATGTGTATTATAAAGGTGATACCGACCGCGCCCTGCCCATTCAAGCTACCGTCACCTACGCGCTGGACGGTCAGGAAGCCGCGCTGGAAGATCTGATCGGCAAGAGCGGTCATCTGACTATGACCATCGCCCTGAAGAACAACGAGACCGGCACCGTGAATGTGAACGGTACCGACCGCACTATCGTCACCCCGCTGGTCACCGCTGTGGGCGTGATCTTCGGGCAGGATGCCACCAACGTGGTGGCTGCCCACGGTCTGGTGGAAAGCGCCGCCAAGAGCAATGTGGCTGCCTTTGTCACCCTGCCGGGCGTGAAGGACTCCCTGTCCGGTCTGCTGCCGGACGAACTGGATACCATCGAGGACTATCTGCAGGACACCATCACGGTGGAGGCAGATGTCACCGGGCTGACCTGCCCGCAGGTGATGATGGCCTGCGCCACCAGCGCTGCTGCTCTGGGCACTGACAACGTGTTTGACCTGAGCAGCCTCAACGACCTGACCGACGGCATCAACCAGCTGAACGATGCCATGAGCCAGCTGCTGGACGGCGCTTCTCAGCTGGAGGATGGTACCACCCAGCTGAGAAGCGGTGTGCTGGCCCTGCTGGACGGTGCCAACACCCTGAACAATGGTGCAGCCGCACTGGACAAGGGTCTGGGGCAGCTGACCAACGGTCTGGACACCCTGAGCGCCAACAACAGCGCCCTGAACAGCGGCGCACAGCAGGTGGCAGACGGCGTGCTGGCTTCTGCCAACAAGACCCTGAAAGAGGGCGGTCTGATCGACACCGATATGACATGGGATAACTACGCCGCCGTCATCGACAACATTCTGACCATGAACGACAAGACGCTGGCTGCCGGCCGCCGCAAGATGGTGCGTACCATCTGGGAGCAGGCTCCCAGCTTCAAGGACAGCCAGCTGGATCTGGCGCTGTACCTTTCCGCTACCAAGACGAACCATGATCTGGAGGCTGCTCTGCACCTGATGCAGAACTACGACCCCTCCATGCTGTGCGGTCTGGTGCAGCTGCTGACCAGTCAGGAGGCCAAGGACACCGCCAAGGCAGAGCTGAAGTATCAGGTAGAGAACAGTCAGGATATCGCGGATGTACGTGCCCTGAAGGACAGCCTTTCCAAGATCCAGTACTTCGTTTCCAGCGTGGGTCAGTACACTGCCGGTGTGCAGACCGCCGCAGACGGCGCCCACTCTGCCAAGGACGGCAGCGCCCAGCTTGCCGCCGGTACCAAGACCCTGTACGACGGCGTGAACACCCTGAGCGATGGTGCAAGCCAGCTGAATGACGGCACCCACCAGCTGAACGACGGCCTGAACCAGTTCAACGAGGAGGGCATCTCCAAGCTGACCGGCGCACTGGATCAGGATCAGCTGCACGGCCTTAAGACCGTGCTGGACGAGATGACCGACCGGCTGGAAAACTACACCAGCTTTGCCGGTGCCCCCGAGGACGCCGAGAGCAGTGTGAAGTTTGTCTACAAGACCGCCGAGACCGTGGCCGCTGCCAACAATGTTGTGGCTGAGACTGAGACGGTGAAGAAGGGCAACATCTTCACCCGCCTGTGGCAGCGCATCGTGGACCTGTTCAAGTTCTGATAACGCCAACATCCTTCCAGAATCGTAGATAGAGACGCAGAAGCGCCCCGCAGCCGAATGACTGCGGGGCGCTTCTTGTGTTTATAATTATTTAAATCAGCTTACTGATCCTTTTCCACCATCATCTTGCTGGCTTTATAGATATCGCCGCAGCCGAGGGTGATGACCAGATCGCCGGGCTGGGCGTTCTGCTTTACCCAGTCGGCGGCTTCCTGCAGGCTGTTCACCAGCACGGAGCCGGGGATCTGCGCTGCCAGCTTTGCGCTGGTAATGGTGGGGTCGTTGGGCTCGCGGCTGCCCATGATGGGGGTCAGCACCGTGATGTCCGGGATCTTGAGCACATCCACAAAGTCGTTGAGCAGCATCTTGGTGCGGCTGTATGTAAACGGCTGGTGGACGGCGATCAGGCGCTTGTAGCCCATCTCCTTGGCGGTGTTCAGGGTGGCGCGCAGCTCGGTGGGGTGGTGGGCGTAGTCATCAATGACCAGCGCACCGTTGCACTCGCCGTACACCTCAAAGCGGCGGCCTGCGCCCTTGAAGTTCAGGGCAGCTTCGGCGCACTGCTCTGCGCTCAGGCCCACAAAGCGGCACACGGCGCACATGGCCAGTGCATTATAAATATTGTGGCGGCCGGGCACGGACAGACGGATGCGGGTGGTGTCGGTCGTATTCCACTCCTTCAGGTCGAACTCGAAGAAGCCGGGCTTATACTCGTTGACGTTGATAGCGCGATAGTCGGCGTGGTTGTCGATGGCAAAGGTGCGCACCCGGCGGTCCAGCGTGTACATCACGTCCATGGTGTTCTTATCGTCAGCGTTGGCAAAGATCATAAACTGGGTCATCAGGGCAAAGCGCTTGAAGGCGAACTTCAGCTCGCCCATGCTGCCGTAGTAATCCAGATGGTCGTTGTCGATGTTCAGCACCACGGACAGGTAGGGGGTCAGCTTCAGGAAGGTCTCGGCAAACTCGCAGGCTTCGATAACGATATCATCGCCCTTGCCGGCCTTGCCGTAGCCGTTGATGAGGGGCAGCTTGCCGCCGATGACGGCAGAGGGGTCGCGCCCTGCCAGTTCCAGCGCAGTGGTGATCATGGAGGTGGTGGTGGTCTTGCCGTGGGTGCCGGACACGCAGATGCTCTGCTTGTACAGGCGGCTCACATAGCCCAGCAGCACGCTGCGCTCCACGGTGGGAATGCCATAGGAGGCGGCTGCGTTCAGCTCCACGTTATCCTTGGAGATGGCGGCAGAGTACACCACCATGTCCGCACCGACAACGTTATCCGCATTGTGGCCAAGGCTGACCTTCACGCCCATCTCCCGCTCGTAGCGGATGATGCTGCCGTCCAGCACATCGCTGCCGGACAGCTCGTAGCCCTTGGCGGCAAGGATCTGGATCAGCGGATACATTCCGCTGCCGCCGCAGCCGATAAAGTGGATCTTCTTTACATGGTCCAGCAGATGCTGGCTATAATCCGAGTACATGAACATAGTAAGGCTCTCCTCCAAATATTAACGGCTGCAGCGCAGACCGATTCCTTCCAAATATGGGGACACACTCTTATTATATAATTTTTGCAGCATAAAATAAACAGGTAAGGCCGAATTTTCGGAAAGAACCATAATTTTTTTGTGAATTTTGTGATATGTGTACAACAAAATCCCAGCAGTATTACTTTGCCCGCCGCCGCAGAATCTCGTCCAGAATGGCATCAGCCACGTCTGCCTTGCTCATCAGGGGCAGCTCCCGGGTGCCGTCCGGGGTGATGAAGGTGACCACGTTGGTGTCCACCCCAAAGCCTGCACCGGCCACCTTGAGGTTGTTGGCCACCACCATGTCCAGATTTTTCTTGGCAAGCTTCGCGGAAGAGTTTTCCACAAGGTCCCGGGTCTCCATGGAAAAGCCACACAGGAACTGGTGGGTCTTGCGGGGGCCGATGGTGCCAAGGATATCCTCGGTGCGCTCCACGGGGATAGAGAGGTCGCCCTCCTTCTTTTTGATCTTGTCGTTGGCCACGGTAGCGGGGCGGTAGTCCGCCACGGCGGCGGCCATGATGAGCACATCGGTGGTGTCAAAGCGGTCAGTCACCGCCTCGTACATCTGCCGGGCGGTGGTCACCGGCACATCGGTGGTAAACTTGACCGGCGGCAGCGCGGTCTGTCCGTGGATCAGGGTCACTTCTGCGCCCCGCATGGCGGCGGCGCGGGCAAGGGCGTAGCCCATTTTGCCGGTGGAGTGGTTGGTCAGGTAGCGCACCGGGTCCAGCGCCTCCTGCGTAGGGCCGGCGGTCACCGCGACGCGTACCCCTGCTAAGTCCTTCGGGCGGGCGATGGTGTGCAGGATGTGCTCCAGCAGTACCTCCTCCTTGGGCAGGCGTCCGCTGCCCACATCCTTGCAGGCCAGCACGCCGCTTTCGGAGGGGATAACGGTAAAGCCGTACCGCTCCAGCGTGGCAAGGTTATCCTGCGTGATGGGGTTTTCCAGCATGCCGGTGTTCATGGCGGGGGCTACCAGCTTCGGGCACTTGGCGGCCAGCACCACGGTGGTAAGCATATCGTCCGCAATGCCGTGCGCCATTTTGGCAATGACGTTGGCGGTGGCGGGGGCTACAAGGATCACATCCGCCTTTTTTGCCAGCGAGATGTGGGTGACCTCAAACTTGAAATCCCGGTCAAAGGTGTCCACCATGCACTTGTGGCCGGTCAGGGTCTCAAAGGTGAGAGGGGTAATGAACTGGGTGGCGTTTTTGGTCATGATGACCTCCACATCCGCACCCAGCTTGCGCAGTGCACTGGCCACGTTGGCCATCTTATAGGCGGCAATGCCGCCGCTCACGCCCAGCAGGACGCACTTGCCGTTCAGATCCATGGTTCGTTTACCTCCCGGAAAAACAGTTCTTTTCCACATATTTTACCTTAGTATAATGCAAAACTTCCACCAGCACAACAAAATCTTTGCCGGGAACTTGTATCCGGCGCAAAAATGCGGTAAAATACGCTTGACAAAGAGCAAACCGGTTCTTTTCTTTTATTTTGAAAAGGAAAACAGAATTATGATCTTAGCCATTGATATAGGCAACACCACCGTCGCCCTTGGGGGCATCCGGGACGGACGTGTATGCTTTGTGGCGCGCATGGACACGGTGCGCACCCGCACGGCTGCGGAATATCGTGCCGAAATGGATAAAATTTTTGCGCACCGCCGCCACCCGGAGCGTCCCATGCGCTTTGAAGGGGCGGTGCTTACCAGCGTAGTGCCCCAGATCACCGGGGCACTGGCCGAGTGCGCCCGCCACTACACCGGCAAAAAGCCGGTCATCGTTTCGCCGGACATCCGCACCGGGCTGACCATGGGGGTGGACGAGCCCCGCGCCGTGGGCAAGGACCGGCTGGTGGATGCCGCCTACGCAGCGGCAAACTTTCCGCTGCCGATCGTCACGGTAGACCTTGGCACCGCCACCACCTTTAATGTGGTGGACAAAGACCGGGTATTCCGGGGCGGCGTGATCTGCCCCGGCCTTTCCACCGGGCTGCGCGCGCTGGGCGAGCGCTGTGCCCAGCTGCCGCAGGTGCATCTGGGCTCCCCGAAAAAAGCCATCGGCACCAATACCGAAAGCTGTATGCTGTCCGGCTCGGTGCTGGGCACCGCCGTGCTCATTGACGGCATGGTGCAGCGCATTGAAGAGGAATTGGGCAGCCCAGCAACGCTGGTGGTCACCGGCGGACTGGCAAAGTACGTCACCCCGCTGTGCCGCCACCCCCTGACCTATGACCCGGAGTTGCTGATGAAGGGGCTGGCACTGCTGTACCAGCTGAATGCCCCGCAGGAGCACGGCCGCAGCCATGGCGGCGGCAGACACTACGGTCAGCAGGGACGCCTCCGGGCAAAGCACCCGCACCCCAACCGCCGCACCCGCCGCGAGCCAGAGGCGCTGGTAGGCTGAGGGAACAAGAGGATAAGGGAGAGCATTATGAAACTGGGCATTCTTGGCACGGGTAAGATCGTGCAGGAATTTTTGCCATGGCTTGTGGAGCACACGCCGTTTACTGTGCAGGCGGTGTGCAGCACCCCGCGCTCGGCGGCAAAAGCCGCAGAGCTGTGTGCACAATATCAGATCCCGCAGCACACCACCAATTATTTTGAGCTTTTGCAGTGGGTGGACGCGGTCTACATCGCCGTGCCCAACTTACAGCACGCCCGCTACGCCCGGGTGGCGCTGGAGGCAGGCAAGCACGTCATTGTGGAAAAGCCCATGGCGGTGACCGCCGCCGAGACCGAGGAGCTGGCTGCGCTGGCACAGCGCAAGCGGCTGTTCCTCTTTGAGGCTATGACCACCCAGTACCAGCCCAACTACGCCAAACTCCGGGAGCTGCTGCCCCGGGTGGGCACGGTGCGCATGGTACAGTGCAGCTTCAGCCAGTATTCCAGCCGGTACGACGCCTTTTGCGCCGGGCAGACCCCGCCGGTGTTCGACCCGCTGTGCGCGGGCGGTGCACTGATGGATTTGGGCGTGTACAACGTCAGCTACATCGTGGGTCTGTTCGGTGAGCCGAATAAGGCGGTGTATGCCGCCAACATGGAGCGCAATATCGACACCAGCGGTGTGCTGATGATGGATTACAGTGGCTTCAAGGCGGTAAGCCTTGCTGCCAAGGACTGCGCAGCCCCTGCCCGCTGCATCATTCAGGGCACGAAGGGCTACATTCTGCAAAAATCCACCCCGAACTACTGCGGCGGCGTGACCTTCCATCCCAACGAGGGCAAGGAGGAGCACTACAACCTGAACGGGGATCGTCCCCGGCAGGCGGCAGAGTTCGAGGCCTTTTACCGCGCCATGACCGCCGGAGACCAGGAGCTGTGCGCCCGGATGCTGGATACCAGCATCGCGGTGAGCCGGGTACTCACGGTGGCGCGCCGTAGCGCCGGGGTGCGCTTCCCCGGTGACAGATTTTAACGCATTTTTCTCTGGAACACGCCCTGACAACCACGCGCTTCCAAGGATTTGAATATTCACCTAAAACCCGCACAGAGCGGGCAGGTTTGCGCCGTATCCGACAACAAAGGGCGGAACGGCAGCAGGAGGAAAACTGAATTATGAAGAATACCAATACCAAGACTCTGACTCGTGTGGCCCTGCTGGTGGCCATTGAACTGGTGATGAAGCTTGTCGGTCTGGGCAGTGTGCCCGTGGGCCCGCTGTACATGAGCTTCCTCACCCTGCCCATCGCCGTGGGCGCCATCACCATGGGCCCCGCCGTGGGTGCCCTGCTGGGCGGCGTGTTCGGCGCTGTGAGCTTCTACGATGCCATCACCGGCGCCTCTGCCATGACCGGTGCACTGTTCCAGGTCAGCCCGCTGAACACCTTTATCCTGTGCGTAGGTATGCGTGTGCTCATGGGTCTGTGCTGCGGCCTGATCTTCAAGGGCCTGCAAAAGCTGGATAAGTCCCGCACCTGGAGCTACATCCTCAGCGCCATGACCGCACCCGCCCTGAACACCCTGTTCTTCATGGGCTACATCGTGCTGGCTTTCTACGGCTGCGACTATGTGCAGAATCTGGTGTCCGTCAAGGGCGCTGCCAACCCCTTCATGTTCGTGGTGCTGCTGGTTGGCGTGCAGGGCGTAGCCGAATTTCTGGTGTCCGGCATTCTGGGCGGCATCGTCGCCCGCGCCGTGGCAAAGTTCCTGAAGTAAGCCCGGCTGCGCACCATGTCAGGGCGGCGCATCCGTGTTTAGAATAGAAAAATGAATGCTCCTCCGGCAACCCGCCGGGGGAGTTTTTTTGTTGGGAATGCCCCCAATCAATACCCTTTCTGTAAAAATGCAATGCCGGAGCGTCCGCAGACGCTCCGGCATTGCTCTATTAAAAATAATTCTTCCGCTGACTATGCGCAAAGCAGCGCGGCGCGCATTCTAAATCGTCCCGCCTGCCCGGCGCCTTTACTTCTTTTCCCGCAGCTGTTCCAGATAGCCGTCGGCCTTGATGGCCTCCGGGGTGAAGGAGTTATTCTTCCACCAGTTCACAAGGGCGGCGGTCACGGTCAGGCCGGTGGTCACCAGCTGCTCCACGGTGGCGCTCTCGATGGGCAGCATGGGCTTGCCGCAGGCGCTCAGCACCTGATTGGTCAGTGCCAGCGCCAGCGCAGCCGTGCGTGCCAGGGTGGCGGCAGAAATTTTGCAATGGGTATCGTTCATAGGTTCAGTTCCTCTCTTTCTCTAAATCTGCGATGCGGTGGTTGGCCACCTTCATCTGTTCTTCTAAAATGGGTACGCGGCGGGCAAAGTTGTTATGCTCCCGCACCTCCCGGGTCAGTTCTTCCAGCTTGGTGTCGGTCACCGCCTGGCTTTTTCCGTTGGCGATCAGCACGCCGATCAGGGTCACCGCGCCTGCAATGATGGCTGAGATGATGCCTGTCATCGCGCTCACCCCCTCCACCGGGCTTTGTCTGCCCGGGTATCCACGTGCACCCAGCCGGCGGCTCTGCCCGCCTTCGCGGGGTAGCGTCCTACGCCGCCCCAGTCCGGCATCAGGCTTTCGGCGTAGGCGGCCACGCCCTCCACGCTCACGTCCTGCACCCGGATATCCGCTGCCCGGCCATACAGGTGCTGGCTGAACTTTGCCCCGCCTGCCTTGGCGTTGTGTGCCGGGGTGCGGTAGGCGCTGGTGATCGTCACCGGTTTTCCGAAGTGCTCCCGGATACGCTCCAGCAGTTCTGCCAGCGCCGTGTCGATGAAGACAGGGTCGCTGCCGTCCTTGCAGCGGAACTCCCGCACACAGAAGTGCGGCGAGAGGGCGGTGCTGCCGTCCCGGGCAAGAGAATACGCTTGCAATGCCATCGTGCGCCCCCTTACAGCCGTTTCAGCAGCGCTGCGATGGGCTCTGCATAAAACCGCTCGTAGCCCGCTGCGTTGGGGTGGGTGCCGTCGCTGGTGTACTTATCGCCCAGTTCGCTGACGCCGTGTTTTCCCATAGGCGGGGTGGTCTCCGCAATGTCAACGTAGGGCACGCCCCATTTTTTCAGCGCCGCAAGGATGGCAGGCTTATAGGTCTTGTACCAGTTTTCGCTGCCTGCAAACATCCCGCCGTGCGGGAATACATAGGCCACGCACTTGTCGCTGTAATTCGTTGCCAGATCGTCCAGCATCTTCTCCAGTGCGCCGGTCATGGTCGTTTCATCGTAGGCAGCGGCAAACCCATCGGTCAAGGTACCCACAGGGGCGTTGTTCCAGGCATCATTCACGCCGCCCTCCAACAGGATGTAGTCCGCCTTTGCCAGCGCTGTGGAGTTTGTCACTACCGTGCTGATGCAGCCACGGGTGCCGCCGTATACCTTATCGGTAATATTCGGGGTCAGCGTTGCGCCGTCCACTGCTTCATTGGTCAGGGTCATGCCGTACTTGTCTGCAATACATTTGCCGTAGCCGCCTGCGCTGCCCTTGCCGTAGGCGATGCTGTCACCCGCAACGTACAGCGTTTTTCCCGCCAGCGGGCTGATGATCTGACCATTGATGTCAAACACTTCCATTTTACCACCCCTTCTCGATGTAATCGTTCACCTTGTCGTCACTCAGCAGGCCTTTATACACCTTGCACTGGTACAGCGTACCAGACCAGAACTGCTGCTTTTTGCTGCCGTCCGCGCTCTGCGCCGCACCGATCAGGAAGGTCTGGGGCACATCTATGATTGTGCCGTTTGTGGTTTTCCACTCGGTCAGCGGGCAGTAGGTACTGCCGCCGCGATATTTTCTGCCGTCAATCTGCACTGCATACCGCGTACGGGTCTTGAGGTGTTCGATGCTGTCTGACAGGGTCACGCCGCCGTAGTTGTAGTAGGCGAACTCGGTCTTATTGTTCAGCGGGCTGCTGGTGGAGTTGAAGCCGGGCAGATTGTCGGTATCGCCGGTCTCGGTCAGGCAGTGCAGGAAGGCAGGCCAGGTGTTGGCATTAAAGTCGTCCCCCGCTTTCGCGTCCACTAGGATCGTGTATTGCGGCGTCTCGGTGGAGGCGTGCTCCAGCAGCTTCAGGCCGGTGTCCAGTCCCTGGGTCAGCACGGTCTCGCCGGGCAGACTGTAGATCAGCTGTGCTGTCTCCACTACTTCCACCGTTACCGCGCAGCTTGCACTCTTACCGCCTGCTGTGGCAGTCACGGTGCAGTTACCTGCTTTGATGCCTGTCACCACGCCGTTTGCCACAGTGGCAAAGCCGGTAGGCAGAACGCTCCACACCACCGCCCTGTCGGTTGCGTTCGCGGGCAGCACGGTGGCCGTCAGGGTCTTGCTCTCGCTCTCGTTCAGGGTCATGGTCACGGCGCTCAGGCTCACGCTCTGCACCGGAACTTCCTGTGCACTGCCGCCCCACTCTGCACGCAGAGCATTCAGGGTGGGCTGCATCGTGTTGGTCTTATAGGCTGCATTTTCAAACAGGTTCAGCAGCAGCGCCTTTGCGTTGGCGGTAAAGCCCTCGCCCGGGTCACCTTTTGCACCCGCCGGGCCGGTGTCTCCTTTATCGCCCTTGTCGCCTTTTTCGCCCTGCGTTCCGGCAGCATTGGCAATGCCTGCTTCCATGTGGTTCAGCTGGGCAGCCGTCAGGGTCTGGCCGTCCACAAAATTCTGTTTTACGTAGCTCATTTGTTCCTCCCTAAGATCATTTTTCCAAGGATCGCCTGCCCCAGCACTGCAAAAACGTTCTCCTTCGGCGGCTGCGGGTTGCCCCACAGCGTCGCCAGTCGGTCACAGGCATCCATGGCTGCGTCATTGCCCGCCGCCAGAAGCCGCAGTACGGCCAGCAGCACCTGTTTTTCCGCGGTGGTAATACCGCCGCCTGTGCCCAGCAGCCCCACCAGCGCCTCCCACGCAGGCGTAGCCGGGGCGGGCATTGCGCCCTCTGCCGTGCCGCTGTTGGCGCATACTTTGCACCGCACATCAGCGCTGGTCACGGTGCGGCTGCCGTCCGTGCCCTCAAAGGTGAGGCAGCCCGCGCCGGGCACTGCCGTCACCGCCGCCGGTACGGTCAGGATTCCGTTTTCCACCAGCGTAGCCGCGCTTGCGCCGGGGGTGTGCCAGTGGGCGCACACGGTCAGCCCCTTCCACTCGCCCCGCTGCTCGATGCGCAGCCGGTAGTTGCCCCGGTTGCCCGCATACCCCAGCAGCAGCTGTCCGCCGGGCACCGCTGCCGCGCCGTTTCTGTCCAGCCGGATGGTCATCTCGTTCATGCTGCACCGCCCTTACACATACTGGTAGCCCTCCACGTTGAAGGGATAAGCGTTGTCATTGCTCGCCAGGTTTACATCGACCACGCCGATGTTCACCGTGCCGTTCGCAGCAAAACTCACCTTCACCAGTGCTTCGCCCTTGCAGTAAACGCCGTCCCGCAGATTGTAGGTGTTGCCGCCGCCCACTATGGCCACCGCCGTACCGCCCCGCACGATGCGGGTGCAGCCGTAGTCCGCAGCCGCCGCTGCGGCTACTCCGCCGGTGGTAGCGATCGTGGTACATTCCAGAGGGACCGCCATCTTTACCACAATATAATCCACCTCGTCCGGCACAGTCATCGTCTTGTTGCTTTTGCCCGCTGCACCGTCGCTTGTGTAGACAAGCTTTCCGTTCATGTCCGTCACTCCCCTCAGTTGATTCAGTTTTTCTGCCAGGCTAAAGCCCAGCACCGTGTCAAGGTTTTCCGCCGTTACTTCCAGTGTGCCGTCTGCGCTCACGGTCAGGCCCCGCCCCACCTTCACGCCGCCCAGCACGGCTGCAGTGGCGGGCGGCATGGTGCAGCCCATGCCGAATTTCCGGTCTGCCTCGGCCTTGGAGTAAAACCGGTCGTCCGCGCCCAGCTGCAATAGTGCGGCGGCCTTTTCCTGCGCCGACCAGCCTGCTGCCCCGGCGGCACTGGTCAGCGCCTTTTTTACGCCGTAGGGCAGCAGCGCCGGGGTCAGGGGCGCATAGGCCTCGGTCATACGGTCCAGCTGCGCCGCCGTGGCGGGCACGGTGGTCAGGGTGGCATCTGCCCGCACCGCAACGCCGTACTGCCCGTCTGCCCGCACCGCGCCGGGCGTTGCCGCCGTAGGCACGGTCTCGCTGCGCACATAGGGGCGCAGGTCCGGCAGCGGGGTGGTATCGGTCTGCACCGCGCCGGTGGCGGCATCCACGCTGAGAATGCGCACCATCTCGCCAGGCAAAGGCTGCACCGGGAGCGGCACCGCCCCCACATCTTGTGCGTTCAGCTGCACCGCGCCGCCCTTGCTGTTCACGCTCAGCACCTGCCCACCGGTGGGTGCATAGCTTTCTGCCCGCAGTGCGGCAGCCTCCGCCCGCTTTGCGCTGGCCTCGGCATCGGTACGGTCGGCCAGAATTTTGTCCGCAGTCTTTTGCGCCAGTGCCGCCTGCATGGCGGTATCTGCCGCACCGTTCTCGGCACGGCGGGCGCTTTCCGCTGCGGCGTGTGCGCTTTCCAGCACGCGCGCCACAAACTGCTCGTACACCGAGGGCGGCAGCTCCTCACTGCCGCCGTCCGTAGGCAGGGTGGCGTACACATCGTAGCTGCCGGGGCGGGTATAGGCGGTGTAGCCGCCGCTGCCTATGGCGGCCAGCATCCACTGTCCCCGCACGCTGCCGGTCAGGCGGCGGTCAACCGTCACACTGTCGTCGGCGTCCAGCGGAATGGCGGCCAGCTGCACCCCATCGCTGCGGCGCAGATACAGCGCCAGGGTGCACCCCGCCCACGCTGCGGGCAGGATGAACTGCAGCCGGTCCACCCCCTCGGCGTTCTGTGCGCCAAGGTGCAGCCGGTGCGGCCGGGGCACAAATTCGGTGCCGCCGCACTGCTGCTCAAGGATCTCGATCTCCATGCAAAACCTCCTTTTCTGTTTGCTGTCCCGATTGTACCGCCGGGGGCGCAAAACTATCCAGTGTGTACTAAAAATGTGAAATTTTCTGTTCTTCGGCATTTTGCTAAACGGGGTTTTGGCACCGGAAATGCGGGCTTTTCTCCCCTGCCGGGACCGGGTAATTCCCCTGCAGGTTTTCCATGCAAAACCCGCGATGTGGGGCAGCTTGTTTTGGGCGCAGCGGCCGCTGCTGCGGCCTTATTCGCAGAGAAAAGAGCCGGTGCAAATGTTAAAAATTCATGAACGAATTGCCCCCAGAAAAAAGGAAAAAATCAGAAGGAAACCACCTAAAAACCAAAATATCAAAAGAAACACTGTGAAAATTGCACAAAAAATAATGTTACAAATCTAACAAAGTGCAAGACACAAATTTGACAGATGCTTTACGGTCTGGTAAAATAGCGTTTGTGCAACGAACGTTGCAGCGTTTAAATTCTATCTGGATGAAGTAAAAAGCCGTCCTGCGTACGGCACGGCATGGGCAGATGCGGCCTGTGCCGGGGCAGTTTTGTGGTCTGCCCGAAGCGGATTCCAACCTGTAATACGGTGCTCATTCTTTTTACCCGAAGAGAGCATCGTATTTGACTGTGAGACGCTTATACTCAGAGCAGCCACAGTCCGGGCGGCCGGGGTGCTGATGCAATACAGACCCGCGGCCGCGCCAAATACGACAAAGAGAGGAGTTGTCTCGTATCGCTTCCGTTAAATTGAAGAAAGCAGTTACTGCCGCAAAGCAGGCAGTATCTCCCCGTGTGCTGGCATTTTGTGTCATGGTGGTATGCCTTGTGGCTACCCTTGGCGTCACCGCTGCAAATCTGCGGCTGACCTACGTCACCGACTCCAATGGTGCACGGCAGGTCCTTCTGACCGATGCCGATGCTTCCCCCGCACAGGTCATGCACCTTTCCGGCATCCGCTCTGAGGAGGGCGATGAGGTCTACTACACCGCGTTCAGCGGCAATCTTGCCTCCCTGAACATCGAGCGCGCATTCTCCGTCAGCATCACTGCCGACGGGCAGGAGTACCCTGTAAAGCTGGTGTTCGGCACCGTAGCCGATGCACTGGAGCGCGCCGGTATCACCCTTGAAGGGGACGACTACACCGAGCCGGCGCTGGATCACGTTGTGACCGCCGGCAGCAAGATCGTGGTCCACCGCGTGGACTACGCAGAGCGGGTGGAAACTCAGGCCATCCCCTACGACACCCAGTATGTCTACACCAGCCTGTACTTCCGCAACACCGGCCGCACCACCACGGTGCAGCACGGCGCAGCCGGTCAGCAGACCGTGACCACCCGTGACCGCTATGTGGACGGCGAGCTGGAGAACAGCACCGTTGTGGATACCACCACCACGGTGGAGCCCACCGACCACGTCATCAAGACCTACGGCGCAGGCGCGCCGGTGTCCCCCCTGACCGGCGCGGACGGCACCACCAACGCCCCCACCTCTTATAGCAAGGTGCTCACCGGCAAGGCCACCGGCTACTATTCCCGTACCGGCAAGGGCTCTTCCGGTCTGGGTCTGGGCTATGGCACCGTGGCTGTGGACCCGGACGTGATCCCCTACGGCACCAAGCTCTACATCACCTCCACCGACGGCAAGTTCGTCTACGGCTACGCCGTAGCCACCGACACCGGCATCGCCGTCCAAAAGGGGCAGATCCTTGTAGACCTGTTCTACGAGACCTACGCCGAAAGCGTTATCAACGGTGCCATTCAGGTCAACGTCTACGTTGTGGGCTGAGCTGTAAACAAAACACAATAACCACGCAAAGAGACCGCTGTACAAACTGTGCAGCGGTCTCTTTTGATGTTAAGTAGAAAACTATTTTTATTTCGGGGTCGGGGAAAGTCTGTGGGCTTTCCCCGACCCCTTTTCTGTTTTCGCAACGCTTTCGCTGAAACCGTTTGTCAAATGAGCAGTTTACACGATGTTGAGCTGCAAATTTTGGATGATATGCCCACAACATACAGAGAATGCCAGAAAATTTGTGTTAATTGTATTTGTTTTTCGGACAAAAAGTCTTGCAAAACTGGTCAAAACATTTTAATATAAAAGAGTACAAAGCTGTGGAAGCCGTTTTCGGCTTCCACACGGGGAGGAGCAGTCTATGAAACCGACCGAAGAAAAGATTCAGAGCAACACATCGGACCTGCCGGTGTACCTGTTCAAGCAGGGCAACAACTGCGAGGCTTACCGCTACTTCGGCGCACATCTGGAAACACGGGTCGTGGAGTCCGGCGTTGTGTTCCGCGTATGGGCACCGCACGCCGTAGCCATCAGTGTTGTGGGCGACTTCAACAGCTGGAAGCCCGGCAGCCATCCCATGCACAAGGTGGATGGCGATTCCGTGTGGGAATTGTTCATTCCCGGCATGAAGGAATACGATGTTTATAAATATTGCGTGACCACCCGTGCAGGCGACCTTGTCTACAAGGCCGATCCCTACGCCTTCCACGCCGAGACCCGGCCTTCCAACGGCAGCAAGGTCTACGATTTGTCCGGCTTTGCATGGCACGACGCCGCATGGCAGACCGCGCAGAAAAAGGCAGACGTAATCAACGGCCCAATGAATATCTACGAGATGCACGCCGGCAGCTGGAAGCTAAAGGAGGGCGGCAAGCCCTACAACTACTCCGAGCTGGCGGACGAGCTGATCCCGTACATCAAGGATATGGGCTACACCCATGTAGAGCTGCTGCCGGTGATGGAATATCCGTTTGACGGCAGCTGGGGCTATCAGGTCACCGGCTATTTTGCACCCACCAGCCGCTACGGCACCCCCAAAGATTTTATGGCCTTCGTGGATAAGATGCACGCCGCAGGCATTGGCGTCATCATGGACTGGGTGCCCGCCCACTTCCCCAAAGACCAGTTCGGCCTGTACAATTTTGACGGCGAGGCCTGCTACGAGGACCCCAACCCCAAGCGCGGCGAGCACAAGGAGTGGGGCACCATGGTGTTCGACTTCGGCCGCAGCGAGGTGCAGAGCTTCCTGATCTCCAGCGCCCTGTACTGGCTGGAGCAGTATCACATCGATGGTCTGCGCGTGGATGCCGTGGCCTCCATGCTGTATCTGGATTACAACCGCAAGCAGGGCGAATGGGAGCCCAATAAGGACGGCGGCAAGGAGAACCTTGAAGCCATCGCCTTCCTGCGCAAGCTGAACAACACCGTGCTGGGCCGTCACCCCCACAAGTACATGATCGCCGAAGAGTCCACCGCGTGGCCCATGGTCACAAAGCCCGCTTCGGACGGCGGTCTGGGCTTCAACTTCAAGTGGAACATGGGCTGGATGAACGATATGCTCAGCTACATGAAGACCGACCCGCTGTTCCGCTCCGGCAACCACAACAAGGTGACTTTCAGCTTCTTCTACGCTTTCAGTGAGAACTTTGTCCTGCCCATCAGCCACGATGAGGTTGTGCACGGCAAGGGCAGCCTGCTGAACAAGATGCCCGGCGAGTATGACGACAAGTTTGCCAATCTGCGCACCTTCTTCGGCTATATGATGGCACACCCCGGCAAGAAGCTGCTGTTCATGGGACAGGAGTTCGGCCAGTTTGCCGAGTGGAACGAGGCAAAGCAGCTGGACTGGATGCTGCTGGATTACGACAAGCACGCCGAGCTGCAAAACTACGTCCGCACCCTGAACGCCTTCTATAAAGAGCACCCTGCCCTCTGGCAGATCGATTACAGCTGGGAGGGCTTCCAGTGGATCGTGCCGGACGACTCGCAGCAGAGCGTCATCGCTTTCCTGCGCAAGGATGCCGCCGGTAAGCAGATCCTTGTCATCTGCAACTTCAACCCCGTCCTGCGCGAGGGCTACACCCTCGGCGCACCGGTGTCCGGCACCTATAAAGAAATCCTGAACAGCGACGATGCCGCTTTCGGCGGCTCCGGTACCGTGCACAACAAGCCGGTGCGTACCCACAAAAAGCCGCAGCACGGCTTTGAGCAGAGCATCACCGTTACCCTGCCGCCCATGAGCACTTTGTACTTTGAGGTGCCCACAAAGCGCACCCGCAAGGCAGCAGAGGACAGCGCGGACAAGCCGGCAAAAAAGACCGCCAAAAAGGCCACCGTCAAGGACGCCGACAAGCCGGTAAAAAAGACCCGCACCACCAAGGCCAAGGCCGCCAAAACGGCGGATGAAAAACCGGAAAAAGCAAAAAAGACCGCTGCCAAGTCCAAGGCAAAGCCTGAGGCCGCAGCGGACAAGCCGGTAAAGAAAACCGCCGCCAAGGCAAAGACCGCGGCAAAAGCAAAAACTGAGACCGAAGCAGAAACCAAACCCGCAAAGCGCACCCGCAAAGCAAAAGCACCCAAGGAATAAGGATGCCCACACGGATGCACGCACGAACATTCTGATCTGTTGACTATCATTTCCAAAACGGAAATGCTAAAGGGGAGAATAAAGCTATGGCAAAAGAAATCGTGGCAATGATCCTTGCCGGTGGACGTGGCTCGCGCTTATACGCGCTGACACAAAAGACGGCAAAACCTGCGGTGTCCTTCGGCGGTAAGTACCGCATCGTGGACTTCCCGCTGTCCAACTGCGTCAACTCCGATATCGACACCGTTGGTATCGCAACGCAGTACCAGCCCCAGAAGCTGAACGAGTACATCGGTAACGGCCAGCCTTGGGATCTGGACCGTCTGCACGGCGGTGTGCACACCCTGCCCCCTTACGAGCAGGCAAACGGCACCGACTGGTACAAGGGCACTGCAAACGCCATCTATCAGAACATCGGCTTCATCGACAGCTATGATCCCGAGTACGTCATCATCCTGTCCGGCGACCAGATCTGCAAGCAGGACTACGCCGACTTCCTGCGCTTCCACAAGGAAAAGGGCGCAGAGTTCTCTGTGGCCGTTATGGAAGTGGACTGGAAGGAAGCTTCCCGCTTCGGCCTGATGGTGGCGGACGAGACCGACCGCATCACCGAGTTCCAGGAAAAGCCCCCGGTGCCCAAGTCCAATCTGGCCTCCATGGGCATCTACATCTTCAACTGGGATGTGCTCAAGAAGTATCTGATCGAGGACGAGGCTGACCCCAACTCCAAGAACGACTTCGGCATGAACATCATCCCCGCCCTGCTGCGTGACGGCCGCAAGATGTACGCCTACCGCTTTGCCGGTTACTGGCGTGACGTGGGCACCATCGACAGCCTGTGGGAAGCCAACATGGAAGTGCTGGACCCCGAGAACTCCGGCATCGATATCTTTGATAAGACTTGGAAAATTTACAGCCGCAACCCCGTGCTGCCCGCCCAGAAGATCGGCGAGCGCGCCGTTGTGCAGGACTCCCTCATCACCGAGGGCTGCAAGATCTACGGCAACGTCAAGCACTCTGTGCTGAGCGCAGGCGTTGTTGTGGAAGAGGGCGCTACCGTTGAGGACGCCGTGCTGATGGACGGTGTCGTGGTCAAGGCAGGTGCCGTGGTCAAGCGCTGCATCCTTGCTGAGGACGTTGTTGTGGGCGCAGGTGCAAAGGTCGGCGGCGAGGGCGCTATTGCCCACGTTGGCACCGGTTTGACCATCGGCGCAGGCGCTACCGTCAAGGAGGGCGCAAAAGTGTTTGAATCCGTCAAGGAGGGTGTGGAAGTATGCTGAGACAGAACACCAATGCGTTGGGTATCATTTTCCCCAACAGCTATGACAATACCGTTCCCGAGCTGGTGACCGAGCGCGCAATGGCCTCGATCCCCTTTGCGGGCCGTTACCGCATGGTAGACTTTGTGCTGTCCAGCATGGCCAACTGCGGCATTTCCAACGTTTCCATCGTGGTGCGTAAGAACTACCACTCCCTGATGGATCATCTGGGCACCGGCCGCGAGTGGGATATGGCCCGCCGTCACGGCGGCCTGAACATCGTGCCTCCCTTTGCAGAAAAGGGCGTGCGCATCTACTCCGGCCGTGTGGAGGCGCTGGGCTCCATTCTGAGCTTCCTCGAGCACCAGAAGGAGAAGTATGTGGTCATGAGCGATGCCAACATCGCCGTCAACTACGACTTCAACGCCCTGCTGGCTGCCCATCAGGCCAGCGGTGCCGATGTGACCGTGGCCTATCAAAAGACCGAGATCCCCGAGGGCCGCAAGAACGACAACTACACCCTGACCATTGATGCTGATGGCCGCGTGACCGAGCTGCTGTTCAACGACTACCGCTCCGGTGTGCAGAATCTGGATCTGAACATCTATGTGCTGGAGCGTGAAACCCTGATCAAGCTGGTCAAGGACGCTACCGCCCGCGGCCTGATCTACTTCGAGCGCGACATTCTGGCACACAACGTCAACATCCTGAACATCCATGCGCTGGAGTACACCGGCTATGTGGCTCATATCTGCGACATGAAGAGTTACTTTGACGAGAACCTGAAGCTGATCGATGACCGCAATCTGGAAGCGCTGTTCCCCAAGGGCAGCCCCATCTACACCAAGATCCGCGACGATAACCCCACCCGTTACGTCACCGGTTCCAAGGTCGTGGATTCCATTCTGGCCGACGGCTGCGTCATCGAAGGCACCGTGGAGAACTGCGTGCTCTTCCGCGGCGTCAAGGTCAAGAAGGGTGCTGTGGTCAAGAACTGTGTCCTGATGCAGGATACCGTGGTCGAGCCCAACGTGGAGCTGGACTGCGTTGTCACCGACAAGAACGTGAAGATCACCGCCGGCAAAAAGCTGTCCGGCACCGAGAGCTTCCCGGTCTACGTCCAGAAGAACCACACCGTCTGATCGAGCAATATCCATAGGGGCGGCTTCCTCCCCGGTAGCCCCTCTTGAGAGGGGCGGGGGCACTTGTGTGCCCCCGCCTGCTCTTTTGTATGCAAGGTTCGCGCCGCTTTTTATGGCGGCGGGGAGCGCGAACATCTGTCTGTATCATGGAAGGAGCGAATCCTATGAAGATCCTGTATGCTGCTTCGGAAGCCAATCCCTTTGCCAAATCCGGCGGTCTGGCCGATGTGGCAGGTGCCCTGCCCAAAGCGCTGGTCAAGGACGGCGTGGACGCCCGCGTCATCATGCCCCTGTACGGCGATTTGAAGTACCGCGATAAGCTGGAATACGTTACCAACTACTCCGTGCCTGTGGGCTGGCGCAGCCAGTACTGCGGCCTGTTCAAGGCCGATGTGGATGGCGTGACCTACTACTTCCTGGACAACGAGTATTACTTCAAGCGCCGCGGCCTGTACGGCTTCTACGATGACGGCGAGCGCTTCGCCTTCTTCTCCCGCGCCGTGCTGGAGACTTTGTTCTACATCGACTTCACACCCGATATCATCAACTGCAACGACTGGCAGACCGCTCTGGTGCCGGTGTACCTGAACCTGTACTATCGTCATCTGGACAAATTCAACCGCATCAAGACCGTGTTCACCATCCACAACATCGCCTATCAGGGCAAGTACGGCACCGATATTCTGGAGGACACCTGCGGCATCGGCCACCGGGATCAGCATATCGTGGAGTACGACGGCTGCGCCAACTTCATGAAGGGCGCCTTCGAGACCGCCGACAAGATCACCACCGTCAGCCCCACCTACGCACAGGAGATTTTGGACCCGTGGTTCAGCTACGGTCTGGACGCTCTGCTGCGTGAGAAGCAGTACAAGCTGTGCGGCATCCTGAACGGCATCGATATGGACGCCAACGACCCCGCCACCGACAAAAACATCCCCTTCAATTACAGCATCAAGACCTTTGAGACCGGCAAGGCCAAGTGCAAGGAAGCTTTGCAGGACAGGTTCGGTCTGCATAAAGACGGCAGCCCCGTCTTTGGCATGGTCAGCCGCATGGTGGGCATGAAGGGCTTTGACCTCGTGCAGAGCATTGCTGACGGTCTGGTGGACCGCGGCATCCAGCTGGTCATTCTGGGCAGCGGCGAGAGCCAGTACGAGAACTTCTTCTCTGACCTGTGCGGCCGTCACCCGGGCCGCGTAGGCACCTACATCGGCTTTGAGCCCAAGCTCTCGCAGGAGATCTACGCCGGTGCAGACGCCTTCATCATGCCCTCCAAGAGCGAGCCCTGCGGTCTGGCACAGATGGTGGCCTGCCGCTACGGCACACCTCCCATCGTCCGCGAGACCGGCGGTCTGCGCGACTCCATCCATGACAGCACCATGGGCGACGGCAACGGCTTTACCTTCGCCGGTTACAACGCCCACGAGCTGTATGTGGCCTGCTGCAACGCACAGGATGCCTACAACAACAAGGAAAACTGGAAGAACCTCGTGCGTCACTGCATGGAGTGCGATTTCAGCTGGGACGTTTCCGCCAAGAGCTACGAGGGTCTGTACAACGAGACCGCAAACCTCTGGTAAGCGTCTGAACCCCAAAGCACCCGCTGGGGCTGCCGCACGTTTGTGCGGCAGCCCCTTTTTTGCTTTTTTTCCGTTTTTTACACTCTGCACAAACTTTTCCGCAAAGTTTGTGCAATGATGCAATCATCGGCGCACAATGTGTGTTATAGGTGCACATTTATGGAATCAGTCTTAACAAACTATGAAATTTCACTATATTTCGGTGGAGAATTGATTGCAATATCCGACGTTTTGAAGTATACTGAGGACATAGACTTTTTTGGCTGCCTGTCCGTCTCTGGCATTTTTTCCAAATGCTGGAATGCGGGTGGCACCCGCAGAAAGGAGCGGCGCAGAACTTGAAGGGCTGGTACAAGGCTTTGGAAGATCTGGTCTGGCTGACCCAGCTAGGGCTGAATATGCTGCTGCCGCTGGTGCTCTGCCTTGCCGGATGCTGGTGGGCTGTGGAGCACTGGGGCTGGCCGGAATGGCTGTTTTTGCCCGCTGTGGGGCTGGGGCTTGCCGCCGGGGCGCAGAACTTCTGGGTGTTCTGCAAGGAACGGCTGGAGCGCTCCAAACACGAAAAAAATCATCGGGTGGGCTTCAACTCCCACCAGTAATGGAGGTTCGTTTTTATGAAATTGCAGCCGGAATCCAAAAAGGAGCTGCTGCGCATCGCCTGCGGCGTGTCCTTATGCACCGCCGTGATGTGGGTGGTGTTTGCAGCGCTGCATCTGGTGGGCTGGGTGGTCTTTGACTACCGGGTGCTGCTGGGCGGCATCATCGGCGCGCTGGTGGCTATCGGCAACTTTGCCGGCATCTGCTTTGTGGTGCAGAAGGTCATTGACGAGCCGGACGAAAAAAAGCGTAAAGCGCAGCTGCAGATATCCTATAATACAAGGATGCTGCTGCAGGCGTTGTGGATCATCATAGCCATTGCGGCTCCCTGTTTCCAAGCGTTTGCAGGCGTTCTGCCGCTGCTGTTCCCCAGAGTTACGATCTATTATCTCCAGATAACCGGGAAGTACAAGCCGCTCACGCCCCCGCAGGAGCCGGTGGACATCGCTGTGGAAGATGACCCCGCCCCTGCTGAGGCGTCTGCGGTGCAGCCCCGTGACGAAGGGGGTGAACAAGAATAAATGGAACTGAACGGCGCAAAGATCCTGTATACCATCCACACCAATATCCCCCTGCTGGGTGATTTTAAAATTACCCAGACCTTGGTAAGCACTTGGATCGTCATGGCGCTGCTCTCGGGTTTTGCCATCTGGCTGGGGCACGACCTCAAGCTGGAAAATGTGTCCAAACGACAGGCCGCAGCCGAGTTCATCGTAACGCGGCTGGAACAGTTCGTGCACGACAACATGGGCTTCCACTTCGATCAGTATATCCCCCTGGTCGGTGCTATTTTTGCACTGAGCATCGGATGCAACCTGATCAGCGTTGTCGGCCTGTGGAGCCCCACGGCCGACCTGAACACCGAGGCAGCGTGGGCCATCGTGGTGTTTGTTCTGATCATGTACTACAAGATTAAAACGAACGGCATTCTGGCCTACCTCAAGGGTCTGCTCGATCCGATCTTTATCATGGCACCCATCAATGTGCTGTCAGAGATCTCTACCCCTGTCAGCATGGCGTTCCGTCACTTCGGCAACATCCTGTCCGGTACGGTCATCTCCACACTGCTGTACTGGGCACTGGCAAGCCTGAGCCACGTCATCTTTGGCTGGCTGCCGGGCTTCCTGAGTCAGATCCAGCTGTTCCAGATCGGCATCCCGGCCTTTACCGGTTTGTATTTCGACTGGTTCGGCGGCTGCATTCAGGCGTTCATCTTCTGTACCCTGACCACAATCTTCATCAAACGTGCTGCCGGTGAGGACTAAGGCCTTCCGGCATCCCCCAAAACACAAACACATTTTAGGAGGACAAATCTTATGACTGATTTCCAGTATCTGGCTCGTGGTATCGCTCTGGCAGGCTGCGGCATCGGCGCAGGCTGCGCACTGATCGCAGGTATCGGCCCCGGTATCGGCGAAGGCAACGCTGCTGCCGCTGCCTGTGAGGCCGTTGGCCGTCAGCCGGAGTGCAAGAGCGACGTTACCAGCACCCTGATCCTCGGTGTTGCCCTTTCCGAGACCACCGGTATCTACGGCTTTGTTACCGGCCTGCTGCTGATCTTCCTGGCTCCCGGTATGTTCATGAAGTATCTGGCATAAGCCTCCCGATCCGAAAAAATAACGAAAGGAGACGCTTATGGAACTGTATCAGGCGTTGATCACGCTGGATGGCTGGACCTTTCTGGCCCAGATCTGCAACCTGATGATCCAGCTGGTCATCTTCAAAAAGTTCCTGCTGAAGCCGATCAAACAGGTGATCGCCGACCGCAAGGCCAAGGCCGACAGCGAGATCGCAGATGCGCAGAAACTGCGCACCGAGGCCGAGGCCATGAAGGCGGAGTACGAGCAGAACCTGCAGAACGCCCGCACCGAGGCCAACCAGATCGTAGCTACGGCGCAAAAGACCGCCACCGCCCGCTCGGAAGAGATCGTGGGCGAGGCCCGCGCACAGGCCGCTGCGCTGAAGCAGAAGGCTGAGGCTGACATTGCGCAGGAGCGCAAGAAGGCCGTGAACGAGGTCAAGGACGAGATCGGCGGCATCGCCATGGAGATCGCATCCAAGGTGGTGGAGCGCGAGATCAGCGAAAAGGACCACAAGGACCTGATCGACGAATTTATCAAAAACGTGGGTGAAGCATCATGACCGAGACAGCAAGGATGTACGGCGGAAGCCTGTATGACCTGGCAGCGGAGGAAGGGCTGGAGACCCGCATTCTGGGCGAGCTGGACGAGGCCGTGGCGCTTTTTAAGGCAAGCCCGGAGTACCTGCATCTGCTCAGCACCCCCAGCATCCCCAAAAAGGAGCGCTGCGGCCTGCTGGACGAAGCCCTGCGCGGGCAGGTCCACCTCTATGTGCTGAACTTTTTAAAGATCCTGTGCGAGAAGGGCACCCTGCGGGAGCTGTCCGGCTGCGCACGGGCTTACCGCATCCGCTACAATCAGGCGCACGGCATTCTGGAAGCCACAGCCATCTCGGCTGTCCCGCTTACCGAGCAGCAGCTTTCTGCCCTGCATACCAAGCTGGAAAGCCTGACCGGCAAGACCATCGACCTTAAAACCAAGGTGGATGCCAAGGTGCTGGGCGGTATCCGGCTGGATATCGAGGGCACCGAGTTGGACGGCACTGTCCAGAACCGCCTTGCCTCCCTGCGCCGGGATATTGCGGCGGTCACTTTGTAACTTTTTCCCTGCCCTTTGCAAACGGGGCAGAGCACAGAACGAATTTCCACCCGAAATGACTATTATGAATTGAGTGGTGAACAAACAAAGATGCAACTGAAACCTGAAGAGATCTCCAAGATCATCCGTGCACAGATCAAGCATTACGAAAATGCCATCGAGCAGAGCGAGACCGGCACGGTCATTATGGTGGGCGACGGCATCGCCCGGGCCAGCGGTCTGGAAAAGTGCATGGCAGGCGAGCTGCTCCAGTTTGACAACGGCGAATACGGTATGGCCCAGAACCTTGAGGAAAATACCGTTTCCATCGTGCTGCTGGGCTCGGATGCCGGCATCAAAGAAGGCAGCATCGTCAAGCGCACCGGCAAGGTGGTTTCCGTGCCGGTGGGCGATGCCATGATCGGCCGCGTGGTCAACGCACTGGGTCAGCCCATCGACGGCGCAGGCCCCATCGAGACCACCGAGTACCGCGCCATTGAGAGCCGCGCCCCCGGCATCATCGAGCGCCAGCCCGTCAAGGAGCCGCTGCAGACCGGTATCAAGGCCATCGACTCCATGATCCCCATCGGACGCGGTCAGCGCGAACTGATCATCGGTGACCGCCAGACCGGCAAGACCACCATCGCTTCCGATACCATCATCAACCAGAAGGGCAAGGACGTCATCTGCATTTACGTTGCCATCGGTCAGAAGCGCTCTACCGTGGCAAACCTTGTGCAGAGCCTGACCGAAGCCGGTGCCATGGGCTACACCATCGTGGTGTCCGCTACCGCCTCCGAGCTGTCTCCCCTGCAGTATATCGCCCCTTACTCCGGCTGCGCCATGGGCGAATACTTCATGCAGCAGGGCAAGCACGTCCTCATCATCTACGATGACCTTTCCAAGCACGCTGTGGCTTACCGCGCCCTGTCGCTGCTGATCCGCCGTCCTCCGGGACGCGAGGCTTACCCCGGCGACGTTTTCTATCTGCACTCCCGTCTGCTGGAGCGCGCTGCCAAGCTTTCCAATGAGCTGGGCGGCGGCAGCCTGACGGCTCTGCCCATCATCGAGACGCAGGCGGGCGACGTTTCCGCCTACATCCCCACTAACGTTATCTCCATCACCGATGGTCAGATCTTCCTGGAGACCGAGTTGTTCCACTCCGGCGTCATGCCGGCAGTCAACCCCGGTATCTCGGTGTCCCGTGTCGGCGGCAACGCCCAGATCAAGGCCATGAAGAAGGTGGCAGGCACCCTGAAGCTGATCTACTCCCAGTACCGCGAGCTGCAATCCTTTGCGCAGTTCGGCTCTGATCTGGACGCCGACACCAAGGCGCGTCTGGCACAGGGCGAGCGCATCGTGGAGGTGCTCAAGCAGAACCGCTCCGCGCCCGTGCCTGTGGAAAAGCAGGTCGCCATCCTGTACGCCACCATCCACGATTATCTTGTCAACGTCAAGGTGCCGGATGTGGCAGAGTACGAGAAGAGCCTGTACGAGTATCTGGACAACGATGCCGCCGGGGCTGCCGTGATGGACACCATCCGCACCACCGGCAATCTGGATAAGGACACCGAGGAGCAGCTCAAAGCCGTGCTGACCCGGTATACCGAAAGCTTTGTCAAGGCGCATTAAAGGGAAGGAGGCGTAACGCATGGCTGGTTCCATGAAGGACATCAAGCTGCGCATCAAAAGCGTAGAGAGCACCATGCAGATCACCAAGGCCATGGAGCTGGTGGCTTCCTCCAAAATGCGCCGTGCCAAGGAGCGGGTCGAACACAGCCGACCCTATTTTGAAACGCTGTACAAGACCCTGACCGAGATCGCGGCAGCGGACCCTCGGGCCCGCAATCCCTACCTGCGCCGCAGCGAGATCAAGCGCACGCTGCTGGTGGTCATTGCCGGTGACCGCGGCCTTGCCGGCGGTTACAACGCCAATGTGCTCAAGTTGGCTGCACAGGAAAGCGGCAACGTGGAGGTGCTGCCCATCGGCAAGCGCTCGGCAGAGTACTTTGCCCACCACGAAGCCGAACTGTTCACGCAGGAAGTGCTGCTGGCCGCCGATGTATCGGTGGGACAGTGCTTCCAGCTGGCACGCCAGATCACCGAAGGGTACCGCAAGGGCGAGTTTGACGCCGTAAAGCTCTGCTACACCCGGTTCGATTCCATGATGACCCAGACGGCTGTCTCCATCGAGGTGCTGCCGCTGGCTATGGAGCCCACCGAGCAGCAGAAGGCCGAGGCGCGCCGCAGTCAGATCTTGTATAAGCCCAGCAGCGAGGAAGTATTCAGCGCGATCATCCCGGAGTATGTGGCCGGTGTCGTCTACGGTGCCGTGTGTGAGAGCGTAGCCAGTGAGCTGGCCGCCCGCCGCACCGCCATGGACGCTGCCACTAAGAACGCCGGTGAGATGATCGACCATCTTAACCTGTATTATAACCGTGCCCGTCAGGCTGCTATCACGCAGGAGATCACCGAGATCGTGGCCGGCGCGGAGAACTAAAACCCTCTCAACCGCCTGACGGCGGCAGCTCCCCCGAATGGGGGGCTTGAGCGGAAAAACCTATCAAGAAGGAGTTGTAGCCTATGTCCGAAAAACATATCGGCAAGGTGATCCAGGTCATTGGCCCGGTGCTGGACATCCAGTTCAAGGATGGCGAGCTGCCGGAGCTGCTCAACGCCATCGAGATCGACAACCACGGCCAGAAGCTGGTGGTGGAGGTCGCTCAGCTGACCGGCGACAATGTGGCACGCTGCATTGCCATGAGCAGCACCGATGGTCTGGTGCGCGGCACAGATGCCGTGGACACCGGCGAGTCCATCAAGGTGCCCGTAGGCGACCAGTGTCTGGGGCGCGTGTTCAACCTGCTGGGCGAGCCTGTGGATAACAAACCCGCCCCCACCCCGGATGCCTACTGGCCCATCCACCGTCCCGCTCCCAGCTACGAGGAGCAGCAGTCCACCACCGAGATCCTTGAGACCGGCATCAAGGTCGTTGACCTGATCTGCCCCTACGCCAAGGGCGGTAAGATCGGCCTGTTCGGCGGCGCCGGTGTCGGCAAGACCGTTCTGATTCAGGAGCTGATCTATAACATCGCCACCGAGCACAACGGTTACTCGGTATTTACCGGCGTTGGCGAGCGCACCCGTGAGGGCAACGACCTGTACGGCGAAATGACCGAGAGCGGCGTTATCAACAAGACCGCGCTGGTCTACGGCCAGATGAACGAGCCCCCGGGAGCCCGTATGCGCGTGGCACTGTCCGGCCTGACCATGGCAGAGTACTTCCGCGATGTGAAGAATCAGGACGTGCTGCTGTTCATCGATAACATCTTCCGCTTCACGCAGGCAGGTTCCGAGGTGTCCGCACTGTTGGGCCGTATGCCCTCTGCCGTTGGTTACCAGCCCACGCTGGCCACCGAGATGGGTGCCCTGCAGGAGCGCATCACCTCCACCCGCAAGGGCTCCATCACCTCGGTGCAGGCCGTCTACGTTCCTGCCGACGACCTGACCGACCCCGCTCCTGCCACCACCTTTACCCATCTGGATGCCACCACGGTGCTGAGCCGTGACATTGCATCGCAGGGCATCTACCCTGCTGTGGACCCGCTGGACTCCACCAGCCGCATCCTCAGCCCGGAGGTCGTGGGTCAGGAGCACTACGAGATCGCCCGCGCCGTTCAGAAGGTGCTGCAGCGCTACAAGGAACTGCAGGACATCATTGCCATCATGGGCATGGACGAACTGAGCGAGGAGGACAAGCGTACCGTCAGCCGCGCCCGCAAGGTGCAGCGCTTCCTGAGCCAGAGCTTCCATGTGGCAGAGCAGTTCACCGGTATGCCCGGCCAGTATGTGCCGCTGAAGGAGACCCTGCGGGGCTTTAAGATGATCCTGAGCGGCGAGTGCGACGAGCTGCCCGAGAGCGCATTCCTGTTCGCGGGCACCATCGATGACGTGTTCGCAAAAGCGAAGAAGGGGTAAGCCATGACGACCTTTCATCTGACGGTGGTCACGCCGGACGGCTGCGCCTTTGAAGGTCAGGCCGAGCGCATCGTCTGCCGCGCCATTGACGGCGATATCGCCATTCTGGCAAAGCACGGCGATTACTGCACGGCACTGGGCATGGGCGAGGCGCACATTGTGGATGCCGACGGTCAGCGCCGCCGTGCAGCCTGCATGGGCGGCCTGCTCAGCGTGCTGGACGGGGACGTGCGTCTGGTGGCTACCACTTGGGAATGGGCCGAGGACATCGATCAGGCGCGTGCGGAGGCTTCCAAGAAGCGCGCCGAGGAGATCCTTGCCCGCAAGAACCTGAACGACCGTGAGTACGAGCTGGCACAGGCGCGCCTCAAGCGCGCGCTGGTGCGCACCTCTGTCCGTTAAACCTGTATGCAAAAAGGCACCCGCAGCCGGATGGCTGTGGGTGCCTTTTTCTGCGCGGGACGATTTCAAATGCGCTCCGCAGGTAGCGGCCTCGCCCTCTCAGTCTCACTACGCTCGCCAGCTCTCCCAAAGGGAGAGCCCTTGGCATGGCGGTACAGTTTCAGGTTAAACTGCAAAGTTTGCGGGCGCGGGAGCGCCTGAGAGGGTTCCTTACCCCCGGTTCGCCCGCTCGATCAGGGTGCGGATGTGGTGCGCAAGCATCTCCACAGCGGTGCTGTTCTCACCGCCGTTGGGCACAATGATGTCCGCGTTGCGCTTGCTGGGCTCTACAAAGGCTTCGTGCATCGGCTTGACCGTGGTAAGGTACTGGTCGATCACGCTGTCCAAGCTGCGCCCGCGCTCCTTTACGTCCCGTAGGATGCGCCGCAGGATGCGCTCGTCCGCGTCCGTGTCCACGAAGATCTTGTAGTCGAACAGGGCGCACAGTTCCGGCTCTACAAAGGGCAGCTCGTCGTGACGCTTGTAGTAGCTGTCGTGGGAGATCAGCCGCACCTCGTCCTCCCCAAAGCGCTCCTTCAGCCGCAGCGAAAGGGTGGTCTTGCCGCTGCCAGAGCCGCCCGCAATGCCAATGATCAGGTTGTTCATGATGCAAACTCCTTCTGCACAAAATCTGCCGGTTTCTGTGGAAAAACCGGCCGGAATGGATTATAATAGATTTGTATATATTCTGCTGCCGCCCGGCAGCAGTTCTTCCCCTTTATCATAGCACAAAATGTGTCATTTGGACAGGGCTTGCAGGCTATCCTCCGACACATTCCAAAAAAAGGACGGTCAAAATGTCAAAAGAAACATTGCAGCACACCATGAGAAGCAAGGTCCGGGTATTTGAGGACGGCGGCATCCGTCTGCTCCGTAAAGGCCAGAAAGGGCTCATCCATGCCATCTTCAGCCGCTTTGGGCTGGTGCTGGTACTGCTGGTGCTGCAATTCGGGGCGCTCTTCAGCCTGATGCGCTGGTTCAGTAACCTGCTGCCCCACTACTTGGGCGGCACCTTGCTGGTCACGGCGGCCATGATGGTCTACCTGCTCAATCAGGACATGAACAACAGCGTGCGCATCCCGTGGCTGGTGGTCACGGCGCTGGCGCCCGTGCTGGGCGTGCTGCTGTTCTGCTACACCAAGGAGGATGTAGGCCACCGGATGCTCAAAAAGCGCCTGCTGGAGCTGGAGGGGCAGACCCGCAGCCAGCTGGCGCAGGACCAAAAGGCGAGCACGGCGCTGGACGCGGACTGCCCCGGCGCGGCCTCTCTGGCGCAGTATCTGCGCGGACGGGGCGGCGGCTTCCCGGTGTACGAAAACACGCAGGTGACCTATTTCCCCAGCGGAGAAGCCAAGTTTGCCGCGCTGCTGCCCCAGCTGGAAAGCGCCACCCAGTACATTTTTCTGGAATACTTCATCATCGACGAGGGGCTGATGTGGGGGCGCATTCTGGAGATCTTAGCTCGCAAGGCCGCGCAGGGCGTGGATGTGCGGGTGATGTATGACGGCACCTGCGAGTTCTCCACCCTGCCCCGGGACTACCCCAGGCGGCTGGAAGCGCTGGGTATCCGCTGCAAGGTGTTTGCACCGGTCACGCCCTTTGTTTCCACCCACTACAACTACCGCGACCACCGCAAGATTCTGGTCGTAGATGGCCGCGTGGGCTTTACCGGCGGCGTGAATCTAGCCGATGAGTACATCAACCACGTTGAAAAATACGGCCGCTGGAAGGACGCTGCCGTCATGCTGGAGGGCGAGGGCGTGCGCACCATGACCGCCCTATTTTTGCAGATGTGGAGCATCCAGCGGGAGCCGGAATTCGCCCAGTTCCTCACCCGCCCCCTCCCGGAAACGCAGGCAACGGGCTTTGTCATCCCCTACGGGGACTGTCCGCTGGACGGCGAGCTGGAGACCGCCCTGCGCTTTGCCGCAGAGCGCGGCGTGGATGTGCACCTGATTTTACCCGGCAAGCCGGACAAGTGGTTTGCTTATGCGTTGGCTAAGACCCATTACCTGCCGCTGCTGTCCTCCGGTGTGAAGATCAGCGAGTGGACCCCCGGCTTCACCCACGCCAAGGTGATGATCATGGACGGGCAGGAGGCGGTCGTGGGCACCATCAATCTGGATTACCGCAGCCTGTACCACCATTTTGAAGATGCAGTATGGATGCGCGGCGTGGACTGCCTGCCCCGCATTGAAGCAGATTTTCAGGATACGCTGGCGCAGTGCCGCACGGTGGAACCCACCCGCCAGAGCATCTGGCAGGGTAAAAAGCTGCTGCATCTGGTGGGCATAGTGCTCAAGTTCATCGCCCCGCTGATCTAAACGAAAAACGCCCCGGAAACGCTGTCAAACGTTTCCGGGGCGTTCTTTGCTTATGCTTTTGCGCCTGCCGGCACTCTTCCCTTTTTCAGCGTGGAGGGCATCGCCTTCAACGGGTCGCCCACCACATGATGATAGACCTCCTCGTAACGGTCTAACATCACCTCATACTCAAAATTTGTATGGATGTACTGTATCTGCTGCTGCCGCATTGCGTCCGGGTACTCCTGTGTGCATTCCCGTTCCAGCGCCCGGGCAAGATCGTCCGTATCCTCCGGTTTGAAGGCCGCGCCGTAAATGTCGGTCACGACCGTATTCTCGGGGATATCGCTCACCAGACACCGTGCACCGATGGACAGTGCCTCCAGCAAAGACAGGGAAAGCCCCTCGGTGTGGCTAGGCAGAACGAACAGCCCGCAATTGCTGTAAAGCTCCTTCAGCGGGTCGCCCACCACATAGTCGGTCATGATGATATTAGGGTCATTCTGTGCCTGCTGCTGTACTGCTCTGCAATATTCGCTGTCATCCAGCGGGCCGACCAGTACAAGCTTTTTCCCTGTCTTGGCCTTGCGGTAGCCCTCCACCAGATCCAGCGTGCCCTTTTCCGGCGAGATGCGCCCCACATACAGGATGTACTCTCCCCTCGCCAGCCCGTATTTTTCCCGGATCAGGCTGCACGCGCGCTTTTCGTAAAAGCGGATGGCATTGGGGATCAGAATAGACGCGCGGCCATATTTCTGCAAAAAATAGTTCCACTCCGTCTCCGAAAGCACCACCAGATCATCCGCATATTTTGCAGCGATCCGCTCTCCCAGCTTCATATAACGGCTAGCAAAGCCGCGCCACTTGTCCACCTTCCAGTTCAGTCCGTGCACTGTACATACGGTGTGCTTGCCGAATATCTTAGCGATCAGCAGCGGTACGCTGGGTCCGATGGCGTGGTAATGGATCACATCATAGCCCCGGAACAGCGCGTCAAAGGTCGCCAGAAAAGAGTAGATCGTGGCATTCAGTGCAGGCTTTTGCAGGGTAAATACTCGCCGCGCGTGAACGCCGTCCACATCGTACACATTATGGTGCTTTTCCAAGCCGCGGTTATACACGGTAACGTCATAGCCTCGTTCCACCAGACTTCTGGCCAGCCCGCCAACCATGACCTCTACACCGCCCGAGCGACTCGGAAAATCCTTGTGCCCGATCATCGCCACCTTCACCACAACTACTTCCTTCCGTTCTGTAATATATCCCCGACCGATCCCATTTCCACCACATTGATATATTATTATTGTAACATAAGCGTCACTTAGCCGCAACTAATTTCCACGGAATATTTTAACAAAATATGAACTTTCAGTTATATCTTGCTCTATTTGTAGGAATTTCATCTTTCACACACTAAAAAACGCTTCAGGAAATTCCTGAAGCGTTTCTCTAAGTCGGCGACTACCTATTTTCACAAGCCGTTTCCAGCTAACTATCTTCGGCAC
>ERZ1673693.603-NODE-603-length-39059-cov-51.674290_pt1 | contig 39059 bp, 39 predicted proteins | sample MGYA00580223_ERZ1673693 | MGnify/ENA primary metagenome ERZ1673693 (study PRJEB41218, sample SAMN15661741) | gut metagenome | host: Homo sapiens | place: Canada: London | collected 2015-08-20/2019-03-30 | study: EMG produced TPA metagenomics assembly of...
AATTATCAATTATCAATTATCAATTATCAATTATCAATTATCAATTATCAATTATCAATCCCCCCGTATTCCCCGCAATCAAAACACGGGCACTCCTTCCTCACCCCGGGAAGCTCACGGTGCCCCACGATCTTTGCCTGCGGAAAGAGTTTACGGAGTTTCAGCAGCAGCTTCATCAGCTGCATTTTCTGCTCCGCGGTGCGGGTATCGGCAGGACGTCCCTGCTCGTTCAGTCCGCCCTCGTAACAGATACCGATGCTGCAACGGTTGTAGGGCCGGCAATGCGCCCCCACCTCCAGCAACCCCCGATGACGGGTCACAGTCCCGTCACGACGGATATAGAAATGATAACCAATGGTACGGAAGCCACGCGCCTTATGGTCGCGCATCAGCTGTTCCACCGTATAGTCACGGTCACAACGGGTGGCAGAGCAATGAATGACAATGAAGCGGACCGAGTCCGCCCCATTCATCAACGTGCCGTCCTCCACCCGGCGAAGAAGTTCGCGCTCGTTTCGCACTTCTTCTCCGCCAGACAACAAAGGATAAGATTCGGTAATCATAAGGTCAACAAAAGTTAGAGTTGGGCACAACTACTGATACCAAGTGCCGTCAGCGCCGCAATAGCCGCCTGAATAATGGCATGAATAATTGTTTTCCACGTGATTTTTTGAGAATTAGGTTCGTCCATAGTAAGAAAAAGGTTAATGGTTAATGGTTAATGGTTAATGATTAATGGTTAATGATTAATGATTAATGGTTAATGGTTAATGGAGAGAGATTCCAATTAAAAATTAAAAGTTAATAGTTGAGAGTTTAGGGTTTAAGGTTTAGCGACATTCATGTAGAGGTAGCTGTGTCAAAACCAAGTGAGGGTATCTGACTCCCCTCCTTCGGGAAGGAGGGGTGCCCAACGGGCGGGGTGGTAGGTTTTACGACACGCTGTATATTAACACTTTATGTTTTCACCTACCACCTCCCCCTTCGGGTACTCCTCCTTCCAGAAGGAGGAGAGTTTCTGATACTTTTGTTTTGACACACCCTCCTCTCATCTGTGATAATCTGCGTAATCTGCGTTGAATAAATGTTGAAGGTTGGAGTTTAGCGTTAAGAGCAGTCAATGTATTGGCTTAACTTCTTAACTCCTTAACTCCTTAATTCTTCATTAAAGAACTATCCTCAATGGTATCTTCCCCTTTCCCCTCTCCTTGGGAGAGGGGCCAGGGGTGAGGCCTTAGCCCAGCGGATCTTCACCTCCTCCGCCACCGCCGCCACCGGGCACTTCAGGATCACCTTCGTCCACGGTACCCGGGTCGGTAGAAGTGACCTGCTTGATGACGTTTCCGTCCTTGTCGTAGCACGTGATGTTGATGGACGTGTTCTTCAGTTCGTCCTTGATCACGGTGCTGGGTGTGAAAATCACTTTGCGGGTGGTGATCAGTCCGGTACCCACGTCCTCGACGTTCTCCACCGAAGTGGCCTGTACGCCGAAGCGCATCGTACCGAGTCCGGGAATAGCAACCGAGTGACCTTCCGTCGCCCAGGCACGTATCACGTCGCCTATGGCTTCCCAGGCAGCATTGATGCTTCCCTTGGAGATGCCCGAACGGATCGCGGCTTCTGCAACAACCTTGTCCTCCTTGAGCGTACTGTAGATCTCGGTGGACATGATAAAACGATACTGCCCTTTCGAGGGCCCGACTGCCAGCTTCATCTGGCGTGCTTTTACTTTAATTGCCATAATAGTAAAGGGTAAAGGTTAATGATTAATGGTGAATTTAATGGATAATGGAGAATGGATAATTGAGAATTGAGAGTTTAGGGTTGAGAGTTTAGGGTTTAGAGTTTAGCGTTGAGAGTAGCCAATGTATCGGCTTAACTTCTTAACTCCTTCATTCTTAACTTCTTTAACTCCTTCATTCTTCATCTTTTTCTCGTTCACGATGCAAAGATACATCCTCTCTATCGGGCCCTTATGGGTTTTGATGGGTTTCTATGGGTTACGGCTCACCCAGATGACGAACAATGAGTGCCACTTGACGTGCAGTCAACCATTTTTGCGAACGGCAGTAGCCTACTGCCTCCAGCTCCTCCATCAGTGGAGGACAGCCGTGTACCCAGCGCATCAGATGATTGGTAGCCACCACAGCCGATGCCTCCGGGAAATAATGCCGGGCCAGCCGGCTCTTGGTTAAAGATATGATCTGGAACATAGGGGGATTGATAATGGATAATGGATAATGGATAATGGATAATGGATAATGGATAATGGATAATGGATGAGGGTTGAGGGATGAGGGTTGAGAGTCATCAATGTATTGACATAACTCCTTAATTCTTCATTCTTAATTCTTCATTTTAACGCATCCTTTTTTTCCCAGTTAGGAAAAAATATTTCCCCAACTGGGAAAAACAAATCTTGCAATCTTGCAATCTTGCAACGTCCCTCACACACACCCACGCGCACGTACGCGCGAGGCAAATTCGTACTCGCCCCGGCCGGTCTTCGCCAGCAGTCCTTTGTCGGTGAAGCGTTTCAGCAGGGAGTCGATGGTGTTCTCGGGGATGCCATACCGTTCGGCCTGCACCAGTAGATCCTGACGGCTGAAGCACATGGGCAACAGATTGAAGAGCATTTCCGGCCTGCGCACCTGCACGGATTTCACCTCTACAGTGGGGAGGAACTCCAGGATATAGCAGGCATGACGATAAAGGGGAGCGGCCAGCGCCAGTACAGCTTCAAAGTCCGCTTCGCCGATGGACAGCACCAGGCGCGACACCACACCGTCGGCCACATTCTCCTGCGGCGTGCCTTCCTCGGCAGCAAGCCCCGGACAGGCCAGCAGACGACGCATGAAACCGCGCAACCGTTGCTTCTCGTCCGCCTCGCCGGCAGCGGCATCAGCAGTTTCGCCGTCCTGCATCATCGGTTCGAGCGAACGCAGCAGCGCCACAATGCTCATCATGCGGCACAGGTTGACGGCAATACGGGTCACCGAGCTCTTCATCACGTCGCCATGCGTCGCCCCCGCGTGACTGAACAGTTGCGACAGATGGCTGTTGAACGCCTGCTTCTGCCCGTCCGTCAGTTCAAAGCGAATGGAACACACTGCTGTCCGCAACATCGCAAGCAGACGCTCCCACTGCTGCCCCCAGGCGATAAACTTACGGTCGTAATCCTGTCCGGAAGTGTCGAACTGGTCCACCCATTCCTCGATGGGCGGCATGTAGTAGAACACCTGACGCGAGAACAGGCCGTTCTCTGCCGAAGGAATCAGCGGTTGCACCTGCGCCGGTGTTCCACTGAGCAGCACACTGAGGAACGATGAGCGGCATTCGCGATACTCATGGTTGGTACGCCGGTTGAAAGCCAGACGTTCATGATCAAAGCAGTTGCGCAGCGTGTCGCTCCAGTGACCATAATCAGCGCCGATGGCCGAGCTCACCGTATCGGCTTCCGGCTCACAGATCAGTCCGATGCCATCGGAATCAATCAGGTTCTCCACGACACCGGTTCCCGAGTTGTTACCGGGAATAATAAAGAGTTTCAGCGGTGTTTTTTGCGGTTCGGCCTTATTGGCCTTTTCCTTGCCCAGACATTCCCATTGCGAATGTTCCTGCTGATAGGTCTCCATCGCCTTGCGGTAGTTGGCCATGCAGGTGTTGTGCAAAGGTTCCGCCAGCCTCCGGCTCCACGATATAACGCCCTTTCCCGAAGCGGGGGGCGCAATGATAAATGTTTGAAGACAGGGATATTTCATTTTTTTGCCATAAGGCGTGTACAACAGTTTGTTGAGGGTCGACCCAATCACGGTCAGTCCGCCCAACAGCAGCACATCGCGCTGGGCAGACGTTTCACCGCAGTCCATCATCTGCCGGATGAAAGCAGGCCAGTCATGTTGGGGGAAACAGGTCGGCGGTTCACCTTTCACAGGCGACTGCTCCATCACCTCCTCCTTCGGGTTCGCCGGTACCTCCTCGCGCGTACGCGCGCGTGGGTGTGTGTGAGGGACGTTGCAAGATTGCAAGATTGCAAGATTCATGTCGATTGTCACTCCCGCCTGTTCGGCCAGATGCCAGACGCTTCCCAGCGAATTTTTCCGGCGTCCGTCTTTCAGGGCGTTGTTGTACAGCTTGTCAGCATCCGTCGGCCGGTACTTCTCCGATATCCGGCACAAGCGGTGAAAATAGGTTCGGCCCTGTTCGCCGCAACTGTTGGCTATAGCAAAAGCCATCGACATGTATTCCTGGTAGGTCGGAGCGATGTCTGCTCCCGATTTTTCAACAGCGTCTACCAGCCGCTGCAATAGTTCAATACTTTCCATTGGAATATAGGATCGATAAAAAATTAAAGACGAACCTTCAGAAAGAAGGTGAATATCAGATATTTAATACAACATTAAGGTTAAACAATTAAAGGCTTAAAGTTCAAAGTTGAGGGTTGATGAAAAAATGGTTGAGAGTTTAAGGTTTAGGGTTTAAGGCACGGATGACACGGAAAAACATGGATTTATAATCTGTGATAATCTGCGTTATCTGTGGTGAATAATAGTTGAAGGTTGAGAGTTTAGGGTTTAGCGTTGAGAGTACAATGAATTAGCTTAACTCCTTAATTCTTCATTCTTCATTCTTCATTAGCTTCGCTCAAAACCTCTTTCAATATTTACGCTGAGGAATAGTCTTAATTCTTCATTTTCTTCGCTTCCTCATCATACGCCAGCAAACATCCGCGACACAGATCCTTGTTGGCTTTATCAGGTTGCAGTCCATACTGCAGTTCCAGATAACTCCAGGCAGCTTGAACGGCGTTCCCGAAGGTTTGCGACAGCGTTTCTTCGGGCATGATGCGATACGAAAGGAAGAGCTTCACACCCCGTCCTCCGGGACTGACAAAAGCCAGGTCGGGATTCAGCATGGGGTCGGCAGCCAGACGGTCGCGACAGTCCTCCGCTTCTTTCAGCGAAGCCAGATGATCGATGTCAACGACCAGCAGTCCCGAAGGCACCAGCAGTCCGGATCCCTTGCAATAAGAGAACACACCGGCAGGTGTCACGTAAGGCAGCCACGCCAGTTTGCGCCGACGATATTCCTGTTTGTCATCGGCCACACTCCGCACCTGTTCGGTCAGTTCGCGAAGCCTCGGATTTGTTGTGATATACTCATAAAGTCCCTGAACATTGCAGACTCCGGTCGGGACCTTATTGCTGACAGGAGCATTAAAAAAAGACATAATACTGTTAAGCATTTTAGTAATGATTTTAGGTTAACTACCGCGGTAAAATTACAATAAAAAACCGAATCTACCAAACATTTCAACGACATTGATTCACGGATTGATAAGTGTTTTACAGCAGCTTTTTATTTATTGAATAATATAGTCAAAATTGAATGATAAAAGTAACGAATAGTTGAATTTAGAAAATTGCAAAGAGAACAACACTTCCAGCATACACAAAGACAGTGTTATCTTTGCAGCAACGGCATCTGGTACGGTGCAATACATGTATGGCAATCATTTTAGTATTACCGCAAATCCATCGCACCCCACCTGGCCTCTTCATTTACGGATATTTTTCACAAAAAAGCAAGAAAAATTAGGTAAAGCCAACGAAATCATTTATTTTTGTAAACACGTTATTTTTTAAATCAAAAATAAAACCAGAACGCTCATGTGCCAAAAGAAAGCATATACAGATGTAATCAGTCAGTTTGCAGAAGATTTGAATATCAGAATCGTATATTCAAGCTTGCCAGATTTTAAGGATCGGTATATGGTTCACATCCGGGAAAATTATGCCGGGTGTTCTTTTCGTGAACGTATTATTACGCAAGAGGAAGCTCAAATCATAAACGTGGATGACATCTCTGTAGAACTGGATATCACCATCGAGGACATTATCAGCCAGAAGGTGTATGTGATAAATGATTTTGCCGACTTTGCCGACTATGAAGCGAAATTGTATGTCGGCGCTTATTTCACGGCTCTCATTTTCCGCCTCAAAGGGCAGAATTTCCAAGAGGAACATATCAAAGGGATAGCATCTTTACTCGATTTGTCATCTTTTATGCAGCTACTGGATATCACATCTTACACTTGCCGGATGTTTCATGCTGTGCTTGTTCCTGAGGAAAGCCTGTGGTCTGTTCTGGATGCAGAAGCTTTCACCAATGTAGGAACCAATACCATTAACAGACAATTGTCGGAAACATACCATGACGACGGCTTTGACATTGATTTGAATCGGGATTTACGAAAAGTTACAAATGATACAGGCAAAGAAGAATATGTTTCGCACATTATGACCATGGTATATCTTCCGGTTCCTCAGGCCTGGGAGCATACTCATGCGTATCTGGAACGTGCGATACATGCTGCCGAAGCAGAAACGACCTTATGTTTTTCAGAAAAATTATACCAATAATGCCGACATTTCAGAAAACCCAATCTGCCAAACGTGCTTCTACAGTAAACGTAAAATATGTGCGCACGATGAATCCTTCTGTCACGGGGGTTACACGCTGTGTTCGCGTCACCGTATCTGCCCATAAATCAGCAAACGGCACACGGGGCTTCCGCAAATAAGCCAAACTGTTCCAGCTATGAACTGTTGCCACAAGAAGTTCTTAATTGAAGATTTCCGTAACTTAAAGTTCCGGATTTTCACTATTGGCTATGCTTCAGAAGGTGAATCGGTGTTGGGTGTGATTGACAACGGTGACCGGCATCTATATTCATTCGTGATTGATTCGTTTCAGATTAATAACAATAATAATAGTACATTCAACGGAACGCTTGAGAAAATCAAGGAATTAAAAATTTCTTCGATTGACGCTTTCATCTGGACACATCCGGACACAGACCATTCGACTGGTATACAGGAACTATTGTCCGAAGCAGACAGTGAAGCTCGCGCACAGATTTTTCTACCCGCCATGTTAAACAAGAATTTGGACATGACAGATGATGCACGTGCAGGTATGGATTATCTGTTTAAGCATTATAACAACAAACGAACATACAACATGAGCATGGTCGTGAAAAATCAACCGGAGACTCATTACGATCAGAAACTGACCTTCAAAGAGCATCGAAGCGGACGGGAGATCACCGCCGAGTTATATTTTCTGGCTCCTTGCGGTGCTAGGCTCTTACGAAACACCTGCGCCAACAACAGTTTCGACTTCAACCGGTTATCCATCATGTTTGCCCTAAGAATCAACTATTTTGATTATCTATTCTGTGGTGACTTAATGGGAGACGACGTGCAGTTTTTAGATAAAAATTTTCTTAAGAATGTCTCATTCGTCAAGATACCTCATCACGGTTCATCACGTACTCATCAATTACCCCAATTGATGAAGAAGCAAAATGTCACTGCTCCGATAGCTGCAACAACCACTTTTTCCAGGTATAACTTACCGGAAAAGAGAGTTATCCGTATGTACCAATCGTTCTGTGAAAGTGTATATTCAACCTCGGAAGGAGCTCATCAATACGGCTGCATTGAAACAGACTTTAGCATTCGAGATTTATCCTGCAATGTCAAGCTAAGCGGAAATGCCCAAGTATGCGTATAATAAATCTTCTAAAATGATGTATTGCTTTAAAATATAAGTTCAAGCACGGATGACACGGAAAAACATGGTTAATCTGTGATAATCTGCGTTATCTGCGTTGAATAATAGTTGAAGGTTGAGCGTTGAAGGTTGAGCGTAGTCAATGTATTGGCTTAACTTCTTAACTCCTTCATTCTCCATTCTTTTAATTATTAACTATTAATTTTTAATTCTCCAAGTGGCTCAAGAATCACGTGTAAAAAAATCATTGCTCAACGCCCGTGTCAACCTGATCTTCTACTTCCTGACACTGGCCCTGAGCTTCTTCTCCCGCAAAATCTTCCTGGACTGTCTGGGAGCCGACTTTGTGGGTCTGACGGGAACCCTGCAAAACCTATTGGGGTTCCTCAATCTGGCAGAGCTGGGTATCGGCAGTGCCATCGGATACGTACTCTACAAACCCCTGTTCGACCACGATGAAGCAAAGATCAACGAAATCATCTCCGTCTTCGGATACCTGTATCGTTGGATCGGGCGCATCATACTGGGCGCAGGCTGTATCTTGGCCTGTTTCCTGCCCCTCATCTTCCCCGACACCCAGTTCGAATTAGGGATCATCTTCTTCGCCTACTTCGCCTTCCTGGCATCATCGCTCATCGGCTACTTTGCCAACTACAAGCAAACCCTGCTGGGTGCCGACCAGAAGAACTACGTGGTTACCGCCTACTTCCAGACGGCCAATATCGTAAAGGTACTCATCCAGATGCTGAGTGCGTACTACACCGGTAGCTATTACCTGTGGGTAGTTATCGAGTTAGCATTTGGTATTATCTACTCATTCATTCTTAATTGGAAGATTAATCAGGTTTATCCGTGGCTAAAGAGTGAGGTAAAACAGGGGAAGCTGTTGTTTAAGAAGTATCCGGAGGTAATGAGGTATACGAAGCAACTGTTTGTACATCGGATAGGTTCCTTTACTCAATTTCAAATGACTCCGATTCTGACTTATGCATTTGTTTCTTTACAAACTGTTGCTTATTATGGGAATTATACCATTATCACAGATAAACTCAATTTATTAGTATCCAATTTTTTAAATAGCACAGGAGCTGGTGTTGGTAACTTAATAGCAGAAGGAAACAAAAATAAAATACAAAGAGTATATTGGGAATTAATGGCTATCAGATTTTGGATAGGAGGCATTATAGTTTATACAACAAGCCAAGTGTTACCTGCATTCATTCTATTATGGTTAGGAAATGAATATATCCTTTCTGATAGTATTTTATATCTGCTTCTTGGGATATTTTTTATTAATATAACTAGAGGAGCTACTGAACAATTCCTATATGGTTACGGACTTTTTTCTGATGTTTGGGCACCCTTAATTGAATCTATAATTTTTATTATTATAGCAATAACTGGAGGATATTATATTGGATTAAAAGGAATATTGTTAGGGAATCTTTCCAGCCTAATCGTTATTGTTTGGCTATGGAAACCTTACTATCTATTTAGAAAAGGATTAAAAATCAAGTTAATAAAGTATTGGAATAATTGGATCAAATATTTACTATGCACTATTTTCCCGATTGTTACATCTAATTTAATTATATCACATTATGGAATTACAGCTAAAATACTTAAGAGCTGGAGTAATTGGATTTGCTATTCTGTAGTAATAACAATTATACACTCTATATTTTCACTGTTCATATTGTGGATATGTACCAAAGGCATGAAAGATTTCATATCTCGTATAATAAAAAAATAAGAAACATTATGATACCTAAAACAATCCACTGCGTATGGTTAAGCGGCGATAAAAAGCCTGAAATATACCAAAAATGTTTAGACTCATGGCATAACATAATGCCTGAATATGAAATAAAAGAGTGGTCTATGAACAATCTTCCTCAGGAAGTTTTAAATCATTCTTTTGTAGCATCAGCTATCCAAGAAAAAAAATGGGCCTATGCTACCGATTATATCCGCTTGTGGGCTTTATATAATTATGGAGGGATATATATGGATTTAGATGTAATGGTGTACAAGTCATTCGATGTTTTTTTAAAATATCGAGCTTTCAGTTGCATTGAACTCAATCCATATTATTTGTACAAGACTTTACATAAAAAAGAAATTATAGGATTGGGAATTGAAGCCGCAATATTAGGGTGCGAAAAAGAACATAAATGGATTAATGATATTATGGAATATTATAAAGATAAGATTTTTATCAATGATCCTAAATACTACACTGATTTTATCATGCCACGTATTTTAACTCGTATTTCTAAAGAGAAATATGGCTTTAAGATGGTTCCAACCTACCAAATCCTAGAACAGGATATTCACATTTTTTCATGTGATGTTTTCTCCAGCATATACAATTGGAACACTATTAGAACTGTAGATTATTTCCCTACAGAAATAGATTTAGGAGAAAGTCCAACCAGGTATGCATATCATATCTGCGCTCATAGTTGGTATGAAGATCTTTCAACAAAAGGATTAAATTATATAATAAAAAGACAGATTATTAACATCCTTGGGAAAAATAATATTGATAAAATAAAAAAGATAATCTATCATAAAAAAGATGTAATCTAACAACACAAACTTCATATCCCGTTTTACACATAAATATTTTACAAATAATGATTACGTATTTAAAACTCATTCTATTTCTACCAATTAGTGTAGTCTATTTATTATTTTATGCCTTTAGTAAAAATCTAAATATAATCAATAAAGACATAGAAAGATGGTGTCTTGAGGAACATATTCCATTTAAAAATAGATACATTCAATTAATATATTTACTTCGTTTTCATAGATGTTTTAGAAATATCTTTTATTTCCGGATTAATTATTTTCCTAATATACTCAAGTTCTTATGTCCAGCATATACTTCTCTATATATTACCCAATATATTCCAAATAAGCTTTCAGATATTGAAGGTGGAGGGTTATATTTTCATCATCCATTTAGTACAATCATCACAGCACGATACATTGGCAAAAATTGCATGTTTAGACAGTTAACAACAATTGGAGTAAAATCAAGACAAAAATATCTAGATTGCCCTACAATTTTGAATAATGTAGATTTTGGAGCAAATGTTACTTGTATCGGAAATGTAACTATAGGCAACAATGCTATCATAGGCGCAGGTTCTGTCGTTGTAAAAGATGTTCCTGATAATGCAATCGTTGCAGGAAATCCTGCTAAGATTATTGGATATAGAACATTAGAATAGCAAATATCATGCATATCCTTCAAATAGCTTCCGGTAATTTCTTTTCTACCTACGGAGGAGGACAAGTCTATGTGAAGAATATTGTTGATGAAATGATTTACCAACAATGTTCCTTGCAAGTAATTTCATTTGTTTCCAAAGAGGGATCAGTTGAAAAGAAGCAATATAAATCGATTGATTTGTATGAGGTAGGGAGAGAAGGTATTAAAGACCTGCAACAGTTAATCAGACAAATCAACCCAGATATTATTCATGCCCACAGCCACAAAGCTGAAATAATAAATATTGGAAAAGCGTTAGATATTCCGGTGATAGTAACTGCCCATCATGGTGGTATTGTCTGCCCGGCAGGAACGTTACTTAATTGCAATGACCGGATCTGCACTCAACCAGTGTCTCACCAACATTGCTTAGCCTGTTGTTTGCGAAACATCCGCAGCGGAAAATATTGGTATCCACTAATGCGGTTGCTTCCTCAAAAAAGTTATCAACAATTAGGGAAAGGACTATCGAAACTTCCATTTTTACCGTTCATTACTCCCATCGGTCAAACCGCTTTGTCAATTGAACATAAAAGAATGGAATGGAAAACCATTGCGGAAGGTTGTATCCGAATGATAGCCCCGTGCTATGCCATTTCCGAAGCCATGCAACGTAACGGATTGGATAAAGATAAAATCGCCATTCTTCCTCATGGCATTCCCTTACCGGCATTCGTGCCCTCCTTTCCACCTGTTATCAACGGAAAGATCAAGTTCTTCTACGTAGGTCGTATTTGTTATGTTAAAGGACTACATGTTCTATTACAAGCATTTTCTTTGGTGAATAACCCACACATCGAATTACATCTAATCGGCGGAACAGGAAACAAAACTGAAAGAAGATACGAACATCAACTGAAAAAGCAATATGCTTCTGACCCTCGCATTATATGGCATGGCAAAGTTACACCGGAGCAGGTATTTAATACCATCCGAGATTTCCATATACTGGTTCATCCTGCAATCTACCTTGAAGTTTTTGGATTAAATATAGCCGAAGCATTAGCCATGGGAAAACCTGTATTGGCTACCCGATGCGGAGGAGCCGAAATGCAAATTGAAGAAGGAGTAAACGGGTGGTTGGTTGAGCCAAATGATGTAGAAGAACTTACCCCAAAAATACAGGAAATAGCTATACATTTCAACCATCATAAACCAGAGAACTCGACAAGTAAAGTAATATCGATTCAGGAACATTGTAAATCGTTAATAAGATTGTATGAAGAAGTTACTCATTGATATCAATTCCATCGTGCCTTACTATGTCTTTGGTAAAGTAAACGGCATTGGGCGAACTACGTTGGAACTGATCCAAACATTAGCCAAAATAGATAATCTGCCTTTTGAAGTAATACTTTATTCCCAAAATATGAAAGGAATAGGTGGACGTAATACGGAATTGCCATTCAAGAACTGCCATGTTTACCTGCCTCATCGGGAGAAAATAGACAAGTTATTGGCAAAATTTCCTGTGAGAGAATGCTTAACCGGATATAACCTGATGCACATTCCACATAATTTTGAGTATGTACATCGTCCGGAGAAATGTGTAGTAACACTACATGATGCTTTATTTATGAGAATACAGGAAAAGGCTTTCGAACACGAAAAGATGAAGTTAATTGTTCCGCCTTTCATACAAAAATGTAAACATGTAATTACTTGCTCCAATGCATCTAAAAAGGATATTATAAAAACAATGGGAATACCCCCTGAAAAAATATCTGTCATATATTGGGGAGTAAAACATGATATATTCTATCCGCAAGTAAATAAAATTCGTGTAAAACAGGAACTCCAATCAAAGTTCAACATTGTCAACCCATTCTTTTTAAGTGTATCTTGCAATACAGAGCGCAAGCGCACCGATGTTTTAGTAAATAGCTATCTCACTCTGTTAAAGGATAAGCAAATTAACCATGACCTAGTTTTGGTATGGGGAAATCCTCCTCAAACTTTATTAGACGAAATAAAACGAAGTGGATTCCAAACACGCATACACTTTTTAAAGAACATTTCTGATACAGATTTGGCTTTATTATATAATGGTGCTACAGCCATGTTCTTCCCTTCTAGTTATGAAGGCTTTGGATTACCTTTATTGGAAGCCATGGCATGTGGTACTCCTGTAGTAACATGTCGTAACAGTTCGTTAGACGAAATTGCAGGAGAAGCTGCCATTTATTTGGAAGAACCTGTTTCAGAAAGTTTGATTAATACACTATACGATATTGAACAAAACCATTTCGATCTTAATATGTTAGTTGAAAAAGGTATAAAACGGGCATCACATTTTACATGGAGAAAAACTGCAATAGAAACAGTAGAAATATATAATACTATATTAGACTTACATTAAGTAATGTAATAAATATTATTCGTATCAACCATATTCACATATAATATAAAATTTACAGCCATAGATAAAAGTAGTTAATACATAAACAAATAAGTAAAAAATCATACATGAAACCAATAATCAGCCTTATCCTTCCAGCCTATAATGTTGAGAAATATATAGAAGCTTGCATTAATAGTTGTGAGGCACAAGATTTACCTCAAAATTCATATGAAATAATTATCGTTAATGATGGTAGCACAGATACAACAGCTAATAAAATAGTTAAATTGTCAACTATTTATAAAAATATAAAGGTTATAACTCAAAAGAATCAAGGACTCTCTATCGCTCGAAATAATGGAGTAAAAGAAGCCAAAGGTGAATATATTTGGTTTATAGATTCAGATGATGTTATAACAAGAAATTGTATAACAACTTTAACATCTATAATGGAAGATTTGAGATTAGATGCTTTGGCATGTGCTCCATCAATATCATTTAAAGAAAGTTTCCCTAAGACATTTGATTTTCAAAATGATATATCTAAAGTATATCAAGGAACTGAATTCCTGCTACATTCAAACCAATTTGTTATAGGAGCGTGGTGTTACATTTTCAAACGTTCTTTTTGGATTAACAATCATTTTTCATTTTATCCCAAAATCGTCTATGAAGACACACAATTAATACCCTATGTTATATCTAAAGCAACCAAAGTTGCAACATTAACTCGATTCAGTTGTTATAATTATATACAGCATCCATCTTCTATCATAAATTCACCTATATCAAAACATAAACTGCTTAGTACCACAGTAATAGTCAACTCGCATCTTAAATATGCCAATGAGACATTAGCACCCAAATTAAATCAATATTTTAAAAAAAGCGCATCAAGTGCATTTATAAATGGTATAAACAAAATAATACAGATGAAAGCTGACAAAAAGACGCTGAATGAATTTCTATCAAAAATAGATGTTCGACCGACAGCGTTATATGGAAAAAATATAATCCAACGATTATACCAATATGTCATTCTACATTACCCACATACATTTGTCAAGCTACATTATTTGCTAAAGTATAGCAAATAAGATTCACCTGCATTTTATGAACAAGATGGAACAAAAAACATTAATTCACATCGAATTATTACGCGTACTTTCCTTATTATGCGTAATATTATTTCATTCTATTGGAATGCTATATAGCAAATTCCCAATGGCTGAATCCACTTTGGAAGGTAGCATTATCAAACAAATTAGTTCTCTTTTAGTTGGTATTGCAGTTGCCCTATTCATGTTCATTGCAGGATATTTGCACAAACCCATAAAAAGAAGTGATATAAGATTGTTTATAAAGAAAAAAGCAATGCGTCTTTTGATTCCATACGTCTTATTCACGATCCTCATAATGTTATCTTCCGGCTATTTCAGCATAAAAAGTTTATTCGGAGGTGGGTTTTATCATCTATGGTTTCTTACAGCACTATTTTGGTGTTTTACAATCAGTATATTCATTGATTATTCGTCAAAAACAATCTACTTTATTCTACCAGCTTCTATCGCTTGTTCAATGATACGTATGCCAGAGTTTCTTGGTATTCAAGATTTTATTCAGTGGTACTATTATTTTGCCTTAGGAGCTATTATTAAATCACACCCGAATATTTTAAATGTCATTAAACGATATTATATTGGGGTGCCATTTATTCTATTTTATATTGTAACTGCTTTATTTGTTCCATTTCAATATAGGTCACCATCCATCATATATACATTAGCTATTTCGGCATTTATTCTTGCTATTTGGGGATTGGTTGAAAATTTTACCAACAGCATTAATATATCCACAAAAATTAATAAAGCAATTATATCTGTAGGCAGATGTTCTATGGGAATCTATATTTTACATTATTGGTTACTTATATATTTATTATCAAGTACTTCTTTACGTATTTTTCGAATAGACCAATTCATACAAAAATACCAGTTTTTAATTATTCTCACTATAGTTCTTATCACATTTATATTCTGTGATGCGTTAACAATGGTATGCAGAAAAAACAAATATGGTAGAATGATACTGGGATAAATAAAGGTCACGAAAATCAAGTTCATTAGATATAAACAAAAAAGTAAAGTGAACATCCTTATTTGTATTCCCTGTTTGATGACAGGAGGCACAGAAATACAAACCCTCAACTTAGTACGAGCACTAGTTACAAACAGGCATCGAGTCATCACTGTATGTTACTTTGAATATAGCCCGGAAATGGTTACCCGATTCCAACAGGCAGGAAGTGAAGTAGTTTGTCTGAGTAAAGACGGAACACGCATCGGAGGTTGGAAAGGAATCATCTTCCTCTACAAAGGGCTGCAAAAGGTATTAAAGCAATACCGCCCGGAAGTGGCACACGTACAATACATGGCACCGGGAGCGATTCCGATTCTGCTGTTACACCTTTTAGGTATGCGCCAAATCATAGCGACCGCACATACGGCAGCCGACATTTATCCGAGCCTGCGATTAGTACACTTCGTTCAGCAACATTGTGTACGGGTATTTACCTGTATTACGGAGTTAGCAGAACGTTCATTCTTCGGAACTTCCCAACTATATAGCGAACAAACGTTACTGAAGAAGCGGAATCACTTCACGATATACAATGCCCTGCCTGCGGGTATCTCCATCTCCCGACAAGCCAAAAGCCAGAATGGACCACTGACAATCGGCGTAGTCAGCCGCTTGGAAGGCATCAAAGGAATGGATTTGGTAGTGCCTGCCTTTGCACTGGTAAAAGGGTGTCACCCGGAAATGCAATTGCTGATTGTCGGTGACGGAAGTCTGCGCAAATCGATGGAAGAGCAGGCACACAAAGCAGGATTGGAAGAAACTGTAGAGTTTGCAGGACGACAACCACAGGAGAAGTTAGTAAGCTACTACGACCGCATAGATATCCTGCTGATGCCTTCACGAAGCGAAGGCTTTGGTTTGACAGCCATTGAAGGCATGGCACGTGGTTGCGTAGTCATAGCTGCCCGTACCGGTGGTTTACCGGAAGTGGTACGGGATGGAGAAGTGGGCTTACTTCACGAACCGGAACAAGTAAAGGATCTGGCCGCCCAAATCAATAAACTGATAGAACAGCCAGCCCTTTGGAAACAGTTCTCCAACGAAGCAATCACTTACGTACAGCGATTCAGCTTCGAACGTTTCAGTCAACTGTTCAATAACTTATATCGCTCAGCTCTCGCAGACACACATAGCTGTTGACAAGTGACAAATAGACTATTTGCAATTTATACACAGAAGTTTGCACATTAAAAAAAATCTTCTTAAATTTGTGCCAACTCATTGTAGAGTTACTGTTTTATAAAACATATAAGTTTATATATTTTTAATTTTAAAGTTAATTCGGGCCAATAACCTATAAACTTACAAACTCTGAACAAACTGAATATTCATTTTAATCATTATGCCTATGTGTGACCATATCATTTGCAATAGTGCTTTAAGCAAAGGTTACGGCCTTCTTGAAGAATTGGAAAGTAAACTTTCGGCAAGCAAAGTACGCGATTTGGAATTGTTAGGCTACATAGAAAATGCCGTTGACTCTCAAGGTGAGACTTGGAAGCTTACCGGAAAAGGCAAAAAACTAAGAAAACTGTTAATGGACGAAGAACGTAAGAAATTTAAAGATACTGTCAAGGATTGGATTTATTTGAAGCTCCTAAAATTCAACGTCAATCTATAAATGGCTCGATATTACTACGCACTTTGGATTCCCGTCTTAAAAAAAACACAGTTCAAGGTCATTGAACAACCGAAACCAAGAATTTTACAAGACTCAAAAGAATTCCAAAAATACACCATCAAAGGTGAAATAGAAAAGAGTACGTTACATTTCTCCTTTCAATACAAGAAAAAAGGAAGTAAAAAATGGGAAAAATTGTCTTTTCAGTGCACCGGCAGATGCAGTGAAGGGATTTTGGTGTACTCAATTGACATAAACCATACACCTCAAGACATACTGGAAAAAAAGTTGCAAAGTAAAATGCCAACTTTCATTTACCACCTTGTTAAGGATTTTTTTCATAAGCACATACATCACCATCCATCGCACGATTCTCTGCTGCATGCGTATTTCTCCGAACAACCTTTACCGCTTGACAACCTCGTTGTAAAGAGGCAAATCATGGAACACTACGCAAAGTGTTATCAACAGAAATTCGAAGCAGCCATAACAGATTTTCAATCCCTATTTAGTATTGCAAAAGAGAATATCAATTCCCGACGGGCCATTAACAAAGGAATCAAGCAACTGGAATTTATATTAAATGAAGGAAGAGAAATATTGGGAGAGTGTAAATTCTGCCATGCGCTGATGTCAATGGGAACCGGATATATCTCCAAATCCATTCGCCAATCTATCAGCGAAGCCCAAAAACAAATTGAAGGACTACAGCAACACGTCTCGTTTTCCTATAATCTGTGCACCTCTTCCTACGGTATCAAGTTAGGATACTGGGGAATATGGTTCGGAATAGGAGGCATAGGAGTTAGCATAGCATCTTTTATAGCTTCAATTTACATGACAGCGAATCAGTCGCCCGATTATTCCCCCATAACGAACAAAATGGACTCAATTGAACGAAAAAGGGAGATGCAAACAGACAGCCTTATAAAAAACGGACAAGAAATGAACATACGGTTGGACAGCCTGCTTAAACAGATAGAAAACAAACGGACCCTGCCAGGCAAGTCATCCAAGCCCCCCCGCAACCCTCTTGCAAAATAAAAAGGCATCCTACATACAACCTTACTATTCACAAGTCAGAACCTCTTGCCTAATAAAGTGCCGCTTGAAACGGCTAGCGACAAATGTCTTGTCAACTCGTCCACTTGTTAATTGCTACCGTAACTTGAACTTACAAATTGAAAATCGACGAAGTCTAATTTGAATTACCAATATATTTCAATCCAAAACTCAAAAACTTACAAACTCACATTATGATTTTACTCAATTATCTCTACTTCCTGATAATCACATTTATCGGTTACAAATGGTTGGCTTCCTCGGGAGGAACCATGACGAACCCGTTAAACAAGCAGGAACAAATGTGGCTGGATGGCCCCGAAAGATTCTGGGTGCTGACCTTTTCCACAGGCTTGCTTGCTCTTTCTGCCCCGGCAGGATTAGACTTAATGGCAGTCCGCCTATTGGTACTGGAAGTGTTCTGCCTGATTGGACTACTATTTATTTGCAAACGAAAACCGCAATGGACAGCCGCTTCCGTCGTTTATGCAGTCTATATACTTTGGTTGATCATAGGCTTGACCTACAGCCCCGCTCCCGGATATGGATTCCGGGTCATCCTGAAATACCTCTACCCGTTACTGATTATGTTATTTGCATCAGCAGCAGTACGCGATATGGAAGTATTCCTGAAAGCAGGGTTGGGAGCACGTATGGTAGCACTGATTGCATTAATAGTAGCTTTTATCCCCATGTTGGAAAGGACACTTTTCCCTGGGGTATTCTGGTATGGAACCGCAAGAGCTATTAATTTTATCTCTATATGTATATTCTCACTGGCTCTTTTTTATTATACAGATAAAAAAAAGGAAAACCTCTTTTATGCCATTCTGTTTATACTTCCATGCTTTATTTGGGTCTTCAGAACTTCCATTATGGGTAGTTTAGTTGCTATTATGGCATTCTATTTCATCAAATACCGGATGCGCTCCTTGCCCATTATAGCTGGTATACTGATAGCCGGTGTAATGGCGGTATTTTTTATTCCTTCCTTACACCAGAAGATGTTTAAAGACAGTTCGACCAATATTGAACAATTCAAAAGCGGCAGTGTCAGCATGGATGACGTAAATACCAATGCACGGTCAGCCATGTGGGAACATCTGGAAAAAAGATTTTATCATGGCCATGAAATAACAGGTTCAGGAACAGGTTCTGTACAACATTATATGTATAATAACTTTATATTTGGTGGACTTAAAGTTCCCCATAGTGATTTTGTACAAATGCGTTGTGATAATGGTTTAATCAGCCTTATACTATATGCAATGATTGCTTTATTGGTATTTTATGACTGTTTCAGAACCCATCATACCACCAATCACACTGGAGTAAAAATATGTTCAATCGTTGCCGGATCGTCTATGATGGGAGTCTTTGTTACGTTGTATTCGGACAATGTTGTCAATTATTCAATGGCTACCTTATCCATGCCATTCGGCTTTTACGGAATAATGTTAGGACTTAAACAAAATGAGATAAAATGATTTCAGTTGTAATTCCTTTATATAATAAAGAACAAAGTATTGCTTCTACGCTTCAAACGATACTGAACCAAACCTATCAGGACTTCGAAATTGTTATTGTGAATGACGGATCAACAGATCACAGTGTAGAAAAAGTAAAAAGAATTCTCGATCCACGTATTCGCCTAATCCATCAATCTAATGCTGGCGTATCTGCCGCACGCAACCGGGGAATAGAAGAAGCCAAAGGAGAATATATTGCTTTCCTCGATGCAGATGATGAATGGAAGTCAGACTATTTAAAGACTCAATATAAACTTACACAAAAATACCCCGAATGCAGTGTTTTTGCCTGTAACTACGAATTTAAAGATATACAAAGAAAAGTGACACCTACCATTATCAGAAAACTTCCTTTCAAAGGTGAAGATGGCATTCTTCCTAATTACTTTGAAGTAGCCTGTTGCTCACATCCACCTTTGTGGACATCTGCTGTAATGGTTAAGAAGAGTGCTATGCAACTCGTGGGTGGCTTTCCTATTGGCATAAAATCAGGAGAAGATCTGTTGACATGGGCAAGACTTGCAGTAAAATATAAAATAGCATATTCTAGAAAAAGCAATGCTATATATCTTAAACTTAAAGGAAATGCCATTGAGTTATCGAAATTCATAAGAAAACCTGAAGAACCAGACATAGTTGGTAACTCTCTTAAAGAAATTTTAAAAACAAAAGAAGGACTACAATATTTGTCATTGTGGTATAAAATGAGAGCAAATCTGTATTATAGGTCAAATTGTAGATATTCAACATTCAAATATGCTTTAAAAGCATTATCCTGTAATCCTTTTGAGATAAAAAACTATTTCTATTTATGCATTCCTTTTTTACCAAAATTCTTTGTCGCAAAATTAATGGGTCGATAAAATGAGGAAAATTATAGAACTTGTAGATAATAATATATGTTCAGGATGTGGTATATGCGTATCTGTTTGTCCAAGAAAATGTTTCGAAATGCAATTTACCAACAGTGGACAATATAGACCAATTATACCCAAAGAAAGAATAGCAGATTGCATTGATTGCCATATTTGTAGTAAGTCATGTGGCTTTTTAACAGACTATCAAGTAAATAGAAACAATAAATATGATTTTCATATTGGAGAATATTATTCGACATACTCAGCTTATGTAGCTAATGATAAATTAAGACTAAAATCTGCATCAGGCGGTATAGCTACACATTTTTTAAAGTCTCTAATTAAGAATAATATAGTAGATTATGTTGTATGTGTACGTCAAGTTGCAAATAAACATCCATTAATTAAACCTGTTATATGTAAAACAGAGGATGAAATAGACGCTTGTTCCGGAAGTTTTTATTATCCTGTTGAATATTCTGATATTATTCGTTATATCCTGTTGAATGACGGGAGATATGCGATTGTCGGCCTGCCCTGCGTTTTACGTAGCATTGAAAATGCAAAATCCATAAATAAGAAACTCAAAGAACGGATTTTAATTACCATGGGCTTAGTTTGTGGTTCAAATAAAAATGCTGCTCACACAGATTTTTTATTAAAAAAATACGGAAATCAAGAAACAATACATTCTATTAATTTTAGACTTAAATTAGAAAATACTCAAAGCTCATCTATCAATTTTCAATTTAATCATGATAAAAAATTGATAATTAATAACAAACAATGGGGAAAGTATTGGTCACTGGGCGCATTTAATTTAAAAGGTTGTTCTTATTGTACCGATGTATTTGCAGAGAAGGCAGATATTGTACTGATGGATGCTTGGAAATATCCATATGTAAATGATTATAGAGGAACAAATTTTGTTGTCATTAGGAATAAATTCATAGATAATCTGTTTAGACATTTGGCAGATTGCCAAATAGAGCTTGTTAATATTCAGGATATAGTTTATAGTCAAAAATATTTCGCATCACCTATTATTGATAAACAGTATAACAATTTATATAATAAAAACAAGTACTCTTCCCTGTTATATAAAGATCGTTTTGAATATAAGCATATTGGATTATTAGCAAAGCTTCAACTAACTATAAAAAACAAATCTCAAGAATTAGTTTACAAAAACTATAAGCTCAATAACAAATTTGACTTAATAGAATTTGAAAAGAAACTTAATAAGATGTTAATGTATAACCAATACATATCATTGTTCATAAAGGTAAAGAGAAAGTTACAAAAGATAGTGAAAAAATGAAAATATATATCCTTACATTACATTGGGTTGCTAATTTTGGTGCAAATTTACAAGCATATTCAACTTATAATTATTTAGCAAAAAAAGGACATCAAGTCAAAATTATAGACTACAGAAATAAAAATGAAGAAGATGACTATAAAAGAATATGCTCTAAGGAACAATATAATAAGCACTTATCATTTATTGAAGATAATTTATGCTTAACTTATAATGTCCATGATTTAGAAGGCATTGTTGAAATCATAAAAAAAGAACAACCGGATATCGTAATAGTTGGTTCTGATGCTGTATGGAGACAAGGCAATTCCCAATTAGTTACTTATTGGTTGGATAGTTTAGAATTGAATGGGCAAAAAACGAATTACTATTCCTTAGCAGTTAGCCTAATGGGAAGTAATATAAATAAACTAAGTGATAAGTTAAAGGATAGAATAGAATCAGCATTGACCAAGTTTAACTATGTTACATTAAGAGATGAATGGAGCTTAAAACAAATACATCAATTTAGAAAATCAAACATTTCTTATTGTTCAGATCCTGTTTTTTTACTAAATAAAGAAGAAATGATGCCTATCGAAAATAAAGATGTAAAAACATTAATCGAAAATAAAGAGAAATATATATTGGTTAGTGTTTCAAAAGGGCGTTTTTCCTCTCTATGGTTTTCTATAATAAAGAAACTTATTAATAGACGAGGATATAAATTAGTTGAACTCCCAATGCCTGAGGGTAATAGATCAATAGATTCTGATTACAGTATAGGTTTACCTTTAAATGCAAACGATTGGTTTTTATGTATAGCGAATGCATCTGGATATATAGGAGAAAGATTTCATGCTATGGTATCGTGTATAAATAATAATATTCCTTTTGTGATAATTGATACATACGGTTCAAAATTACCTTCAGTGAAAAACAAAAAGAGTAAAATATATGATTTAGCAGATAGGGTAGATTGTTTAAAGTATATCGTTCATAAAAGAAATCCATTGCTCTTTAACCCATATTACATTTTTCATAAATTTACATTAGCAATCAAAAATAATTCCAATATAAAATATTTAGAGAAAAGAGATTCATTAAAAAGATGTATTAGAGATTATCTTGATAACATATTGAATTTATGAGGATTGTAATTACACACACAGACTTCCGCATTTATTGGCCAGCACGTTTGCAAGCTCTGAATTCGGTTTTAAACCAGCGTGGAGATACGCTAGAAGTAATTGAAATTGCTGGAGAAGGTAGTCATTATGCTTTCTCAAAAAAGGAACTGAAAGCAAGCCTTTCATGGCATATTCTATTTCCCAAGGAAAAACCGGAAAATCTGAAAGGAAATGCGATTAAGAAACAGTTATTTCCCCTATTGGATACACTTAAGCCGGATATCATTATTGCCGGTGCTATAGCCTTTCCATCAGGAGCATTGACTGTGGCATGGGGAAAGAGGAATAAGAAGAAAGTGATTGTTTTTGATGATGCCAAAGTGGAAGCCGTACAACGGAATCCTATTGTTAACTTCATTAAACAAGCAGTTTATAACGGCGTAGATGCAATGTTATTTCCTGCACCGGATTGGAAAGAAACTGGGAAATACTGGAATTTCAAGAAAGAACAATTGTTTTATGGAGTTGATGTAGTAGATAATGATTTTTGGGGATGCCCGTCAGATTTAAAATATAAGTGGGGTAAGTATTTTGTTTCTGTGGGAAGACAAATTCCTAAAAAGAATTATTTCCCAATAGCGCAAGCATATGTACGTTACAAAAAAGAAATGGGTAATGATGCTTTCGAGTGGGTGCTGATTGGAGATGGCCCTGAACATGAACGCATAGTCAGGTTCATTCATGAGAATCACTGTGAAGACAAAGTTCATTTCCTTCCATTCCTTTCACAAACAGAATTACCTACCATTTATCAACATGCAGAAGCACTGATTTGCTGTAGTAATAATGAAGAAACTTGGGGATTAGTCATCAATGAAGCAATGGCAGGAGGATGTCCTGTAATAGCCAGTATTCAATGTGGGGCAACCAATACATTAGTACATGATGGCATCAATGGTTTTCAATTTTCATGTAATGACGTTGATAAGCTAACAGAACTAATGCTGACTTACCATAGACTTCCTTTAAATAAAAAGAATGCTATGAAAGAGGCCTCCAAACAAATTATATCTGATTGGGGACTTGATCGTTTTGCGAAAGGATGTTGCGATGCTATCGATTTCGTAAAAATTCAACCTAAAAGGAAAATATCAATAATAGATAATCTGATAATACGCCTTTGGAAAGGGCGTTATCGACCTATATAATAATCAATGAAAATTTTACTCGTCCATAACGATTACGGAAAATACTCTGGCGAAGAAGCCGTAGTTGACCGACTGGCTGCCATGTGGGCTGCACACGGACACGAAGTGGCACAACTGCGCCAATCGACCGCAGGAAGCCGGGAAAGGCTGACGGGCAAAATACGGGGATTTTGTGCAGGACTATATTGCCCGAGTGGCGTGAAAGCCATGCAAGAGGCACTGCAACGGGAGAAACCGGATGTGGTGAACGTACACAACCTATATCCTTTCATTAGCCCGGCTGCACTGTTTGAATGCAAGAAAGCCGGAGTTCCGGTAGTAATGACAGTACACAATTTCCGACTAGTCTGCCCAACAGGACTGTTCATGCGAAATGGAAGGCCTTGTGAACGGTGTTTAGAGAAGGGAAATGAATGGGGATGCGTGCGATATAATTGCGAACATTCGCTGCTGAAATCAGTGGGCTATGCAGCCCGCAATGCGGTGGCACGGCTAAGCAAAGCGTACAGTGAATGTGTGGATAAGTTTGCCTGCATCACTGAATTTCAACGAAAGAAGCTGATAGAAGCGGGATTTGCAGCAGACAGGATCACCGTTATTCCTAACAGTATGGAGGCTCCTGCTAGTTATACTCCTTCAATAGGAAACTATGTAGCATACATCGGGCGGTTGAGTTATGAAAAGGGATTTGACCTGCTGATAGAAGTGGCACACAGGCATCCGGAAATAGCATTCCGTTTTGCCGGAGCACAACGCAGTGCCACAAGTATAGAGATTCCGGAAAATGTCAATTTCATGGGATATCTGCATGGGAAGGAACTGAAGGACTTTATCCATAACAGTCGTTTTATAGTAATGCCCAGCCGGTGCTATGAAGGTTTTCCTGTGGCTATTTTGGAGGCTGCTCAATATGGCAAACCGAGCATCGGACCGGATCATGGTGGATTTACAGAAATTATTGGAAAGGGTGAAAAGGCTATTGGACGGTTGTTTATTCCGAATGATATGGCTGACTTGGAACGGCAGATTACCGAACTTTGGGAACAGCCAAAAATGGTAGAAGAATTGGGAGAAAAGGCTTTCCGGAAGTTACAACAAGAGTATGCAACAGAGGTAGTGTATGGGAAATGGAATGAATTGGTTGAGGGGTTAAGGTTGAAAGATGAGGGATGAGGGATGAGCGTTGAGGGTTTAGGATTGAGAGCTGAGGGATAATTCAGCATAATGATAGGTGCTTTAAACCATAAACACTAAACCTTAAACTTTAATATGCCACAGAGTTGCACAGAGTAAAATATAAATCCAAGTGAATCCCGTGTAATTCGTCCCTTAAACCATAAACACTAAACCATAAACTTTAGATCACCACAGAGTTTATATAAAGGATTTTATAAATAATGAAACAAACAATTAACAGATTAGCAGGACTTGATATTATACGGTGTTTTGCCATTTTTTCAGTAATTGCAGGACACTTCTTTGTGTTAAACACACCTTTTAGGGAAACCATTTTTGACGCTTCTGGGATGTTTGGACAAGGATTAGTCTATCTGTTGTTTAATGCTACAGGAGTACCGTTGTTCATTATAATGACGGGCTATCTGAATGCACATAAAGTAGAATGCAATAGGAAGTATTATAAGGGAATGGGGAGAGTATTGATCTCGTTTCTGCTGTTTTCGATCATTACCATCCTATTCCGGAAGTATTATCTGCATGAAAATTTTTCGTGGATTCAGTGGGGATTGAAAATTCTGGATTTTTCAGCGATTCCCTACGGTTGGTACATCGAAATGTGGATTGGCCTATATTTGTTGACACCGTTCCTGAACCTGCTGTACAAGGCTATTCCGACTCAGAAACAAAAGCTCATTTTATTGGTGACACTATATACACTGACTGCCTTACCGGACTTACTGAACCGATACGGGCTACATCTGGTACCGGGATTCTGGCAATCGGTTTTTCCGCTGACTTACTTCTTCATCGGCAGATATATCCGAGAGTATGAACCTGAATTGAAAGGGAAAAAGATAGCTGTAGCCATTATAGCCATTTTAGCGATATGTGCCATTAATCCTGTATTTACAATGCTATTTGCGAAAGAGCATACCATGATTCAGATAGCAGGAGGATCGAACGGTGTTTTCGGAACCATTATAGCGGTACTGACTTTTATATTGCTTTATAAGATTAATATCCGGAACGTATGGACAAAAAAGGTGCTGACACGTATTTCGCTGCTTTCATTAGACATGTATCTGTGCTGCTATATCTTCGACAAAATATTCTATCCGCACTTTATCGATCGGTATTTTGTCGATCAGGCTCAATTCGGCATCTATTTCTTTGTAATAGTTCCATTGGTATTTGTGGCCTCTCTGCTGACAGCACAAGTGAAGGAGTGGATTATTTTATTGTTTTCACGAAAAAAAACTGATTAACGATATGCAAACGTATTTCAACATCCGATATGAATTTGACCGCAAGGCGGTGTGGGAACGCATCGACTGGCAGGTGAAGGAAGGAAAAGCGGACTACATCTGCGTGGCGGACGGAGTGATTCTGGACCACGCAAACCGGAACCCGGAATACCTGAAGGTGGTGAACGGGGGAATGTTCGCCATCTGCGACAGCAGCTATGTGCCGCTGTACCTGAAGTGGATCTATGGAAAGAGGTATGAACAGTACTGCGGAAGCCAGATCTTCAGGGACATCGTGGCGGGACGGAAGTATCGCATGATTTTCATGGGGACTTCGCAGGAGACGCTGGACGGGCTGCAGAACAGGCTGGCGGAGATGAACCCGGAGGTGAAGGGAATGAAGTTCATAGAGTTGCCCTTCAGAAAGGTGGAGGACTTTGACTACCCGGAGATAGCACGCACCATCGAGGAGGACGGAGCGGACATCGTATGGGTGGCCTTGGGAGCACCGAAGCAGGAGATCTTCATGAGTCTGCTAAAACCGCACCTGAAACGGGGGGTGATGATAGCGGTGGGGGCTGCCTTTAAGTTCTACAGCGGAACGGACGTGCAGCGGGCGCCGGAATGGATGGTGAAGCATCACCTGGAGTTTGTGCACCGCATCTACAAGGAACCGAAGAAGCAGCTGAAACGTTGCTGGGGCATTGTGTCGACCCTGCCCGGACTGCTGTGGGGAGAATGGAGAAGGAGCAAGAAGCAACCGAAGGTAAGGGCATGAGGAAGGAACTGATAAGGCTGGCTTGCATCGTGGCTGTGCTGACGGGAGTATGCCGGATGACAGCAGTGGCACAACCGGCCATCCCGGCGGGTCAGGTGGACCTGTTTATGGGGGTGGACTTCAACTACCGGGATCTGTTTCACAACGGAAGGGTGTATGACTTTCTGATAAACCTGACGCCGGGCGTGAAATGGAACATGGGGAAAGGATGGCAGGCGACGGCGCAGGCGATGGTGCCGGTGGTGAACCAGTATGGGGCGTACTACAAACGGGTGAGGCTGAACATGGCGGCCCTGTCGAAGGAAGCGCACTGGGGGGAACGGTGGTACCTGAGGGTGACGGGAGGCTTGTTTGACGACGAACGCTACGGCGTGGATGCGAAAGGCATGTACGTGGTGAACCGGGCACTGGCACTGGAGGCTCAGGCGGGTCTGACGGGTTTCTGCTCGATGGCTACGGGATGGGCTGCCAGCACACCGGAACGGGTGATCGCACTGGTGGGTGCGGATGTGTATCTGAACCGCTGGAACACGCAGTTCAGGGCGCGGGGCGGACGGTTTCTGTACGAGGACTACGGGGCGGTGGCAGAGGTGATGAGACACTTCAGGCACTGCACGGTGGGTGTGTACGGACAATATAGTGACAAAGGAAAGGCGAACGGGGGATTCAAGGTGATCATGATGATTCCACCCTATAAGCTGAAGAGACGGAAGGTGAACGTAAGACCGGCAACGAACTTCCGACTGACGTATAACCAGCAGGGCGATGCGTATGCCAACGCCGTGTATCGGACGGATCCGGAGGAGAACGAAAGGGAAGGATGGTTTGGCCTCACCCCCGTCCCCTCTCCCAAGGAGAGGGGGGAGGAACGGATTGAGGATTGAATCGGTGATAATCTGCGTAATCTGTGGTGAATTAAATTAGGCACGGATGACACGGATAACACAGGTTTTATTTTTCCTCTGTGAAACTCTGTGTCCTCTGTGGTGAATTAAGGTTGAGGGAGGCTTAAATTAAAAATTAAAAGTGAAAAATTAAAAGTTTGGAGTTGAGGGTTTAGGGTTTAGAGTAGTCAATGTATTGGCTCTAACTTCTTTAACTTCTTAACTCCTTAACTTCTTAACTCCTTAACTCCTTAAAATAACGATTGTGAAAAAAATAGATATCTATAGAATAGTGATAGGGCTGTGTCTGCTGATGCTGGGAAAGACGGCGGGGGCACAGGAATATAGCGGCATTACGGGCATGGTGCATGTGCCGACGGCGGAAATGGCTCCGGAGGGAGAGGCACGGATAGGCGTGTTCTTCCTGAACAGGGAGTTTACGCCGGACAATCTGAAATGCGAGGGAGCGAAGTATCATACGGCTGATTATTTTCTGGCCATCACGCCGTTTCCGTGGATTGAGCTGTCGTACACCTGTACGCTGATGAAGGGTAACAGTAATGCGGGAGAAATGGGTTACAACATGAAGGACCGTTACTTCTCGGCAAAGGTGCGACCGCTGAAGGAGGGAAAATGGTGGCCGGCAGTGGCCATCGGTACGCAGGACCCGGGAAGAACCATCGAATCGTACGAAGGGAACCTGACGTACTTCCAGAACTACTACGTGACGGCCAGCAAGCACTTCGTGAAGCACGGGCATGAGCTGGGGGTGCACCTGGCTTACCGCTACTTCCGCGACACGACTCCCAACCGCAAATGGAAAGGAATGGCGGGAGGCATCACGTACCGGCCGGCATTTGCCAGGAATTGGCGTGCTATAGCTGAATATACGGGTAACGAGGTGAATGCAGCGGTGGACTGCAAGCTGTGGAAGTATCTGTTCCTGCAGGCATCGCTGCTGAATGGGAAGTATTTCTCGGGAGGGATGTGCTTCAAGATACAGTTGATGTAAAAGAATTAAAAATGAAAAGTTTTTATAGTGCTGATTATCGATTGAAAAAGATGTTTCACTCCGCTCAACATGACAGAAAGAGAGCAGTATCTTCCTTTGGCCCGTTTGGAAGAGGAGGCTTTATCAACAGACATCTCAATATACTCAACTTCGCAAGCTCAAGTTATAGTTGACGAGTTGACAAGGGGATTAAACAGGGCGTTCCCTGGCTTGTAGACTTGTTAACTGAAGCCTTGCCGACTAATAAATTGAGTACACTTACGAATTGAAAATCAACGAAGTTAAACTTAAATACAAATATTTATCAATTTATTTATTAATCAATTCATTAAAAACAAAAACAGACAATGAAAAAGTTTATGAATTTTGGAGTGCTGGCACTCCTGGGAATGGCACTGACGTTCGGTATGACCTCATGCAGTGACGATGATCCGGATTACAGCAACGTGACTCCGCCAACGGTAGAACTGGCTAAGGCTAACATAAGTGGTATGGTTACCACCATAGGAGGCAAACCGATTGCTGGTGCTGAAGTGACTGCCAAACTGGGTAGCACTACACTGAGCGCAACAACCAATGCAGACGGTGAGTATACGCTGGAAGGACTGGCTGAAAACGGTACGTACACCATGACAGCTACGGCTAGTGGTAAGCAAAGCGTGACTGGCAGTGTGACTGTGAACAAAGGTGAGACTGCTGCATGGAACACCAGACTGTCTAACGAGGCTACAACTGTCAGCGTAAGCCAGACGGAAGAGACCAGCGTGGAAGTAGTAACGGAAACTCTGGAGAACAACGAAGAGGCTCAGGTGACAACTGTAACCGCTATTCCGGCTGCTGCTGTAGAAGAAGGTGAGGAAATCATCGTAACACCGGTATACAGCACAGACTATGCGACTACAAAGGCTGCTACTACCAAGGACTTCATGCTGATGGGTATCAACATCAGTTGCAGCAATCCGAATGCAGTGCTGAAGGCTCCTATCAAACTGACTTTCGACCTGACTGACGACGTTATAGCTCAGATCAAGCCGATGAAGGAAGTAAACGGAAGCTGGGTAGAGGCTGAAGTTACGGAAGAAGGTGAAAAGGTGGTGTTCACGGTAGATGCATTCACGACTTACTCGCTGTTTATCAACGCTACACTGAACCAGAACGCATCGACTGAAGCAATCAGCTTTGCACAGGCTGAGTATGACAACCTGTATGGTGCAAGCGAAATGAGCGTAGGTACAGCTACTTATACGTACAAGATGGGATCGGAAATCGGACAGCACAGCAACTTGCTGGGTGCTTATCTGGCAGAAATCCTGGCACAGCAGATGGCGGGTTCGACTGTAAAGACTGTGAACGGTTCGTATGAGATCAACGTAACTCTGCCGATAGGTACTGCTCTGACACTGAGCGGTAAGCAGGCTGTAGAAACGACTTCGATTGCTGCCGGTTCGACTACTGTATCGGGTAAGAGCTATGGCAAGGTTAGCGTAACAGCCAACACTTACAACCGTCAGCATAACGGTGGTACGAATTAATGAGGAGTGAAGGATGAGGGGGTGAAAAATGAGGGTTTATGGTTGAGAGATGAGGGTTGAGAGATGAGGGTTGAGAGAGCAGATGGCGAAGGCTGAAGAGAGCAACATGTGCTTCGGATTGTCGCAGATTAAAAATATAAAAATCCGTGCCATCCGCGTCTAAAATATCTCTCTCCCACCACCCCAACCATTTTTCATTAAACCCTAAACCCTCAACCCTAAACCTCCCTCCCCCCTAAGCCCCCCTATAAAGTAGTGCCCGAAACGGACGGAAGATGTGTTCTGACACATGTCTTCGGCCTGTTTCGGGCACTTTTTGTATCGGTACTACCCTACCCTGTCAGGACTTCTGCCGGTGGAAGAGCCAGCGGAGGATAGACGCAGGTATGGTGTGGGTAAAAGAGTTGACCTCGTCGCTACGTTCGTCGACACGGGCATAGTACTGGGCGGCATCCTTGTCGGACAGAACACCGTCGGTCTGCATCTGACGGATGACCCGGCGTTCGTTGCTGAGCATCATGCGGATGGCTTTCTGCGTAAGGGCATGGTTGTAGGCCTTGGGGAAGTCGGCGGACAGACGGCTGATGACGCGGTTCATGCTCTCGATGTTGTGCTCGATCTCGCAACGGAGGGTTTGCAGAAGAGAAGCCTGTCCGGGCTGGACGACTCCGGAGGAGACGAGTTCGTCGAGCAGTTTCAGGTCTTCGCGCTGCAGGATGATGAAGCCACGGCCAAGGTCGTAGATGACCATGATGCGTTCGCGGAAATAGAAGCCTGCCCAACGGCTGAAGTAGGGTAACTTCTGCACACGGTAGAGTGCCCGCGTACGGCTACAGAAATTGAAGATGGAGTGGCGCACGTCGAGCGGATAGGAACCGTCGTGGTCGTAGAGCTCGTCGAGTGAGTTCATCAGGCGCCGGAATGCGGTTTGCGAGATGATGCCTTCTTCGTAGATTTCGCGGCTGAATGCTTTTTCGCGGTCGAGCAAGCGCAGGCGGAGTTCGGCCAGTACGTCCTGGGTACGGGCTTTTTCGAGACGGGTTGTATCGGGCTGGGGAGCGATGTAGCGGGCGACTTTCTTCCAGTTGGCACCGGCCAGGGGTTCGCGTCCCTGCAGACGGTCGAAATACTTCTCGGAGCTCTCGCGGATGCGTTCCTGCACCAGGCGTTCCATCAGGATGCGGGCGGAAGGAACGTGTGTCAGGCCAAGTTTGCCGAGCAACCAGCGGGTGGTGGTGGCGTTGACGCAGAGGGTCAGCGTAACGATGCCGGCTGTGAAGAACAGTACCTGACTGCGGATGGACTCGGGGATGGCGGGGGTGTAGGACACCATGAGGGCAAGGGTAAGGCCAAGTGCTCCGCGCAGACCGCCCCAGGTAAGGATGAAGGACTCGCGACGGTTAAGGCCATAGCCCAGACGCTTCATCAGCGGGTAAAGCAGCATGATCATGACGAAGCGGAACAGGTTGAGCGCAACGTAAAGGAGGAGCAGGATGGCGAAATGGGACCATGAGAAATCGACCTTGACGGCGATGACTACACCTACGATGATGAACACCAGCGTGTTGGCCATATAGGTGAGCAGTTCCCAGAAGGTTTCCATAAACTCGTTGACACGGGGTTTCAGGCGGGGCTTGCCGATGTAGGTCACGGTGAGTCCGAAGGCTACCAGGGCGATGACACCCGAGAGGCCCAGGTAGTACTGCGAAAGGATGAACACCAGGTAGGCGGCCAGAATGATGACGCTGTTCTGCACCAGTTCTTCGGAATTGACACGGGTGATGAACCAGATGACCAGACGGGCAGCCATATAGCCCAGCAGGACACCGCCTGCCACAACCTGTATGAACTGCATGACGGGAGACAGCTCGCTTTGTCCGGCTGCGGTGTAGACTCCGAAGAAGAGCATGAAGCAGACGATACCGGTGCCGTCGTTGAGCAGGGATTCGGCATCGACCAGGGTGGAAAAGCGTTTACTGGTCTTCAGCTCGTGAAGCAGGGCTACCACGGCTACGGGGTCGGTGGCACTGATCAGGGCTCCGAACATGAGGGCAAAGGCCCACGTCCACTGCTCGTAACCGGGCACTACGTAACGGATGCCTACCAGCAGCAGGGCGGTAAGCACCATGCAGATGATCAGTCCGGGAACGGCCAGCAGGGCTGCATTGGCAAGGGTCTTCTTGAAGATGTGAAGATTGAGTTCGTAGGCTGCATCGAAAATGAGTACGGGCAGAAAGATGTAGAGGATAAAGTCGGGGTTGATGTTGGCTACACCGACCAGGGCTTCTTCCAGGCGGGGAATGGCGTGGAACAGACCGTTACGGTCGGCCAGACCGACTAACAGACCGACTGCAAACAGGGCTACCGTGTAGGGAACACGCGAATGGCGCAGCAACGACTTCAGCAAGACACCGACCAGAAGACCGCCGATGGCAAGCAGCAGGGGCATGAGAAATGAGAATTCTTCCATAATGTGTGTGTTATTTGTATAGTTTAGTTGTTGAAAAGGTTAATGATTTAGGGAGGAGGGTTGAGGGGGGAATGAAGAACGTAGAAAATGAAGAATTAAGAATGAGGAATGAAGAATTAAGAATGAGGAATTCCTTGGTGGTCGAATAAATCCTTGTTTTTCCGTGTCATCCGTGCCTGAAACTCTAAACTCCAAACTTTTAATTTTTCACTTTTAATTTTTAATTTAATCCTCCCTCAACCCTAAACCTTAAACCTTCAATCCTGCTACCGCCTCGGCCAACTGATCGAGTGCCTGCTTCAATGCTGCACGGGGACAGCCTACGTTGAGACGCATGAAGCCACGGCCGGGTTCGCCAAAGGTGGTGCCGGTGTTGAGTGCCAGGCGTGCCTTATCGGCAAAGAGGCGTTCCAGTGCTTCTTGCTCCAGGCCTAACTGACGGCAGTCGAGGAAGACGAGGAAGGAGGCTTGCGGACGTATCATGCCGATGGCAGGGATGTGCTGACGCAGATAGGATTCGGTAAAGTCAATGTTGCCCTGAATGTAGGCTAGCAACTGGTTGAGCCACTCCTCGCCATGCTCGAAGGCTGCCTTACAGCCGATATAGGCAAAAAGATGGCCTTCGCAGAATTCTCCGGCTTCCATGAACTGCTGGAAACGGGCGCGCAGAGTGTCGTCGGGCACAATGGCAAAGGAACTTTGAACGCCCGGCATGTTGAACGTCTTGCTGGGTGCCATGAAGGTAACGGAATTGGAAGCGGCTGCCGGACTGACCGTAGCAAAGGGATGATGCTTGTAAGGCGGCAGGGTAAGGTCGGCATGGATCTCGTCGGAAATGACAAGGGTACCGCTTTCCTGACAGAGTTCGGCTATGCGACGCAGTTCGTCTACGGTCCAGACACGTCCGCCGGGGTTGTGAGGATTGCACAGGACGAGGGCTTTGCAGCCTTGCAGGTCGTGACGAAGGCGGTCGAAGTCGATGTGGTAGTGTCCGTCGCGCAGGTCGAGAGGAGAACGGACTGCTTCACGCTTGAGGCGTTCGGTCACGAGGAAGAAGGGGTGGTAGACAGGAGTCATCACCAGGACACGGTCGCCGGGGTTGGTGAAGCAGAGCAAGGCAAAAGCCTGTCCGCGCACAATGCCGGGAACAAAGGTCAGCCAGTCGGGGCGTACTTCCCACTGATGGCGTTTCTGTAGCCAGTGGCAGATGGTGGTGTCCCAGCCTTCGCAGGGCATGGCATAGCCCAGTACCTCGTGTTCGAGACGTTGACGCAAGGCATCCATTACAAAAGGAGGCGTACGGAAATCCATGTCGGCTACCCACATGGCGGTCAGATCGTCACGTCCAAATGCATTCTTCATGCCGTCCCACTTCACTGAACCGGTGTGACGGCGGTCTATCAATTCATCGAAATTGTAAGTCATATATTTATAGGTTTGATCATTCGTTTTAAGTTTCGCAAGTTTATTAACGTATTAGTTGACAAGGCTTCAGTCAACAAGTATACAAGGCCGGGAATGCCTTGTTTGAAACACAGATTCCACTGATTATCAACGACTAAAAATATAAATCCGCGTTATCCGTGTCTATTCCCTAAACCCTCCACACTGAACCCTCAACTCTATCAAATTGGGAACCAGATAAACACGGCCACATCCCACACGGCATGGGAGACAATGATGGCTCCCAAACGCTGGGGGAACAGGCGGTAAAGGCCGCCCCACACAATGCCGGCTACCAGAGCTGCCATCAGCAGCATGAAGTTGCACGAACCGGCATGGACCAGTGCATAGAACGCCGTGGCGACCAGGAAACCGGTATTAGGATTCCAACGGCTGGAAAGCGTACGCTGCACATAGGCACGCCAGAAGATTTCTTCGGCGGGACCTATCAGGAAAAGCATGAGGGCGGATAGCAGCCAGGGCGACTCGCCTTCTTTCATGCCATAGATCAGGTTGACCTGCGGACGGGCAAAGTCGAAAAGCCAGGAGGAGACTTTATCGCCTGTCCAGAACACGCACCACAGGACAACGGCTATGAGGATGCCCAGCAATACTTCGCTTGCGCTCCACCTGACTCCATGCCACCAACCGGGATTGAAGCATGTGGAGAGAACGGAGAGTGTGAGGGCAGAAGCGGTCATCATCCACCAGAAATTAACGTAAGGAGCCGTGAGAGGGGAGAACATCACCGTCCACAGCACGGCTGCCAGTATGAGGGTAAATATCAGTTTTTTCACGAGAACAGACGGGCTAAAACAAACGACAGGGTGAAAAGCAGACTGAACATGAGCTGGAGCTTGGCAGTCAGTTCGTCGAGGCGGGAAATGCCTTCCATGCCCAGAACGGGATAACGGGACATCATACGGACATTGCCCAAGGCGGGAACCAGGGCAATCCATACCAGCATGGTCCACCAGGGGAACAGGCCACCGGCAGCACAACCGGCTATCCAGCCGAAGGGGAAAAGCACTTCGGCACAGTAAAGGTACATGGAGGCACGGCCACCCAGGGTCATGGCAAGGGTGGAGATATCGGCACGTACGTCGGTCTCGATGTCGCGCGTGTTATTGGCGTGCAGGATGGCTACCGTAATGAGTCCTACGGGGACACCTGCCCACATGGTATTCCAATCTGTCACGCCGGTGGCCACGTAAGCCGTACCCAGCATGGGCAGCAGGGCATAGGCTATGAAGATAACGACATCGCCCAGAGCGCGGTACTTCAGTGTGGGATAGAGCAAGGTGCAGGCCGCACCGCCGATGCCGATATAGAGCAAAGGAAGTCCTGTACGGAGAAGCAGACCGATGCCGGCAATCAGAGCCACAGCCAGCAGCGAAAGGGAAAGGCGGTAGATCTCCTGCGGACGGAAAAGCCCTCCGGTCAGGGTACGTACACCGTGGGTATCTTCCCGGTCGACCCGATGCTTGTAGTCGAAATAATCGCTCCACGTATTGCCTGCGGCATGAAATACGATGATGTTGAGCAACGCCCATACACCATTGATCCAGTTCACCTCATAGCCCGCCCAATAGAGGTAGGCCAACGTCACCGCCACAGGCATGGCCGAGGCAGGAAACGACCAGGGGCGCACAGCCACCAGCCAGTCTTTCAAGGAATGTTTGTTCATAAAAGAATATATTTTGGTTAGATTGTGGCAAATGTACGAAATATATTTGCCTCTCCACTCACCTTTTTTTTATATTTTTGCACCCCGATAAAAGAATGAATGTATGACGAAAGCCCTGTTTTTCGATATTGACGGAACGCTGGTCAGCTTCCAAGCTCATGAAATACCTGTATCGGCCGTAGAGGCACTGGCAGCCGCCAAGGCTGAAGGTCACCGCATCTTTATTGCTACCGGACGGCCACGCATCATCATCAGTAACTTAGGTGCCTTGCAGGAACGAGGACTGATAGACGGATACATCACCATGAACGGCGCTTACTGTTTTGTGGGCGACGAAGTGATCTACAAGAGTCCCATACCTGTAACAGACGTTCGCACACTGACGGACTACTGCGCAAAGCGGGACATTCCCTGCATCGTGGTGGGTGAGAACGACATCTGTGCCTGCCAACCCGACGAACGGGTGCAGGAAGTGTTCTATGAGCATCTGAAAGTGACAGTGCCCATCCCGACACGCCAACTGCCTGATGCTGTAGAGGGAAAAGAGATTTACCAGTTGACTCCTTTTCTGGTGGAAAGCCAGGAACGGGAAGTCAGTCCGTATACGCCTAACTGCGAAATGGGACGCTGGCATCCGGCCTTTGTGGATGTGACGGCAAAGGGAAATACGAAGCAGAAGGGTATTGATGAGATTATCCGCCACTTCGGCATCCGGCTGGAAGATACCATTGCTTTCGGCGACGGTGGTAATGACATCTCCATGCTGCGCCATGCCGGCATCGGTATAGCCATGGGCAATGCTGCCGACCACGTGAAAGCTGCTGCCGACTACGTGACCGATACGGTGGACAACGACGGAATAGCCAAAGCGATTGAACAATGGGTAATGAAAAATGGTAAATGATGAATTTTACCCTCATTCAACGTTATTCATTATTAATTTTTAATTGTTAATTATTAATTATCCGTTTATCCCGCATTGACCTTCGTTCCCGACACCAGCAACCGTGAGTTTCAGGATGCACTGAACCTCGTGAAGTATACCCGCCAGTCGCTTTTCCTGACGGGGAAGGCCGGTACGGGCAAATCGACCTTCCTGCGCTACATCTGCGACAATGTACGCAAGAAACATGTGGTGTTGGCTCCTACAGGGATAGCAGCCATCAATGCCGGAGGCAGCACGCTGCACAGCTTCTTCAAGCTGCCTTTTCATCCGCTGTTGCCCGATGATCCGAACCTGAGCCTGCAGAAAGGCCGTATCCACGAATTTTTCAAGTATACCAAGCCTCATCGCAAACTGCTTCAGGAGCTGGAACTGGTCATTATTGACGAGATTTCGATGGTGAGGGCCGACATCATTGATGCGGTGGACCGGATACTGCGGGTTTACAGTCACAACTTGCGCGAACCCTTCGGCGGTAAACAGGTGTTGCTGGTGGGCGATGTCTTTCAGCTGGAGCCAGTCGTCAAGGGGGATGAGCGGGAAATACTGAACCGCTTCTACCCTACTCCTTATTTCTTTTCGGCACGGGTATTCGGCCAGATAGAACTGGTGTCCATCGAACTGCAAAAGGTATACAGGCAGAATGATCCGAAGTTTATCGGGGTGCTGGACCACATACGGAGCAACACGGCCGGAGCTGCCGACCTGCAACTGCTGAACACCCGGTACGGTACGCCGATTGTCCAGTCGGAAGCCGACATGTACATTACCCTGGCCACACGCCGCGACAACGTGGACTACATCAACGACCGCAAGCTGGCCGAATTGCCCGGCGAACCTATGACCTTCTATGGAGAGATAACAGGCGAATTTCCAGAAAGCAGTCTGCCTACTCCGAAGGAACTGGTACTGAAGCCCGGAGCACAGGTCATCTTCATCAAAAACGACTACGACCGCCGCTGGGTGAACGGAACCATTGGTGTGGTGAGCGGCTTTGATCCGCTGGAAGGTACGCTGTACGTCGTAACGGACAACGGTACGGAATGCGACGTCAAGCAGGAGGTGTGGCGCAACATCCGCTATCGCTACAACGAGGAGAAGAAAGAGATAGAAGAAGAGGAGCTGGGCACTTTCCGCCAGTTTCCCGTCAGACTGGCATGGGCCATTACGGTACACAAAAGCCAGGGACTGACGTTCAGCCGTGTAGTCATCGACTTTACCGGTGGGGTGTTTGCCGGCGGACAGACGTATGTGGCACTGAGCCGATGCACTTCGCTCGAAGGTATCCAACTGAAGAAGCCTATCAGCCGTGCCGACATCTTTGTACGTCCCGAAATCGTACAGTTTGCCGAACGTTTCAACAACCGCCAAGCCATTGACCGCGCCCTGAAGCAGGCACAGGCCGATGTGCAATATGCTGCTGCGGCCAAGGCTTTCGACAAAGGAGACTTTGAAACCTTTCTGAACGAATTCTTCAAGGCTATCCATTCGCGTTACGACATTGAGCGTCCGGCTTCGCAACGCCTCATCCGCCGCAAGCTGAACATCATCAACACGCTGCGTGAGGAAAACCGTGCACTGAAGGCTGCTGCCCTGGAGAAAGAAAAGGCCTTGGTGAAATATGCCCGGGAATACATCACCATGGGAGACGAATGCCTGAAACATGGTATGCAGGAAGCTGCCATGCGTAACTATGAAAAGGCGGTTACCCTCTGCCCCAAGTTCAAGGAAGCCTGGAAGAAAATAAAGAAGCTGGATAAGGAAATGAGAAACAATAAAGGAGAAAAGGAGAATTAACCGATAGGATGCGGTTCGGCAATCCCCAAAATAAGCAAGCTT
>ERZ1673693.604-NODE-604-length-38938-cov-69.550678_pt1 | contig 38938 bp, 25 predicted proteins | sample MGYA00580223_ERZ1673693 | MGnify/ENA primary metagenome ERZ1673693 (study PRJEB41218, sample SAMN15661741) | gut metagenome | host: Homo sapiens | place: Canada: London | collected 2015-08-20/2019-03-30 | study: EMG produced TPA metagenomics assembly of...
CGCTCTTATCGCTGATAAAGAAAAGAGGGTGAATCGCGTATTACGACACACCCTCATTTTTAATGACATAATAGCTACTGCTTATTATTTCTCGTCGTTCTTCCGTATCTCCACACGGCGGATCTTTCCGCTGATGGTCTTGGGCAGTTCGTCGACGAACTCGATGACGCGCGGGTACTTGTAGGGGGCGGTCACCTTCTTCACGTGGTTCTGAAGTTCCTTGATGAGGGCGTCGCCGGCCTTGTCCTTGTAGGCTTTGGAGAGGACGATGGTGGCTTTCACTACCTGACCGCGGATTTCGTCGGGCACACCGGTGATGGCACACTCTACAACGGCAGGATGGGTCATCAGCGCGCTTTCTACTTCGAACGGGCCGATGCGGTAGCCCGAACTCTTGATGACATCGTCGGCACGGCCAACAAACCACAAGTAGCCGTCTTCGTCCTTCCAGGCCACGTCGCCCGTGTAGTAGATGCCGTCGTGCCAGGCTTCGCGGGTACGTTCGGGATCGCGGTAGTACTCTTTGAAGAGGCCGAGGGGCTTACCCTTGTCGGTGCGGATGACGATTTGTCCCTGCTCGCCGGCTTCTACCGAGCGGCCTTCGTGGTCGATGAGGTCGACATCGTATTGCGGGTTGGGCAAGCCCATGCTGCCGGGTTTGGGGTCCATCCAGGGCATGGTGGCTACGGTCAGGGTGGTTTCGGTCTGCCCGAATCCTTCCATCAGACGGATGCCGGTCAGTTTCTTGAAGGTCTCGAACACGGCGGGGTTCAGGGCTTCGCCGGCAATGGTGCAGTACTCCAGACAAGACAGGTCGTACTTCGTCAGGTCTTCGTGGATGAGGAAGCGGAAGATGGTGGGCGGCGCGCAAAGCGAGGTGACGTGATAGTCCTGAATCTTCTGCAGGATGTCGGCAGGTGTGAACTTCTCGTGGTCGTAGACGAAGACGTTGGCTCCGGCTATCCACTGTCCGTACAGTTTGCCCCATACGGCCTTGCCCCAGCCGGTGTCGGCGATGGTGAGGTGCAGGCTGTTGGGCTTCAGGTTGTGCCAGATGTAGCCCGTCACGATGTGTCCCAGCGGGTAGGTGAAGTCGTGAGCCACCATCTTGGGTTCGCCCGTGGTACCGCTGGTGAAGTACATCAGCGAGATGTCGTCGTTGGTGTTGACGTGTTCGGGGCGGACAAAGGGTGCGGCGGCTTCGATGCCCTTGTGGAAGTCTTCGTAGCCTTCGGGCACTTCGGGACCTACGCTGACCAGGCACTTCACGCTAGGTGACTCGGGCATGGCGGCGGTGATGTGGTCGGTGATGACCGTTTCGCCTGCGCAGACAATCATTTTGATGTCGGCAGCGTTGCAGCGGTAGACGATGTCTTTCTTCGTCAGCAGATGGGTGGCGGGGATGACAACGGCTCCCAGCTTATGCAGGGCCACAATGCTGAACCAGAACTCGTAACGGCGTTTCAGGATGAGCATCACCATGTCGCCGTGGCCGATGCCAAGGCTTTGGAAGTAGCTGGCCGTCTGGTCGGTGTAGCGCTTCATGTCGGCGAAGGTGAACTGGCGGTGTTCGCCTTTGTCGTTGGTCCAGAGCAGGGCGGGTTTATCGGGTTGTTCGGCTGCCCAGGCGTCGACGACGTCGTAGCCGAAGTTGAAGTTCTCGGGTACGTTTATTTTCAGGTTCTCTTTGAAGTCCTGTTGTGAGGTAAATGTGGTCTGTTTTAGAAATCTTTCTATCATAGTTGTTGTAATGAAGAATCTTTTTAATGAAGAATTGAGAATTAAGAATGAAGAATTTCTGTTTGAATGAAGAATGAAGAACGAATAACGAAGAATCCGGACAAGCTGTCCCGCCGCATGGAAATTCTTCATTCTTCATTTTTAGTTCTTCATTTACATGATTATTGCCAGGAACCGTACGGTTTTTCCGTCCAGCGCTTTCATGCCGTGTGGCAGGCTGGAGTTGAAGTAGATGCTGTCGCCCGGATACAGGGTGACTTCCTTGCCGCCGATGCTGAGCAGCAGGGTGCCTTCGATGACGAGGTTGAACTCTTGTCCCTGATGCGTGTTGTAGTGCATGGGGTTATCGTTGGGCTCGACGGTGACGATGAACGGGTCGGCCTTGCGGTCCTTGAATCCGGCAGCCAGTGACTGGTACTTGTAGGCTTTGGTTCGCTCTACGCTTACGCCTTTGCCGGCACGGGTCAGGAAGTAGGTGCTCATCTTGGGCTCTTCGCCGAACATCAGGGCATCGAGGGCGATGCCGTAGTGGCGGGCTATCTGCTGCATCATGCTTACGGAGATGTCGTGCTCGCCCGATTCGGCTTGTTCGTACTCCTGACGGTCGATGCCGCATTCGCTGGCCAGTTCTTCCGTTGTCAGTTCCATGGCGTCGCGCAGTCCACGCAGACGCTCGGCTATTTGTTTAATCTGTTCGTCCATACTGTTATTTAGTGGTTAGCTGTTAGTGTTTAGTCTTAAATGGTACTATTCTTTATCGCGTTAATGATTGCCGACGTGAATCCGTCGTGCTCCAGGCTGTTGATGCCTTTGATGGTAAGTCCGCCGGGGGTGCAGACTTTGTCTATCTCAAGTGCGGGATGGGTGTCGCCTTTCAGGATGAGCTCGGCGGCACCTTTGACGGACTGGGCCACCATCTTCATGCCGTCCTTGGGATAGATGCCCAGCTCGATGCCTGCTTGCATGACTGCCTGGATGTACTTCAAGGCATAGGCGATGCCGCACGAGGTCATGGCCGTGGCAGCAGCAAACTTTTCTTCAGGCAGCAGCATGGCCAGTCCCATTTCGTTGAAGATGTCGAGCACCAGTTGTTGCTGTTCGGCATTGGCGTGGGCGCTGGCAATGAGTGTCATGCTCTGCATCTCGCTGATGGCGGTGTTAGGTATCAGGCGGAAGATGGGCATCTGAGGACATCCAAGTAGGTTCCAGATTTCGCCCAGACTGATGCCGGCGGCGATGGAGATAAGCATCTGCTGTTCGTTCAACTTGATTCCGCTGAGCACGTCGTGTACCAGCCAGGGTTTGACGGCCAGCAGCACGATGTCGGCCTGGCTGGCAGCCTGGCAGTTGTCGCTGGTGGTGCAGATGTTGGGATAGTCGGCCTTCAGGGCTTCTAACTTCTGAGCTGAGGGATTGGATACGATAATGTTGGCGGCAGGGATGATGGTTCCCTTGCACAGCCCGCGGGCGATGGCTCCTCCCATGTTGCCCGCACCTATGATTGCTATCTTCATATCGTTGGTCAATTAATTTCTTTTCTCTTCGGGCAAAATTATACATTTTTTTTAGAATATACTATCAAAATGCTGTCTTTCCTTGCGAAAAAGCAGATGGAGGGGGAGTGGCCGTGAGCCTTGCGGAGGGAGCGCCTGAGGGGCTTCTGAGAGACACTTGTACGGCTCGCGAGAAACACAAGTGTGGCTCGCGAGCCGTGCAAGTGTGGAACAAATGGATTGCAAGTGTCGCTCGCGAGGGGTGCAGGTGGGGGAAAAAACAAGGAGGATGTATACTCTATTTCTACACCCTCCTATGTATATAGTGCTATGTGCCGGCACCCATTATCCCAGCACCTTTTTGAACCGTTCCAGGAAGAGGTTGGCTTCGTCCATCGACAGGCACAGAGGCGGCAGCAGACGGATGACGTTGGTACCGCTGACGCCGGTGAATACGTGCTGTTCCTTCAGCAGACGCAGGCGCAGGTCCTTGATGGGAGCGTCGAACTCCAGACCGATCATCAGGCCACGACCGCGCACTTCCTTGATTTGCGGCAGCTTCTTCAGTTCGTCCAGCAGATACGAGCCTACACGGGCGGCGTTGTCCACGAGGTTCTCCTGCTCCATCACGTCGAGCACGGCCAGTGCGGCGGCGCAAGCCAGGTGGTTGCCACCGAAGGTAGTTCCCAGCTGTCCGTATACGGGAGTAAACATGGGGCTGATGAGTACACCCGCCATGGGGAAGCCGTTGCCGATGCCCTTGGCTACGGTGATGAGGTCGGGGCGGATGCCCTGATGCTGGTGGGCGAAGAACTTACCGCTACGTCCGTAGCCGCTCTGGATTTCGTCGAGGATGAGCACAGTGTTGTTGCGTGTGCAGGCCTCGCGTACGGCGTGCATAAATTCGTCGGTGGGCAGCTGGATGCCTCCCACGCCCTGAATGCCTTCGATGATGACGGCGCAGACATCGCCTTTGTCAATCTCGGCCACCATCGTGGCGGTATCGTTCAGGGGCACGTAGGTGACGTGTCCGCAGTCGTTGATCGGAGCGATGATTTTCGGATTGTTCGTCACCTCCACAGCCAGCGATGTACGTCCGTGGAAAGCTTTGGCGCACGACACGACGCGCGTGCGTCCGTTGTAGAACGAAGCCAGCTTCAGTGCATTTTCGTTGGCTTCGGCACCGCTGTTGATGAGGAACAGCGAATAGTCTTCGTAGCCGCTGGCTTTGCCCAGTCGTTCGGCCACCTGTTGCTGCAGTTTGTTGATGACGGAATTGGAATAGAATCCCAGTGTGGCCACCTGCTGGCTGATCATCTCCACATAGTGCGGATGCGCGTGGCCGATGGAGATGACGGCATGGCCGCCATACAGGTCGAGATACTCCGTACCGTTCTCGTCCCACACGTGGCAGCCTTTTCCTTTGACGATGTTGATGTCAAAGAGGGGGTATACGTCGAATAAGTTCATGATATTTGAAGCCTCACCCCCGGCCCCTCTCCCAAGGAGAGGGGAGGGAGGGGAAGCGTATTGTTTTTATGGATTATACTTTATATATCTCTTTAATATATCTATTGTAACCTTATTCCCCTCTCTTTGGGAGAGGGGGTAGGGGTGAGGCGCCTAAAACGCACTCGGCTTCAGCCTCAGTCCCACCGTCTCTTCGAGGTTGAACATCAGGTTCATGTTGTGAACGGCCTGGCCGCTGGCACCCTTCAACAGGTTGTCGATGCACGAGATGATGAGCAGTTTGTCGCCGTGCTTTTCCAAGTGGATGAGGCACTTGTTGGTGTTCACCACCTGCTTCAGATCGATGTTCTTGTCCACGATGTGCGTGAAGGAGTCCTTGGCGTAGTATTCCTCGTACATGCGGCGGATTTCTTCCAGGGCAACTTTGGTTTTCACCACGCAGGTGGCGAAGATGCCGCGCGGGAAGTCGCCACGGTAGGGGATGAAGTCAATTTCCGAGTCGAAGCTGTTCTGAAGCTGGCGCAGCGACTGCTTGATTTCGGGCACGTGCTGGTGTTCGAAAGCCTTGTAGACGCTGATGTTGTTGTTCCGCCAGCTGAAGTGACTCGTGGCACCCGGCTTCACGCCCGCTCCGGTGCTGCCCGTGATGGCGTTCACCATGATGTCGTCGTTCAGCATCAGGTTCTTGGCCAGCGGCAGAAGAGCCAGCTGGATGCAGGTGGCAAAGCAGCCCGGATTGGCTACATGCTTGGCCGTGCACGTGGCGCGACGGTTCAGTTCGGGCAGACCGTAGATGAAGTCGTGGTCGTCGCTCTTCAGACGGTAGTCCATCGAGAGGTCGATGATTTTCAAGTCCTCGGGGACGTTGTGGCTTTCCATGAACTTGCGTGTGTCGCCGTGGGCGGTGCAGAAGAAGAGCACGTCAATCTTGTCCAGCGGCAACTGGTCGGTAAAGGTCAGGTCGGTCTCGCCGTACAGACCTTCGTGTACGTCGGTTATTTTGTTTCCGGCGTTGCTCGCACTGTTGATGAAGACGATTTCCGCCTCCGGGTGGTTCAGCAGCAGACGGATCAGTTCGCCTGCCGTGTAGCCGGCCCCGCCGATAATTCCTACTTTAATCATAAATAATCTGTGTTTTTACTGTCTAAAATAACGGTTTTCCTCTTCGGGCACAATCAGTACCATCAGGAAATAAATGATGACGCCGGAAAAGGCGCTGAATATCGTAGCCAACGTATAGACGATGCGTACCAGTGAAACGTCAAGACCGAAGAACTCGGCTAGACCGGCGCACACGCCTGCGATCATGCGGCCGTTGCGTGGGCGTCGTAGTTTTTTGTCCGTGCTCATACGCTTGTCAGATGTTGTTCAACTCGTCCTTGTGCGTAGCATAGTAAGCGCGCAGCGGAGTCGACGAAACCTTGATGAAGCCCTTGGCATCCTCGGCCGTCCATCCCTTCTGCATCTCGCCATATTCGCCGAATTTGTTCTTCACCAGGTCGTCCTTGCTCTCTACGCCTACGGTGTGGAAGCCCAGCGGACGGAGTTCGAGGATGGCCGTACCGTTTACGTTGCGCTGGCTTTCGGTCAGCATGGCTTCGATGTCGCGCATTACGGGTTCCAGATATTGGCTTTCGTGCAGGAACATGCCATACCAGTTGGCTACCTGGTCCTTCCAGTACTGTTGCCACTTGCTCAGGGTGTATTTCTCCAGGAAGCGGTGTGCGCCGATAATCAGCATGGGGGCAGCAGCTTCGAAACCTACACGGCCCTTGATGCCGATAATGGTGTCGCCCACGTGCATGTCGCGGCCGATGCCATAAGCTGCTCCGATTTCCTCTACTTTTTGAATAGCTTTGATGGGGTCGTCGAAGCGTTCGTCGTTCACGGCTTTCAGTTCGCCCTTCTCGAAGGTGAGGCGCAGTTGCTCGGTGCCCTCTTTGGTGCAGTGCTTCAGGTAAGCGCTCTCCGGCAATCCCTGAGCAGAGTCGAGTATTTCACCGCCGCAAATGCTGGTTCCCCAGATGCCGACGTTGTACGAGTATTTCAGTTTGGCAAAGTCGGCGGCAAAGCCATGCTTGTTCAGGTAGTCAATCTCTTCCTGACGGCTCAGAGCCATGTCGCGGGTCAGGGTGATGATTTCCACACCCGGTGCCATGACAAGGAAGGTCATGTCGAAACGCACCTGGTCGTTGCCGGCTCCGGTCGAACCGTGGGCGATGGCATCGGCACCGATTTCGTTGGCATAGCGGGCGATGGCCAGTGCCTGGAAGATACGCTCCGAGCTGACGGAGATGGGGTAGGTGCCATTGCGCAGCACGTTGCCGTAGACCATGTATTTCAGACTCTTTTCGTAGTATTCGCGGGTGACGTCCAGTGTCACGTATTTCACGGCGCCCAGCTTGTAGGCGTTCTCCTCGTTGGTTTTCAGTTGCTCGGCACTGAATCCGCCGGTGTTGGCGCAGGCAGCATATACTTCGTATCCTTTTTCCTTGGCCAGATACATCACGGTGAACGAAGTGTCCAGCCCGCCGCTGAATGCGACAACTACTTTTTTCTTCTTTGCTTCCATAACTATTGTATTAAGAATGAAGAATTAAGAATGAAGAATGGCTTTGTCGCTCTTCTTTCCCTTTTCTTCATCGCTGTTTTTGCTTTATTTGTTGTTTCTCTGTCGAATGAATCCTGCGTCCTGAATCTGAAAATTCTTCATTCTTCATTTTTCATTCTTTATTTATGTCAGATTCTGTCTTCTTCGTGCAGCGCGGGGTCGTAGAGCATGGCGGTGCAGATGCAGAACTTGCGGTTCTTGGCCACCAGTATGTCGTGATTGATACATCCCTCGCAACCTTTCCAGAAGGCTTCATCGTCGGTCAGTTCGTTGAAGGTGACGGGCACGTAACCCAGCTCGGTGTTCATCTTCATAACGGCGGCGCCGCTGGTCAGACTGAATATCTTGGCCCAGGGCCATCGGAGGCGTGCCAGCTGGAAGGAGGCCTGCTTGATGCGTTTGGCCAGTCCCAGTCCGCGGTACTTGGGGTGTACAATCAGACCGGAGGTAGCTACATACTGCTTGTTTCCCCAACTTTCGATGTAGGTGAAGCCGGCAAAGTCGTCGCCACACAGGGCAATGATGGCTTTTCCTTCCTTCATCTTGGTTGCTACATATTCGTGTGTGCGTTCGGCGATGCCGGTGCCGCGTACTTTAGCTGCTTCGCGTATGGTATCCAAAATCTTGTCGACGTAGACTTCGTGTGAAGCGTCGGCCACCATGACTTCAATTTGTTTCGAATCCATTTCTCTCTTGATCAGTTTATTTCTTTTGTTCTTTTATATCGTTTACTTCTGTGTGTGTCGGCATCGGCCCTTGGCGTTTTTCGTTGGCGGGTGTGGCCCGTTGGGGACGCTCGTTGACGAATGCTTCTTTTCGGGGGTGCTTGCCGGCGTTCTTTTATTGGATGTTCGGTATGATGCTGGACAGGAACTGGCGTACTTCCTCGTGCGAGGTGTGTTCGTGCAGCACAAGCATGATGGTGTCGTCGCCTGCTATGGTGCCCAGTATGCCTTCGTACTCGCGGTTGTCAATGTCGTAAGCCATGCTGCTGGCATAGCCCGGGCGGGTGCGGATGACGGCAATGTTGGCCGAGAACTGAAGCGATACGAATCCGCTGTACATCAGCATTTCGCTGGGACTCTGATCGTTGTTGCGCTTGTACATGATGTCGTTGGGCAACACGTACACGTACCGTCCGTTGATGTTGGCAGCTTTGGCTACTTTCAGTTGCTTCAGGTCGCGCGAGAGGGTCGCCTGCGTCAGTTCGAATCCTTCTTCTCCCAAGGCTTGCAACAGCTCGTCCTGCGAGCCGACTTCCTTGCTCGAAATAATCATCTTGATAGCATCTAACCGATTGGCTTTTTTCTTCATCTTTCTGTATAATTATTCTTTCAACGCTGCAAAAGTAGGGATTATTTTGGAAAGAATATGCAAAAACAATGATTTTTTATTCTGTTTTTGCCGAAAAGAAGATTATTTATGCAAAAACGATGCTTCTTTATTCATTTTCTCGAAGTAATGTGGAAGCAGCCTTGCTTCAGTTCGTATTTGACGTAGCACTCGCCATTCTGTTTCAGGTCTCTCAGCACTTCGGACAGTACAAGTTTCAGTGTGTCGGCGCTGACGTCCTGCAAGGGGCGGCCGTCTTCGTCTTCTACTTTTTCGAAACGTTTCCAACTGATGTCGAACGTAGTGCCGTAAGAGTGGGCAGAATTGCTCGAAGCGTTAGTGTTGCGGCGGCGCAGGCGCTTCACGTCGTCCTGGGTGCGGAGGACGGAGGTGACGATGACTTTATTCGGATTCAGTCCTTTCGAGGTGAGCGAATCGAGGAAGTTGCTTCCGATGCTGTCGAGCAGATCGGCTGCGCCGGGTACGAGGTAGGGGATGGAGTGTGTGAGCGAGTCGACAGCATAAAGGTCGTTGGTTTGGATGTGGCGAAGCTTCTCCTTCAGGGCTTCGGCTTCCTGGCGCGAGCCCAGGGGAGCGATGCCGATGGCGCGGGCCACTTCGAGGTGCTTGGCGTTGAGGTCGCCGAAGGAACGCTTGTAGCTGACGACGCCCTTGATGTTGCGCGGTTCGTTCAGTTTGAGGGACATGTCTTTCTTTTTGCAGCTTCCCAGGGTGGACGTAGCTACGGTTGCCGCAAGCAACACGAGGGGGAGGTAGTGTGTAAATCTGTTCTTTTTCATTGCTTTGTTTTTGTGAATTTATATGCAAGTCTTTGCAAAAGTCACGGCAAAGATACTTTAATCCGCAGAAACTGCATTATCTTTGCACCCAAAATGCAGGGACAGGCTGACCGATGGCCGGATGCGGGACGAATGCTTGCGAGCGGCTGGCTGGTTACGGACAGATGTCCTTTTCTTTTGAATCCTCTAATATAAAAAGGAAGAACTGTGCAACGATATTTCATCTATTTGGCTTACGACGGAACGGCCTATCACGGCTGGCAGATACAGCCCAACGGGGCAAGTGTGCAGGAGTGTCTGATGAAGGCGCTCTCGACGTTGCTGCGCCGCGAGGTGGAGGTGACGGGAGCCGGGCGCACGGATGCCGGGGTGCACGCCTCGCTGATGGTGGCTCACTTCGACAGTGAGCAGCCCTTGGACACGGCCTTCATGACCGACAAGCTGAACCGTCTGCTGCCGCCCGACATTTCGGTCTACCGTCTGCGGGCGGTGAAGCCCGATGCGCATGCACGCTTCGATGCCACGGCACGCATGTACAAGTATTACGTCACGACGGCGAAGGTGCCGTTCGACCGGCAATACCGTTGCCGACTGTTCCAACGGCCCGACTTCGACCGGATGAACGAAGCGGCGCGCCGGTTGTTCGACTATACCGACTTTACCAGCTTCAGCAAGCTGCATACCGACGTGAAGACCAACAACTGCCGCATCATGCACGCCGAGTGGACACAACTGGACGAGGTGACTTGGGTGTTTACCATCCGTGCCGACCGCTTCCTGCGCAACATGGTGCGGGCCATTGTGGGCACACTGCTCGAAGTGGGTCGCGGCAAACTGTCGGTCGAGGGTTTCTGCCGGGTCATCGAGCAGAAGGACCGTTGCCGTGCGGGGACTTCCGTACCCGGCAACGCATTGTTCCTGGTCGACGTGGCCTATCCCGAGGAACTGTTCTTGAAGGAAGAGGAGCGATGAGGCTCTTTTCCTTATTATATATGTAAGACTTACGTCCGTTAATTCGTTTTTTTATTATGTGGTTATTGCTTGCTTTTCTTTCGGCTGCGCTGCTAGGCTTTTACGATGCCTTCAAGAAGCAGTCGTTGCGCGACAACGCCGTGTTGCCCGTTCTGTTTCTGAATACACTGTTTTCGAGCCTGGTTTTCCTGCCTTTTATCGTGCTGTCGTTTGCGGCGCCCGAAGTGCTGCGGGGCACGATGTTCGAGATGCCCGTGGCAGGATGGGAAACGCATAAGTATATCGTTGTAAAGTCGTTCATCGTCCTCTCGTCGTGGGTGTTCGGTTACTTCGGCATGAAGCACTTGCCGCTCACCATCGTGGGACCCATCAATGCCACGCGTCCGGTGATGGTGCTCGTGGGTGCCATGCTGTTCTTCGGCGAGCGGCTCAACCTGTATCAGTGGGCGGGCGTGCTGCTGGCCGTGGCTTCGTTTTTCATGCTGAGCCGTTCGGGCAAGAAAGAGGGCATCGACTTCGGTCACAACAAGTGGATCTTCTTCATCGTGCTGGCTGCGGTGACGGGAGCCATCAGCGGCCTGTACGACAAGTATCTGATGACCCGCCTCAACCCGATGCTGGTGCAATCGTGGTACAATGTCTATCAGGTGTTCATCATGTGCCCCGTCATCCTGCTGCTGTGGTATCCCAAGCGTAAGTCGAGTACGCCGTTCCGCTGGAAGTGGACCATTGTCTTCATCTCGCTGTTCCTTTGTGCGGCCGACTTTGCCTACTTCTATGCCTTGAGTTACGAAGATTCGATGATATCCATCGTGTCGATGGTGCGCAGGGGCAGCGTGGTGGTGTCGTTCCTGTTCGGAGCCTTGTTCTTCCGTGAAAAGAATTTAAAAAGTAAGGCTGTCGACCTGATTTTGGTGCTGATAGGAATGTTCTTCTTATATTTGGGGAGCAAATAGGAGGGAAATGAAGAATTAAGGAAGAAGAATGAAGAGTTAAGAATGGAGAATGAAGAGTCGTTCATTTCCTCCCCATCCACTATTAATTATTAATTGTCAACTATTAATTAACCGTTATGAACCGATTGATATTACTCGCTATATGCCTGCTGGTGCTGCCCCTGTCGCTGCGTGCACAGCTGGCGAAAGACGTTTTCAAGGCCATGCCCGACTCGCTGAACCTGCTGCTGACGTCGGTGAACCGTGCCGACTTCATCGACTTTCTGGAAAGCAAAATGAAGGCCGAAGTGACCAACCGCTTCGACGGCAAGTCGGAGATGACCGCGCTGACGTCCGACTACATCCATATCCGCATGACGCCCCAGAGCACTTGGGAGATGAAACTGTTGCCGCTGACCGATAGCACCAAGGTGGTGTGCGCCGTTTCTACCGTCTGCGCTCCGGCGTGCGACAGCCACATCCGCTTCTACACCACCGACTGGAAAGAGCTGCCCGCTGCCGACTTCCTGCCCGCCCTGCCCGTGACGGACGACTTCATCGAAGCCGCCCCCGACTCGGCCGACATCTACGACTATCAGGATGCCCGCCGCCAAGCCGATATCCTTTTCCTGAAGGCTTCGCTTTCGCCCACCGATGCCGCGCTGACCTTCACCTTCTGTACCCCCGACTATATGGAAAAAGAAGCGGCGGACCGGTTGAAACCTTTTGTCCGCCGCCCTGTGGTTTATACCTGGAAAGAGGGGAAATTCGTCACTTTACCTTAATCTTGTCGAACCCTTCGCCGTAGACTCCGATGACAGCACTCTGCGATACGAATGCCTTGGGGTCGATGTCCTTGATCAGTCGGAAGATGATGGGCGACTCGCTTTTCTTGGCCAGTACGAACAGCATCTTCACCTCGTGACCCGTGTAGAAGCCCGAAGCATGAATCACCGTCACGCCGCGGTGCGGATATTTATTGATGTGCTGTCCTATCTCCTCGTACTTGTCGCTGATGATGAAGAATTGTACCGACTGGCGGGCACTGTTGACCACCTGGTCGAGCACAAAGCTACAGATGTAAAGGGTGACGTATCCGTAGACAACCTTTTCCCAGTCCTGCAACGCGAAGTAGCTGGACGAAATGATGATGAGGTCGCAGATCAGCATGACGCGTCCCAGCGTGATGTCGCGATACTTGTTGATGATGGCGGCGATGATATCCGTTCCGCCCGTGCTGCCGTTCGCCGAAAAGGCGATGCCGATGCCGCCTCCGCAGAACGAGGCACCGATGACGCAGGCCATGAAGGGCTGGTCGTCGAGCAGCACCAGACCCTCGGTCAGCTTCTGGATGACGGACAGGAAAAAAGTCAGAGTGAACACGGCAAAGATGGTCTTGATGCTGAACTTCCATCCCAGTATCCGTATGGCCAGCAGCAACAGCAGCACGTTGATGCCGAAGTAAGTGTACTGCACCGGAAAACCGGTAGCGAAATAGACGATGGACGCGATGCCCGGCACGCCTCCGGTGGTGATGTCGTTGGGCAGCAGGAATACGGTCCAGCCGATGCCGTACATGATCATGCCCAAAGCGATCATCAGATAGTCTTTCATTTCCCGCAGCATATTCTGCCGGAGCGGGCTGGTTTCAGTTGCTTTCATATGAATTCGTCAGATAGATAGCAGAAGCATTTTGCGGCAAAGATATGGTAATTTTCTTTCCTATGTTCGGGCAGGTACGGATTTCTTTCTGCGCCTTCTTTTTTTACTCCGTTTTTACCGCCTTTGTAGGACACTTGCCATTCATTTGTGGGACACTTGCACGGCTCGCGAGCAATGCAAGTGTGGCTCGTGAGCCACACAAGTGTCTCTCGCGAGCCGTACTTGTGTCTCTCGCGGGCGGAAAAATATGTGCTTTCCGACGCTGCTGACAGGCATCGTCGGAACGGGGCGCGATGCGTCGGTCAGCCTTTGTTCCGTTTCTTGTATTGTGTAGGCGGTTCGCCTATCTGCTTGAAGAAAACCTTGGAAAAGTGGTATTGGTCGTAGAAACCGAGTTCTTCGGCTATTTCCTTGATTTTCAGTTCCGAGAAGTCCAGCAGTTGGCATGCTTTCTGAATCTTCAGCTGGTTGAAGTAGTTCAGGGGCGTCTGTCCGGTCTTTTTCAGAAACACTTGCCCGAAGTGTGAAGGCGAGTACCCCACGTGTCCGGCAATGTCCTCCAGCGACAGCTTTTGGGGCAGGTTGTTCTTCATGTATTGGATGGCCTTCTGAATGATGTCTCCCTTTTTCTCCTTGTTCACTTCTCTGTATTGCGACAGGAAGCGGAACGACGCGATGAAGTGCCACAGGCACAGGGTGGTGTACTCCAGATTCTCGATACTGTATCCCATCTCCAGATTCTGGAAGATTTCTTCGAACAGGATAATCCGGTCTTTGAAGCGGGCTTCGGGTGCCGCATCGATGCTGTATACCTTATTATATATGGAGCGGAACAGATGGCTTTTCTCTCCGGTGAAGTGCAGCCAGTAGATGCTCCACGGGTCGGCTTCCGACGCCGCGTATGTATGTGGCAGACCGGCTTCGATGATGAAGAACTGTTCCTTCTTCACTTCTTGTCTGACTCCGTTGACGCTGAACCATCCCTGTCCCTCAGTGCAATAGATCAGGATGTTCTGCTCCGATCCTTCGTGGCGTGTCCGGTAGTGTCCTTTTGCTTTGGGATAATAACCGATGTCGGTCACATAGAGCAGACTGGTAAGTTCGTTGCTGATCAGAATCTCCTTAATAGACTGCGGCAGAACAATGGCGCGTTGGTTGATAAATCCATCTTTCTTGTATTCCATAGGTATTGACTTTGCAGCAAATATAAGGATTTATTTGGTTGACAAGCGATATGTTTCGGTTTTTTCTGTCTGTCAGGTATGTTTCTTCTCGAAAAGTCTGCATCACCGTGCTATTTTACATCATTATACCATGTATCATACATTTTGCAGTATGCAGATTTGCTGTTACTTTGCAACAGTAATTCAAGATGTTTAATCATTAAATAAGGTATTATGAAAAAAATAATGGGAGTCTTGTTGCTTTTGTTGCAACTGACAGCATGTACTCAGGTCAGCCGCATTGATTTGCCAGGTCAGTGGACCGTGCGCCTGGACAGTGCCGATGCCGGAATGGACGGCGCATGGTATGGAAAACTGTATGATACACCTATTACTCTGCCGGGCACTACCGATATGGCGGGACTGGGCACCCCCTGTTCGCTGGAGCCGGCGTTGACGAAACCGCAGATGCTGCATCTGACACGGGCACACAGCTACATCGGCCCGGCCTGGTACTCACGTGAGGTAGAGATCCCCTCCGGATGGGAAGGCAAAGAACTGTTCCTGCATCTGGAACGCGTGTTGTGGGATTCGCAGGTATGGGTTGACGGTGTGAAGGTCGACGGACATGAAGAAAGCCTCACCACGCCCCATCGCTACAATCTTACTCCTTACATCACGAAGGCAGGCCGCCACATACTCACCGTCCGCATCGACAACCGCAAACGGCACGACATCTCGGTGAAAGAACTGGCCCATGCCTATACCGAGGACACGCAGGTGAAATGGAATGGCATACTGGGCGACATGTATCTGGAAGCCCTGGACAAAGTGTATATAAAAGACGTACAGCTTTATCCCGATGCGAAGTCGCATCGTGTGAAGGCCGTTGTATCGGTTTGCAATGCCTCAGGAAAGGCTTGCAGCGTAGACCTGAAGCTTGCCGTGGCCGGCCAGACGGACGGAGCAAAACGCGGCGGACTGGAACAGAACCTCCCGTTGCCGGTAGGCGATACGGAAGTGGAACTTGACTGTCCGCTAGACAATGATACTCCTTTGTGGAGCGAATTCAACCCCTATCTCTGTCAGGCGACAGTCGAAATTGCCGACAGCGACATCTTCTCTCAAAAGACAGCAACCTTCGGTCTGCGCAACATGGAGAAAGCAGGCAATACGCTGAAGATAAACGGGAAACCTCTGTTCCTGCGCGGTACGCTGGAGTGCTGCATCTTCCCCCTGACCGGCACACCTCCTACCGATAAGGCCGGCTGGGAAAAAGTATTCGGCGCAGCCCGCGAGTACGGCATGAACCACCTTCGTTTCCATTCCTGGTGTCCGCCCGAAGCAGCTTTCGAAGTAGCCGACGAAATGGGCTTTTACGTACAGGTAGAATTGCCAGTATGGAGTGTCACGCTGGGCAAGGACTCACTGACAGCCGACTTCCTTCGCGAAGAAGCTCGCCGCATCAGTCATGCTTACGGCAATCATCCTTCATTCTGCTTCTGGAGCATGGGAAATGAGCTTCAATACGACTTCAACCTGCTGAATTCGATGGTAACCGAATTGAAGCAGGCAGACAACCGTCACCTCTATACCGCCACTTCGTTTACCTTCGAGAAAGGCCACGGCGACTGGCCCGAGCCCAACGACGACTACTTTGTTACCCAATGGACCAAGAAAGGCTGGGTACGCGGACAAGGAGTGTTCAATCAGGAAACACCTTCGTTTGCCAAGGATTTCCGAGCATCAATCGAGGGCATGAATGTGCCGCTGGTGACACACGAAGTAGGCCAATATTCCGTTTACCCCGATCTGTCGGAGATTGACAAATACACAGGTACACTGCTGCCTCTGAACTTCATGGCCGTGAAGAAAGACCTTGAAGCGAAAGGCCGGCTGGACAAGGCACCCCTTTACTTGCAGGCATCCGGCAAACTGGCGGCCATCCTTTACAAAGAAGAAATCGAACGCGCCCTGAAGACCCCGGGTATCAGCGGTTTCCAGCTGTTGGACCTGCACGACTTCCCCGGTCAGGGAACGGCGCTGGTAGGCTTGCTCAATGCGTTCTGGGAAAGCAAAGGCATCATCGATGGTAAAGACTTCCGCGAATTCTGTTCGCCGGTAGTTCCGCTGCTGCGTTTCCCGAAAGCAATCTACACCAACGACGAGACATTCCAGGCCGAAGTGGAACTGTGCAACTACGGCCAGGAGGAACTGAAAGACAAGGCATTGACGTGGCGCGTATCGTCCGGTGCTGATGTGATTGCAGAAGGCAAAGTGACGGCTGGAGCGTTGCGCATCGGTCACAACGGTCAGCTGGGCAAGATAGAAGCACCGCTCGGCAAGGTAGGAAAAGCTGCCAAGCTGGAAGTCTGCTTAGCCCTAGAAGGCACCGAATACCGCAACCGCTGGAACATCTGGGTATATCCGAAAGACCTGGCACCGGAGTGGGGCAGCGTGAAGTACACCCGCAACTATCAGGAAGCCATGGCGTTGCTGGCCAAGGGCGAGAAAGTTCTGTTCAACCCCGACTGGCGCACTACGCAGGGAGTGGAAGGGAAGTTTGTGCCTGTATTCTGGAGTCCGGTACACTTCCCCAACCAGGCAGGCACGATGGGCGTACTCTGCAATCCGGAACACCCGGCATTGGCCGACTTCCCCACGGACATGCACACCGACTGGCAGTGGTGGGACTTGAACATCAACTCGACCACACTCGTAGTCGACAGCCTCAATGGTGGTGCCGCTGTTGTGGAAATGGTGGACAACTTTGTCAACAACCGCCGTCTGGCTTCGCTGTACGAGGGACAGGTAGGCACCGGCAAACTGATGCTGGCAACGTTCGATCTGGAGAAGGCACTTGATAAACGCCCGGTAGCCCGCCAGATGCTGGCTTCTATCCTGAAATATATGAATAGCGAAGAATTCCAGCCCTCCAAGCTCGCCGGATTTGAAAACATGAAGGACGTATTCGGCACTGCAAATAACAAGAAACAGGCCGCCGAAGGTATTTATTAACAGACATGAACCGAAAAATAGAATATAACTGATAACCATGAAAACGTATAATCAATTATTTGTTTATTTCATCTGCCTGGTCTCGGCAATGGGAGGATTACTCTTTGGTTACGACTGGGTAGTGATTGGCGGTGCGAAACCGTTCTATGAGATTTATTTCCATATTGCCGGCAACGAGGGCATGCAGGCATTGGCCATGAGTATTGCCCTGCTAGGTTGTCTGCTGGGTGCAACGGCAGCCGGTGCCCTAGCCGACAAATATGGCCGTAAGAAGTTGCTCATTGCTTCTGCCTTGGTATTCTTCTTGTCTTCCTGGGCTACCGGAGCCAGCTCTACGATGACCAGCTTCATCCTAGCCCGTCTGGTAGGAGGTATGGCCATCGGTCTGGCAGCCGACCTGTCGCCCATGTACATTGCCGAAGTGGCTCCGACACAGATACGCGGCAAATTGGTTACGTTGAATCAGCTGACCATTGTACTGGGTATTCTGGGTGCGCAGATTGTCAACATGCTGCTGGCCGATCCGGTACCGGCCGATGCTACACCGGCCGACATACTTCAGTCGTGGAACGGCCAGATGGGTTGGCGATGGATGTTCTGGGCGGTGTGTGTGCCTTCGGGAGCCTTCTTCCTGCTGTCGCTGCTGATTCCCGAAAGTCCCCGCTGGCTGGCAGCCAAGCAGCGCATGGAACAGGCACAGAAAGTGCTGACCACCATCGGAGGCAAGGAATACGCCGCTGCCGAACTGGAAAGCTACCGGAAATCCTCCTCGTCGGAAGGCCATGGAGGAAAAGGAGCCTTGTCGTTACTCTTTTCTTCGAAGATGCGGAATGTGCTGATTATAGGAATCGTGGTAGCCATGTTCCAGCAGTGGAGCGGTACGAACGTGATATTCAATTATGCACAGGAAATTTTTCAGGCGGCAGGCTATGGCATCTCCGATGTGCTGATGAATATTGTGGTGACTGGTATAGCCAATCTGGTCTTTACGTTTGTGGCCATCTATACAGTGGACCGTCTGGGACGTAAAACACTGATGCTGATCGGCTCCATCGGACTGGCGGGCATTTATACGCTGCTGGGCCTGAGTTACTTCTTCCATTTTACAGGATTTGTGATGATTGTGTTCGTGGTTTTGGCCATTGGTTTCTATGCCATGTCGCTGGGACCTGTTACCTGGGTATTGCTGTCCGAAATCTTCCCCAACCGTGTACGCGGTGTAGCCATGGCGGTATGTACGGCAGCTTTGTGGATTGCTTCTTTCCTGCTGACGTATACATTCCCGTTCCTGAATTCAGGACTGGGCACGGGCGGAACCTTCCTGCTGTATGCGGTGATCTGTTCGCTGGGCTTCGTGTTTGTACTGAGACGTATTCCTGAAACCAAAGGAAAGTCGCTCGAAGAATTGGAAAAGGAACTGGTGAAATAAACGGGCAGACCATGATGAAGATCAATGCAGGATTGTTGTTGATAGCAGGTCTTTTGTGCTTTGCAAAAGGCTCGTATGCCCAGACGTGTGAAAAGATAACGTTCGATTTTGACGATCAGCAACAGACCATTCACAGCTTCGGTGCCTCCGACTGCTGGCGGACGCAGTATATCGGACGTAACTGGCCGCTTGAGAAGCGGAACCGGATTGCCGACCTGCTGTTCAGCACGGAGACGGACGAGTGGGGCAACCCCAAAGGAATAGGTCTTTCGCTGTGGCGTTTTAACATCGGTTCCGGCAGTCACGAAGCCGGCGACGCTGGTGGGGTGGCTTCGGACTGGCGGCGAACCGAGTGTTTCTTAGGTAAAAAAGGTGATTGGAATTGGGATAAACAGGAGGGGCAGCGCTGGATGTTACAGGCCGCCCGTGATAGAGGAGTCCGTTATGCGTTGGGCTTTTCTATCACTGCCCCTTATTTTATGACGAAAAACGGAATGGCGCGTGCCAGCGAGCGGACGCCTTATGCCAACTTGCGCGAGGACTGTTACGACGATTACGCTTCTTTCATGGCAGAAGTCTGCAAGCACCTCGACCTGGACTACATAAGTCCCATCAACGAGCCGCAATGGGAATGGGTCGGCAGCAATCAGGAGGGAATGCAGGCCACGAACGAGGAATGCAGCCGTCTGATTCATGCCTTGGACGCGGAATTGAATAAACGGGAAGCCCGGACGAAGATTGTTTTCGGCGAAGCGGGAGACATCCGTTATCTGTTCCGTAGCGGTACGGACAAGAAAGGACGCGACAATCAGTTGCACGAGATGTTTGCTTCCGGTGGAGAACACTCCATTGCCGGTCTGACTGCGGTGGCTCCGGTGGTGAGCGGACATTCGTACTGGAGCACATGGCCGCTGGACACGCTGATACAGACCCGTGCCGATCTGAAGAATGCCATGGAGGCTTACTTGCCGGAACAGTATTCGTACTGGCAGACGGAGTATTGTCCGATGGAGAAGAACGACGACAATCCGCTGGGAGGCGGAGGACGTGATCTGGGAATGAACACGGCTCTTTACATTGCCCGCGTCATCCATCACGACCTGACGGTGGCCAATGCTGCCTCGTGGCAGTCGTGGACGGCTTTTTCGGAATGGAACTACAAAGACGGACTGATATTTGTGGACGATGGTTTCCTGTCGTCGGGCGCAGCCAAGGGCGACGAGCCGATGATTGAGACTTGCAAGCAGGATGGCACCTTCCGTACTTCTAAAACATTGTGGGCTTTGGGCAACTATAGTTTCTTTGTCCGTCCGGGCATGGTTCGCCTGGCCGAGGTGCGCGAGGCATCGGCTTTGCCAGTCAGTGAGTCTGCCAAGGGACTGATGGCTTCGGCCTATGTCGACAAGGCGACAAAGCAAGTAGTTGTTGTGCTGGTGAACTACTCGGAAGAGGACAAACCGGCAGAGCTGTCCTTTGCAGATCTTCCCAAGGGATATCACGCCCGCAAGTTCAAACTGTATGAAACGTCGGAACGTTGCGACTTGCAATATAAACGGACTACAGACAGCAAGTTGACAGTACCGGCCCGCTCGGTGCTGACATTGGTGGGAATAAAGTAAAACGAATCAGAAAACCTTAAATAGCAGATAACCATTATGAAACGCTTCTCTTTTCTGGCAGCTTGTCTGCTGATGGCAGGCATGATGCATGGACAGGTGGCCGACAGGCAAACCTATCTGAATGAGTTTAAAAAAGAAATGCAGGTGAAGTGGCCGAAAAATCGTACACTGAACATTGTATTCCATGGTCATAGTGTGCCTTCGGGCTATTTTCATGGTGGAGTAGTGAATACTATGCAGGCTTATCCGCATTTGGTTTTCCATGGTATAAAGACTCAATATCCCTATACGGTACTGAACGTGCTTACAACTTCCATCGGTGGCGAGCAGGCCGAGCAGGGCGAAAAACGCTTTGCCGACGAGGTTCTGACGCATCGTCCGGACGTACTCTTCATCGATTATGCCCTGAACGACCGTTCGATTGGACTGGAACGTGCCGAAAAGGCCTGGCGGAAAATGGTCGAGGCTGCCCTTGCCAAAGGCATCAAAGTGATACTGCTTACGCCAACTCCGGACCTGACCGAGGACATTCTGGACGAAAAGACACCACTGGCCGGTCATGCGGCCATGATACGCCGGCTGGCTGCGGAATACCATGTAGGCTTGGTCGATTCGTATCAGCTGTTTAAGGAGAAAGCCGCGAAAGGTGAAGACCTGAAAGCGTATATGAGCCAGAACAACCATCCGAATTCGGCTGGGCACAGTTGTGTGGCGGGCGAGATAATGGCGTGGTTCTTCTGAACGGACGCCCCCGCCGGCTTACCTTACTTCTTTGATCTACTATGAAGGGAAAACAACGTTGAAGTCGTGAAGGAAAAACAGCCCCTCTCTTCTTCCGTTTTGTAAACTCCCTTTTCGGTCTTGTACAGTGTTGCGTGGCAGGTGTTACTGCCATGCAAGTGTCCTTCGTGAGCCACACAAGTGTTGCTCGCGAGCCATGCAAGTGTCTCTCGCGAGCCGTACAAGTGTTGCTCGTGAGCCGTGCAAGTGTCTCTCGCGAGCCGTGTAGATGCTGTCTGGAGGGCGTTGTAGAACCTCCCGATTTTGTCCTTAGCACCGGTTCGGAGGCAGATGCGACTCACCTATTATATATATGTATAAGGCATGCGGATGAAATAGTGATTTTATACATCATTTTAGGGTGTATGTTACATTTTTTAGACGCTGCATTATGCTGACCTTTGTAACAGTGAAAATGAAATAATAAAGTGGATTTAACTATAGCTTTTTTATGGAAAAAATAACAGAATATTTGATTCAGAGCACAGTAAATACTTCGGAAGTGCGCGCATGGGAAGAAACCGTGATGCTGCCGACGTATGGTGTCGGGAAAGAGGAGAAAAATCCGATATTCCTGGAAAAACGCGTTTATCAGGGTAGTTCGGGTTCGGTCTATCCGTACCCTGTAATCGAAAAGGTGGAAGACGAAAAGCACGATCGTCCCTGGCGTGCCTTCTTCATCGAAAACGAGTACATCAAACTGATGATTCTTCCCGAACTGGGAGGTCGTATCCAGATGGCTTACGACAAGGTGAAGAAACGTCACTTCGTCTATTACAACCAGGTGATCAAGCCGGCGCTGGTAGGACTTGTCGGTCCGTGGATTTCCGGAGGTATCGAGTTCAACTGGCCGCAGCACCACCGTCCCAGTACTTACCTGCCTACCGACTGCACCATCGAGGAGTTCCCCGACGGCAGCAAGACTATCTGGTGCAGCGAGGTAGAACGCATGTTCCGCACCAAGGGTATGGCCGGTTTTACACTCTATCCCGGCAAGGCCTACATCGAAATCAAAGCCAAGGTTTACAACCGCACGCCGTTCCCGCAGACCTTCCTCTGGTGGGCCAATCCGGCCGTAGTGGTGAACAAGGACTACTACTCGGTGTTCCCGCCCGATGTAAACGCTGTCTTCGACCACGGTAAACGCGCCGTGTCCAGCTTCCCCATCGCTACGGGTACTTACTACAAAGTAGACTATTCGGAAGGAGTAGACATCTCCCGCTACAAGAACATTCCCGTGCCTACATCGTACATGGCTATCAACTCGAAGTACGACTTTGTGGGCGGATACGAAGAACACATTCAGGCCGGTCTGTTGCACGTGGCCGACCATCATGTCAATGCCGGTAAGAAGCAGTGGACTTGGGGTAACGGCGACTTCGGTCAGGCTTGGGACCGCAATCTGACCGATGAGGACGGGCCGTACATCGAACTGATGACCGGTATGTATTGCGACAACCAGCCCGACTTCACCTGGCTGCAGCCCTACGAAGAGAAATCGTGGGTACAGTACTTTATGCCTTACCAGAAAGTCGGTATGGTGAAGAATGCCACCCGCGACGCGCTGGTGAACCTGCAACCCGAGGCCGACGGCCGGATGAAGGTGATTCTGTATACCACCGCTGCCCACCGCGAAGCCCGTGTGATGCTGGTGAATGCCGTATCCGGAAAAATCTATCTGGATGCACTCACCGCAGTATCGCCCGCCCAGTCGTACGAAGCCATCGTTGCTTGCGACGGCGAATGCCCCGAAAACCTGAAACTGACCGTACTCGACGAGAAAGGCCATACGCTGGTAAGCTATCAGGCCGATAAACCCGAAATCAAGCCGATACCCGATCCCGCCAAGGCAGCTCTCGATCCGAAGCAGATATCCAGCATGGAGCAGCTCTTCCTGACCGGCCACCATCTGGAACAGTATCGTCACGCCACTTATCTGCCGATGGACTACTACATGGAAGCCTTGAGCCGTGACGAAGGCGACATCCGCTGCAACAACGCAGTTGGTCTGTTGCTGATGCGCCGCGGACGCTTTGCCGAAGCACAGAAGTACTTCGAACGTGCCATCAAGACGCAAACCGAGCGCAACCCGAACCCGTACGACGGCGAACCCTACTACAACCTGGGCTGGAGCAAGAAGATGCAGGGCGACATGGACGGCGCTTACGATGCCTTCTTCAAAGCTACCTGGAATGCCGCTTGGCAGGATGCAGGCTACATGGGACTGGCACAGATCGACATGATGCGCGGCGACTATGCCTACGGTTTGGAACACATCGACCGTTCGCTCTACCGCAACTGGCTGAACCACAAAGGCCGCCAGCTGAAAGTGTCCTTCCTGCGCAAGATGGGCGACTACGAGTCGGCCCGCAAGCTCATCGCCGAGTCACTGCAGTTCGATAAGTTTAATATGGGTTGCCGCTTCGAGGCCTATCTCATCAGTCTGTTGCAAGGCTGCAACGAGGAAGCCGCTGCCGTGAAGGCCGAGATGAAGGCACTGATGCGTGGTGCCGTACACAGCTACATGGAATACGCCATCGACTATGCCGCTGCCGGCATGTACGACGAAGCATCGCAGTTGCTGGGCTTCATCACCGAAGATACGGAAACAACCTATCCGATGGTTTACTATGCATTGGGTTACTACGCAGCCCGTTCCGGCAACGAGTCCGACGCCCTTGCCTACTACAAGAAGGCCGAGACAATGTCGCCCGACTACTGCTTCCCCAATAAGCTTGAAGAAGTGCTGATGTTGCAGGATGCCATTGCCCTGAACAAGGAAGGCGCCAAGGCTCCTTACTACCTCGGAAACTTCTGGTACGCTGCCCGTTGCTACGACGCTGCCGTTTCATGTTGGGAAGCGTCTGCAGCCATCGACGACAGTTTCCCCACTGTGTTGCGTAACCTGTCATTGGCCTACTACAACAAGCGGGGCGACAAGCAGAAAGCTGTCGAACTGTTGGAAAAGGCTTACTCGCTCGATACAACCGACGCACGTATCCTGATGGAGCTCGACCAGCTGTACAAGAAGATGCGCTATCCGCATCGCCAGCGTCTGGACTTCCTCGAAGCACATGCCGAGGCAGTGGCTCAGCGCGACGACCTCTGCATCGAACGCATCACCCTCTACAACCAGCTGGGCGAATACCAGAAGGCCTACGATCTGATAAATTCCCGCAAGTTCCATCCGTGGGAAGGTGGTGAAGGCAAGGTGACCATGCAATATGTACTCTGTCGCGTCGAACTGGCCAAGCAGGCCATAGCCGCCGGCCGCTACGACGAAGCTGTCCGTCTGCTGAAGGAAACCGAGAAATATCCCGATAACCTGGGCGAAGGCAAGCTGATCAATGCCGAAGAGAACGACGTTCACTACTGGATGGGTTGCGCTTACGAAGGACTGGGCAATGCCGCCGAAGCCGAACGCTATTTCCGCATGGCTACGCAAGGTTCGGCCGAACCCGCCATCGCCTTCTTCTACAACGACCAGCAACCCGACAAGATCTTCTATCAGGGTCTTGCATGGCGTAAGTTGGGCGATGAGGCCAAGGCCAACAGCCGCTTCAACCGTCTGATAAGCCACGGCGAACAGCACCTGTTCGACAAGGTGAAGATTGACTATTTCGCCGTATCCCTTCCCGACCTGCTCATCTGGGACGACGACATGAACGTACGCAACCAGATTCACTGTAACCTGGTGATGGGTATGGGCTACCTGGGCAAAGGCGACAAGCAGAAAGCACGCAACTTCTTTGAGGAAGTGTTGCGCCTGGATGTAAATCATCAGGCAGGCAAGCAGTTCCTGGAGATGTGCGAATGGTAAAATTGTTTGCTAAATCGAGAATCATCAACTAAAAGGGTGATTCTCGTAACTCTCTTTTTGATAATCGTGATATTATACATTGTTTTGACGATTTTCTACATTTGTTAATCAGTCTAATTTTTTTTTCTTTGTATTATTGTAAGGAAGTGACATGCATGCTAAACTTCCTTTCAGATATAGTGTGAGATTCTTTATTTATATTAATCTTTAATCTATTTATTGATGAAAATTCCTTTATTAAAAAGTAAGGTTAGTACACATGCAATAGTTATGTGTCTCTTTTCTGCTTATTGCATGGGAGTTCCGGCAAATGTAAATGCAGATGATCTTAGAGAGACAGAAGTGATGCAACAGCAGATTTCTGTATCAGGTGTTGTTGTCGATACTCAGGGGAATCCTGTTATTGGTGCAAGTGTGATAGTAGAAAATACTTCTAATGGTACTATAACGGATTTGAACGGTGAGTTTAGGTTGTCAGTACCTTCGGGGGCTATGTTGAAAATAACTTTTATAGGTTATAAGGATGTACTTATTAAGGCCTCTGCTACAGAAAAGTTAAAAGTTGTATTACAAGAGGATACGAAAACTTTGGATGAAGTTGTGGTGGTTGGATTTGGTACACAGAAAAAAGTAAATCTGACAGGTTCGGTAGCAGTAGTTGGTCAAGAGGAAATAGCTTCACGGCCTGTAAGTACCGCTACACAAGCTTTACAAGGTTTGGTTCCGGGTTTGCAAATTTCTACTTCAAATGGTAGTCTGGAGTCTTCTTCTAGTATTAATATCCGTGGTACAGGGACTATTGGACAAGGCTCTTCTGGTTCTCCTTTGATTTTAATTGATGGAATGGAGGGGGATATTAACACTTTAAATCCGCAAGATATAGAAAATATTTCTGTGTTGAAAGATGCGGCAGCATCATCTATATATGGTTCACGGGCACCGTTTGGTGTAATCCTTATTACAACTAAAAATGGGGGTAAGGGGAAAACATCTATCAGTTATAGTAATAGTTTCCGTTGGAATTCGCCAGTGTTAAAACCAGAGATAATGGATTCATATACGTTTGCTTCTTATTTTAATCTAGCTAATATGAATAGTGGAGCAGGTGTATTCTTTGATGATGAACATATGCAACGTATTAAAGATTATCAGGCAGGAACTTTAAAAACAGAGATTATTCCGCAAGGTGATAAATGGGCTAATGGTTATTTGGAAGGAAATGCAAATAATGAATGGTATGATATTTATTATAAGGATTTTGCTTTTTCCCAAGAACATAATGTGACCATGAATGGGGGAACTGAACAGTTTAATTATTATGTATCATTGGGGTATTTGGGACAAGATGGTTTATTGGATGTTGGGAAGGAATGTATGTCTCGTTATAATTTGGCTGTGAAGTTGAATGCAAATTTAACAAATTGGTTAAAAATGCAATACGCAATGCGTTTTGTTCGTAAAATTAATGAACGGCCATCGGATTTAACAAATAGCTTTTATCAGAATTTGGCTAGACAGGGCTGGCCAACCTTTCCTCTGTATGATCCAAATGGATATTATTATGCTGCAGATAAATTACCTTATTCCTTATTAAAAGATGGTGGGCAAAGTAAAATAGAAGCCGATGATACATCTCATCAACTTTCTTTTATTTTAGAACCTATTAAAAAATGGAAAACTCATGTCGAATTGAATTATCGTATTTTTGATCAAGATTGGCATTGGGATCAGCAGGTAGTTTATGCTTATGATGTAAATGGTAATCCTTATCCATCTCAGCGTTTAGAATCACAAGTACATGAAGATCATCGTAAGGATAATTATTGGAACGTGAATGTATATACAGATTATACTTATACATTAAAGGAGAAGCATAATTTCCATGGTTTAGTAGGTTTTCAGGCGGAGGAATTGAATAAAACGGTGTTTGGTGTAAACAGGAAAGGGATCATTGTACCAGATTTGCCCGAAATAGATATTACGACTGGATTGGATAGTAATGGTAATCCGATACCACCGACGGTAAATGGGTCGAGAGCATCGTGGAGTACAGCTGGTTTCTTCGGTCGAATAAATTATGATTATGATGGTAAATATTTGGCTGAGGTAAATCTACGATATGACGGTACGTCCCGTTTTCGTAGAGATCAGCGCTGGAATCTTTTTCCTTCTTTCTCGTTGGGCTGGAATATTGCTCGTGAAAGTTTTTGGGAATTATTTTCGGATAAGGTTAATACGTTAAAGTTACGTTTATCCTATGGTGAATTAGGTAATCAGAATACGACAAACTGGTATCAGACTTATCAAGTTATCAATGTAAGTGCGGCTTCAGGTGCGTGGTTACAAAATGGTGTAAAGCCTACTACAGCAGCGGCTCCTGGATTGGTCAGTACAGCATTGGGATGGGAAACTATTCGTACGTATAATGTGGGATTAGACTTTGGATTGTTTGATAACCGTTTGAGAGGTTCGTTCGATTATTTTGTCCGTAATACCAATGATATGGTTGGAAATGCTCCTGAATTACCCAATATCTTAGGTACTGCCGTACCTGTTACTAATAATACCGATTTAAGGACACAGGGCTGGGAATTGGAATTGGGATGGAATGACCGATTGAATAATGGTTTGGGTTATGCTGTGCGTATGACTTTCTCAGATGCAAAGACTAAAATCACGAGTTATCCCAACAATCCTACCAATGCTATCGGACAGACATTGGAAGGACATGAATTAGGTGAGATTTGGGGATATGAGACGATAGGTATTGCTAAAACCCAAGAAGAAATGGATGAACATCTGGCCTCGTTGCCTAATGGAGGACAGAATGCTTTAGGTAGTAATTGGAGTGCCGGTGATATTATGTATGCAGATCTAAATGGGGATGGCAAAATTTCGGCAGGTGCCAGTACATTGGATGACCCGGGAGATAGGAAAGTGATAGGTAATTATACGCCCCGTTATCTATTTGGTCTTGATTTATCTGCTGATTGGAAAGGTTTTGATTTTCGTGCTTTTTTCCAAGGGGTACTGAAAAGAGATTATTGGCAGGGTAGTTTTTATTTTTGGGGTGCGCATGATGATATATGGTGGTCTTGTGGCTTAACAGATCATGCTGATTTCTTTTTGGCTGAGCCTTATGAAGCTTTTGCTGCGAACACTGATGCTTATTATCCTCGTCCGTTATGGAAAGAAGGACAGAAAAATAGACAGGTTCAAACACGTTATTTACAGGATGCTTCATATATACGATTGAAGAATTTGCAATTAGGATATACACTTCCTACTGCATTAACTCAAAAAATAAATATTCAAAAACTAAGATTTTATATTTCAGGGGAAAATCTATTGACTTTTAGCAAGATGGCTGATATGTTTGATCCAGAGACTGTAGACGGAGGAGCTAGTAATGGTAATGCATATCCTTTGTCACGAACAATATCTGTTGGCATGAATTTAACCTTTTAATATTTATGTTTAAAATGAAGAAAACTATATATTGGATGGGGCTGGCTTTGGCTCTATTTACTACAAGTTGTAACGATTTTCTTGATAAAGAACCATTATCAAGTGTCACACCGGAAAATTATTTATTAAAAGAAGCTGATTTAGATGCTTATGTAAGTGGATTATATCCTAATATACTTCCTTCGCATGAAGGATGGACGTATGGAATGTTTGAGTGGGATACTCATACTGATAATATGGCTAACTTAAATTATAGTACAAAGTTTATTCCAGGTCAATATCAGGTACCTCATAATGAAACTACAAATTGGAATTTTAATAATATCTATCAATTGAATTATTTCTTGTCAACAGTGTTACCGAAGTTAGAGCAGGGAGCTTTGACCGGAAATTTAGAAAATATTAAATATTCGATTGGTGAGGCTTATTTTATGCGTGCCTACGAGTACTTTGTGAGATATCAGAAATTTGGTGATTTCCCTATTGTTACGATGTCTTTGAAAGATGATTTGAATGCATTGGTAGAGGCTAGTAAACGTGAACCTAGAAATGAAGTGGCACGGTTTATTCTGAGTGATTTGGATAAGGCTATTGATTTGATGGAGGGGGTTGAGAAGCCTACTACGAGAATTTCGGTTGATTTAGCTAAATTACTTAAATCAAGAGTTGCATTATTTGAAGGAACTTGGCTTAAATATTTTAAAGGAACTGCTTTTGTCCCTAATGGGGAGGGATGGCCAGGAAAAACTAAAAATTCTGATTATATTTATCCGTCAGGTGATATAGATACTGAAATAAGTTATTTCTTGGATATTGCTATGAAGTCTGCGAAAGAAATTGGAGATGAATATATTGGTTTACTGACTGAAAATACAGGAAAAGTTCAACAAAGTCTCTCAGAACCGGAAAATCCATATATGGAAATGTTTTCAGCTATGGATATGAGTGGTTTTTCTGAAATATTGCTATGGAGAGAATATAATTTAGGTCTTGGTGTATATCATAATGTTCCTGTTTTCTGTCAAACAGCAAATGGAGCGAATGGAACAACAAGAGGGATGGTTAATTCTTTTATTATGCAAAATGGACTTCCGATTTATGCGGAAGGGAGTGGCTATAAAGGAGATAAAACTATTGCTGATGTACGAGCAGATAGAGATTCACGATTGTCTATTTTTTTAAAAGAACCAGGACAAAAAAATATATTGATTTATAACTCTGCAGGGACACACTATCAAGAGATTGAACCATATCCTTTAATTACTAATACCACTGTTCAGTATGGGTATAATACAGGATATGCGTTACGGAAAGGTTGGTCGTATGATCAGGGTCAATGTATTAATGGTAGAAGTTATACAGGTTGCCCTTGTTTCCGGGCTGCAGAAGCATTAGTTAATTATATGGAGGCATCTTATGAATTGACAGGCAAGTTGGATCAAACTGCACAAGATTATTGGCGTGCCTTGCGTACACGTTCTAAGGTTGATCCGGATTTCCAGAAGACGATTGATAACACAGATATGAATATTGAGGCACAGTTTAACTGGGGGGCTTACTCTGCAGGTAAATTGGTTGATCCTATCTTGTATAACATTCGTAGAGAACGTAATTCAGAATTTATGGCAGAAGGTCTGCGTAATATGGATTTAATACGTTGGCGTTCTATGGATCAAATGATAGAGACCCCTTATCATATTGAAGGTATGCATTTGTACAATACGCCAATGGAAGATTGGTATACAGGTCAATTGTTAAATGATGAAAGTGATAAAGCTAATGTTTCTTCTCCTACGAGAAGTGAATATATTCGTCCTTATGAGAAGAATAAAAAGTCCTTGGTTTACGATGGTTATCGTTGGGCAATGGCACATTATCTCTCACCCCTGCCGATTAAACAGTTCCAATTGACATCTTCCGGTGATGATTTAAATACTTCTCCTTTATATCAGAATCCGGGCTGGCCTTTGGTTGCCGGTGAAGGTGCTGAATATTGATAGGGTAGATAGATTGTTCTAGCAATACAGTCTTGGATATTGTTCTATTTAAGATTGTATTGCTTTTTGGGAATAGTATTTATATCTTTTGCAAGAAAATACTTATTAGGGACATTCTGTAAATAGGGACATTTACTGAATACCCCTTATTAGATTGTTTTGTAGAGATTTTGTGAGATTAACTGATGGATGTATAAACATGGATCGTAATGAATAGAATAGAGCTTAATTTTTGGAGAGATAATTATCTAGGACGCTTGTCTAATTGGTTAGGTTTGTTCCTTTTTTCTGGAACATCTGTGGCATTGGCACAAGAAAAACCCAACATCTTATGGCTGACATATGAAGACACTTCTCCGCAATTTATAGGCTGTTATGGAAACGAAGAGGCGAAAACGCCGGTAATGGACGGATTAGCAGCCGAGGGCGTACGTTTTACGAATGCTTATTCAACGGGGACAGTGTCCTCGCCCAGCCGTTTTTGTCTTATTACTGGTTGTCGTCCAGGACGGTATGGTACGGGAAATCATCGTAGTAATTATGAGATTCCCGGTTTTGTTCACGGCTTTCCTGAATATTTGAGAGAGGCGGGGTATTACACGTCAAATAATGTTAAAACCGATTACAATCATAAACAGCATCGGGAAATGACACGTCGTTCTTGGAATGAAAGCAGTAATAAAGCTTCATGGCGTGGACGTAAGCCTGGACAACCGTTTTTTTCTGTATTTAATGTGAATCATTCACATCAATCGCGTACTATGACTAATCCTTGGGGACTTTATGAAAGACAGGTTTTAGCTCATCTTGACGGTGAACGGTTGATTGCAGAAAATGTGCTTTTTGAAATGCCGCCGTTTTATCGGGATACTCCGGAAATGCGTAAACACGTTTCGAGAGTATACAACGCAATCTCGTTGACCGATCAGGCTTTTGGAGAGATTCTGGCTGATTTGGAAAAGGATGGACTAAGGGACAGTACTATTATTTTCTGTTTTTCCGATCACGGTGAAGGTATACCTCGCGGAAAAGGAAGTGCGTCGGGTATGGGATATCAGGTTCCGTTCATTTTATGGATTCCCGAAATGTACAAACACCTGACGCCGTGGGGCAGTGGAGTGGTGACAGATGAACTTGTAAGTTTTGAGGATTTTGCGGCTACAGTATTGTCTTTGGCCGGTGTCGAACTTCCTACATATATGGAAGGGGTGCCGTTTTTGCCTGTCATACAGGAAAAAAGTAAGAAGTATGTATTTGGAGCATGTGATGCAGTAGATAACAATGTCGAGTTATCCCGTTCGGTTACGGATGGACGTTACATGTATACGCGGGTCTTTACTGCTTACCAGCCTTTTGTGCGTTGGATAGCATATTACGATGTGTCGGATATTCAGCATCAGATGCGGTTGGATTATCGTACCGGTAAGATGAATGCCTGTCAGAAGGAGATTATGGAGCCACGTGCTGTAGAGTATCTGTATGACTTGAAGAAAGATAAGTGGGAGACAACCAATCTGGCTTTTGATCCGGCATACAAAAGCATTGTAGAGGAAATGCGTTCGGCACTGAAGGAACACCTGATACAGACACGCGACGCTAATTTTATTCCAGAGTATACATTAGCCTGTGAATGTGTAAAAGAATTGCCTTATTATTATCGACTGAGTGAGAAAAAATATCCTATTGAAGAAATTGTGAACGTAGCTATGTTGAGTGGAATGGGTGAGGAAGTGATTCCTCAACAGATTGCAGCTCTGCAAGCTGACAATAAATTTGTCTCTTATTGGGCTGCTGTGGGACTATTTGCTCAAAGACAACATTTGCGGCCTTATATCTCTCAATTGGAAAAAATATTGCCAACGGTAACTTATCCGCCCGCACAAATCTGGTTAGCAGGTTCGATACTTGAGAATGAAAATAGTAGGGTGGCGCGCAATTTGTTTGATGAATATCTTGTCGGGGAAAACAGATTCTTGACTATTTATGCATTGAATGTTTTGTTGGAGATGAATATGGATATGGCTAAAACTTTTATTCCTCAGTTACGGGAAATTGAAAAGAAGTATGGCAATAATCAGAAAAGGCCTGGTGTTGAAGACATGATGCGGATTGCGCGTTTACGCTTAGAGGGTAAAGACTTCCAATTTGATACTTATTGGTAACAATAGTTGTTGAGTAGTCTGAATAATTGAATTTACATAAATGCTCTTTAACTATTAATGCTTTGAATATGAATATCCTGAACAAACGTCTTTTGACTCTTGCCGGCAGTGTTACTCTGGCGGCAAACATGCTCCACGCTGCCGGCGACAACCGTCAGCCGAATGTGGTTTTCATCATGGTCGACGATTATGGTTGGGCCGATGTCGGTTATAACGGAAGTCGTTTCTACGAGACACCCAATATCGACAGATTGGCATCGGAAGGAATGATATTCACCGACGGATATGCAGCTGCGTCCATCAGTTCTCCCTCGCGCGTCAGCCTGATGACGGGTAAGTATCCGGCACGTACTGGCATTACGGACTGGATTCCCGGTTATCAGTATGGCCGAACTCCGGAACAGTTGAAACAATATAAGATGCTCGCACCCGAGATGCCTTTGAATATGCCGTTGGAAGAAGTGACGATGGCCGAGGCTTTCAAGGAGCACGGCTATGCCACCTATCATGTAGGCAAGTGGCACTGTGCGGAAGATTCGCTGTACTATCCGCAATATCAGGGATTCGATGTGAACATTGGCGGCTGGCTGAAGGGATCGCCCAATGGCATCCGTCGTTCACAAAGCGGCAAGGGGGCATACTGTTCGCCTTACCGCAACCCTTATCTGCCGGATGGTCCTGAAGGAGAATTTCTGACCGACCGATTGGGCGACGAAAGCATCAAGCTGATAAAAAACAGCAGTGCCGACAAACCTTTCTTCCTGTACCTGGCCTTTTATGCTGTGCACACACCGATTGAGGCCAAACCCGAGTATGTGAAGTACTTTAAATGGAAAGCACAAAGAATGGGACTTGACACAATAGCTCCCTTTACCCGGGATCTGGAGTGGTACAAAAAGGCTGAATACAAAGCCGGTCATTGGAAAGAACGCACTGTTCAAAGCGATGCCGAGTATGCAGCCTTGATCTATTCGATGGACGAGAATGTAGGACGTGTGATGCAGGCGCTGAAAGATAACGGGCTGGACAAGAATACCATTGTCTGTCTGCTGTCCGACAATGGTGGCTTGTCAACGGCCGAGGGTTCGCCTACCTGCAACGCTCCGTTGCGCGCAGGAAAGGGATGGTTGTACGAAGGCGGCATTCGCGAACCGTTCATCATCAAATATCCGCAGCTGGTAGAGGCTGGAAGTGTGTGTCATACTCCCGTGGTGGCAGTCGATTTCTATCCTACCTTGCTTGATATAGCCGGACTTCCTCTGAAACCCCAACAGCATGTCGATGGTAAAAGCTTGTTGCCTCTGCTGAAGGGCGATCAGACGTACGACCGCGGTCCTATCTTTTTCCATTATCCCCATTATGGTGGCAAGGGCGATACACCGGCCGGTGCTGTCCGGATGGGCGACTATAAGCTGATCGAGTTCTACGAAGACGGTCATGTCGAACTTTACAATCTGAAGAACGATATTTCCGAAACCCGTGACCTGAGCAAGACAGAGAAGGATAAGGCGTCGGAGATGCAGAAGATGTTGCATCGGTGGAGGAAGGATTGCAATGCTAAGATGCCGACCCGTAATCCTCATTATGTATCGGTACGGAGTAAATAATTCGAATTTGGGGAGTCTGCTGACTCTGAGACATCCATCATTAAAATAATTGAAGAGATGAAACTGTTGAAAAACGCATGGCTGCTTGCAGCCTTTGTGAGTACCCGCTTGTTGGCTCAGACCTCGGTACAGTCGTTGGAAGGACAATGGAACTACCGGCTGGATGCCAATGATGTCGGACTGGAAGAGAAATGGTATAAAACCGAGTTTTCGGAAACTCTGTTGTTACCCGGTTCGCTGAATACGAACGGGATAGGCGACCCTGTCAGTGTGAATACTCCCTGGACGGGATCGATGTGGAACGAGACTTGGTACAAAAGTGATTTTTACGAAAAATATCGTTCGCCGGAGAATACAAAGGTGGTATTTTGGCTTACCCCCGACAAATACTATGTAGGGAAGGCCTGGTATCAGAAGAAGGTGACGGTGCCCGAAGACTGGAAAGACAAGCTGGTCACCCTTCATCTGGAGCGTTGCCACTGGGAGACAACCCTTTGGGTGGACGGAAAGAAAATCGGGACGCAGAACTCTTTGGCTGTTCCGCACCGCTATGAACTGGTCGGACTCAAGCCGGGCGAACATCTGCTGACCCTGTGCGTGGACAACCGCATCAAGGATATACAGCCCGGTGTAGATGCCCATAGCGTTTCGGACAATACGCAGTCCAACTGGAATGGCGTGGTAGGCAAGATGGCGCTGACAGCCCGTTCCAAGGCTTATATCGACGAAGTTCGCATTGAACCCTTGATGAACGAAAAGAAGATTCGTGCTACCATACGCCTGAATGCTACTGGTAAGCGTTATTCCGGCCAGCTGACGTTGCAGGTGAAGCATGCTGGCGACGGTCGTACGTTGCCCGAAATAACCTTGCCCGTGCAGCTTCGGGCAGGAGCGAACGAAGTGGAAGCCTTGTATGACATGTCGGCCGATTTCCGTACGTGGGACGAGTTCCAGCCCAGTGTATACACCTTGCAGATGGCTTTGGAAACGAAGGCTGGCAACGATGTCCGCGAAGAGAACTTTGGTCTCAGACAGCTGGGAACAAAGGGGACGCAGATCACCGTAAACGGGCGTCCGGTGTTCTTCAGAGGTACGCTGGAGTGCTGTATCTTCCCGAAGACCGGTTTTCCGCCTACCGATGAGGCTGAGTGGAAGCGCATCATGGAGATTGGTCAGGCACATGGCCTGAACCACATCCGGTTTCATTCGTGGTGTCCGCCGGAAGCGGCTTTCAATGTGGCCGACAAGTTGGGCGTGTATTTGTACGTGGAGTGTGGGTCGTGGGCGTCTGACCTGGGAAGCGGCAAGCCTATCGACGACTTTATCTATGAAGAAAGCCGCCGCATTGTTCGTCAGTATGGAAACCATCCGTCTTTCTGTCTGATGTCTTACGGCAACGAGCCGCATGGAGAGAAGCACAAAGAATACCTGCGTCAGTTTGTGAACTACTGGAAAGAGCGTGATAACCGCTTCCTTTATACCACGGCAGCCGGCTGGCCAGCATTGGACGAGAGCGACTGGCTTTGTCTGCCCGCTCCCCGTATTCAGGCTTGGGGACAGGGTATAAAGAGTATCATCAACGCACAAGAACCGAACACCGTGTTCGACTGGAGTTCACGGATATCGAAGACACAGCCCACCATCAGCCACGAGATAGGGCAGTGGTGCGTTTATCCCGACTTGAAAGAGCGTGAAAAATATACGGGTGTGCTGAAAGCTAAGAATTTCGACATCTTCGAGGACCGTCTGCGCGACAACGGACTTTTGCAGCTGGCCGACAGTTTCCTGCTGGCTTCGGGCAAGTTGCAGACCTTGTGCTACAAGGCCGATATCGAGGCCGCCCTCCGCACAAAAGGATTTGGCGGATTCCAGTTGTTGGACCTGCACGATTTTCCCGGTCAGGGAACTGCCTTGGTAGGTGTGCTGAATCCCTTCTGGGAATCGAAAGGATATGTTACTCCGCAGGAATACAGCGAGTTCTGTAACGAAGTCGTTCCTTTGGTACGTATGCCCCGCATGATTTACAATTCGGGCGATACGCTGAGGGCGGCAGTAGAGGTGGCCCAGTATGCGGCTTCCGATCTGACGTTGCCTGTCAGCTGGCGACTGGTTACAAAAGATGGTCGCTTGATGGACTCAGGACGTTTTGCGCCCAGTCTGTTGCCTACGGGTACCCTGTCGCAGGTAGGAGAAATCGTGTTGCCGTTGTCTACCGATGTTCCGCAGCAATGCCAGCTGGAGGTGAAGGTAGGCGGCTATCGCAATCATTGGAATATCTGGTTGTATCCTGCGCAAAAGGCGGATGCAGGCGATGTGCTGGTAGCTTCCGAGTGGAACGACGCCGTTCGTGCCCGGTTGGCTGAAGGAGGCAAGGTCTTGCTGACTGCCCGCGAAGGTGCGCTGAAAAACGAAGGGCGCGATTCGGTGGTGGTAGGCTTCTCCTCCATATTCTGGAATACGCTTTGGACCAACGGACAGGCTCCCCACACCTTGGGTATCTTGTGCGATCCTCATCATCCGGCTTTACATCAGTTCCCTACGTCGTACCATAGCGATTACCAGTGGCAAGATGCCATGTCGCACTGCCGTGCCATTCCTTTGCGTAAGTTGGGCAATGTAACACCGGTGGTACGCATCATCGACGACTGGTTTACGGCCCGTTCATTGGGAATGATTGTAGAACTGAAAGTAGGCAAAGGCTCGTTGCTGCTGTGTGGAGCCGATTTGTTGACCGATGCACAGAAGCGTCCTGCGGCCGTTCAGCTGATGAACAGCCTGCTGGATTATATGAACAGCAGCGCGTTCCGCCCTGCCGCTTCTGCCTCGTTTGAGCAGCTGGGCGATTTGTTCCTTTGCAAGGACTAACGTGCTGACAGCTATTTGAAACGTATACAATTAATTGCGGGTACTGGGATGGGCTTCCACCCAGTACCCGTTTCCATATTTCGTATGCACCCTGCGCCCCAATTGCGCCAGCAGGCGGGCGAACGACGTACACGAACAATCCTTCAATGCAGCAGGATTCTTCTTCTTTACTGTGGCATAAATTTCGGCAGCCGACATTAATCTTGCACCCTGTTCACCCGGCTCGGCGAAGCGGAAGCACGAGCTGACCAGTTCTTCGGCAGGCGTAACGCGATAGAACGGGCGGTTAGCCTGCTGAATCTCGGCTTCCTCTTCCTTGCTGAACCAGCAGCGTTCGCCGTTCTCCAACTCGTGCAGTAGTTGGGCGTAGAGTTGTTCATAATCCACCGGCGTGTTGCAGTCGATGGGACGCTCCACCTCCACGCAGATGAAGCGGCGGCTGCCCGAAAGGTCGGTCAGCAGGTCGCGGCGGTTGCTGGTGCCGATGAACGAGGCGATGCGGGGCAGCGGCTCGGCCGTGCGGCGATAGGCACGGCGTACGCGCAAGGCTTCCATCTGCATCAGGTTTTTCAGTTGGGGCATCCGCCTGGCGGGCAGGCGGTCGAACTCGTCTAAGTTGATGAGTCCGTACGAGGCCAGTTTATTCTCCGCCGCCGTGGCGTTGGTCAGGTCGAAGCTTTCGGTGAAGTAGTCGCGCAGCTGGGGCGGGAGCAGCAGGCGGCAGAAGGTAGATTTTCCCAAACCTTGTGCGGTGCTGACCAGTAGCGGTGCCACACTGTTGGCGCGGCGTCCCTCTCCGCCACGACCTGTCCACTGGGCGGTGACGGACAGCATCCAGCGGTGGAAAGCACGTGTCCAAAGATCAGTATCGGACACCCGTTTAGCCAGGTCGGCCACCCGGTCGGTGCCGTCCCATGTGGGGAGTTGCTTGAAATAGAGGTCGAACGGATGGTATGCCTGCACGTGGTCAGACTCCACGTAGCGCTTTATATCGCGATCCCAGCAGTCCACGCCGCTGCTTATGGCGTCAAGGGCGATGCCGTTCAGCGTGCGGTTGTCTACGGGAGTATAAATAAGGTGGTGCGGATCGTTCGTTAGATCGTTATTCACACGGGCGCACTCCGTTCGTTCCGTCAGCAGGTTGTAGCGGAAGGCATAGTGCAGTTTCAGGTAGCGCGTCAGGCGTTGCATCATCTGTTGCTGGCGCGAGGGCTTTTCGGGTTGGGCAGGGGATTCTTCAGCAGGTGCAGCGACCTCTTCTTTTGGTGTGTTTTTTAGCGTATCTTTCACCGTATCCTTTGCAACGACAGGAGGTTGTTCCATTGTCAAGGTGCGTGCTTCGACGATCTCGTCGGGCTGTGCATCCACCCATTCGATGATTTCATTCCCGCCGTTCAGGCTGAACATACGTTTTTGTTCGCCTTTGGCGAGGTCATCGGGTGTCCACGTCATGCGGACGCTGAACTCGCCGCCGCCCATCACTACGAAGATTTCTCCTCCGGGCAGGCGGTGGCAGACGTGTTGTAGGTCGGTCAGCAGTTGTTCGTACGAAGCGGCGGGGCTGGCTGCCGGTGTACCGGTTGTGGGACTCTTGTGTGCATTGTTCCAAGGAAGGAACCAGTTTCTCAGGTTGGTAATCAGATCCATAGGTTTAGGTTTTTGTCCCCAAAGATACAACATCAAAAGCCCTTTGTCAAGAGGGTGGGTGTGGAATAATCAACCATAATCAACTTCTTTTTCAAGCACCACGGAAGGATAGAGAGTTTTTAGTAGTTTGCAGGGTGAAGTTTCATTGTAATATTCTGGAGATGAGTTGTTTGCGGTGAAAGATGGATACGCGGATGACGCTGAAAAAGCGGACAAACGCGGATTTTAATTTTTTAATACGGGCGGAACAGATTTCTACAAAGGGGTGAAAGTTGATGCCAGTCTTGCAATGTTTTTTTCCTAGTTAGGAAAAAATCACTGCCCAGTTAGGAAAAAATTTTTTCCTAA
>ERZ1673693.687-NODE-687-length-34631-cov-10.343099_pt1 | contig 34631 bp, 25 predicted proteins | sample MGYA00580223_ERZ1673693 | MGnify/ENA primary metagenome ERZ1673693 (study PRJEB41218, sample SAMN15661741) | gut metagenome | host: Homo sapiens | place: Canada: London | collected 2015-08-20/2019-03-30 | study: EMG produced TPA metagenomics assembly of...
GAAGAGATAAAGCTTTACGGAATGCCAAAGCCTCCCCTCGATAGGGGAGGTGGCATTGCGAAGCAATGACGGAGAGGTTAGGATCCCCATGACCGACGGCACCCCTGCGGCCTGTCGGCAGAAGAATGCCGCCGAGTATCTGGCCGGGCGGTCGCCGGGGGTAATGACGCAGTACGGCGGCGGGCTTTTCGGGGCCGAGCAGCATCTTCACAGCCGCGAACCTGCGCCCGACGAAGACAAGAGCGGCGTTTTACAGCTGGTAGAGTGGCGCGAAGAAGCGCCTTACGGTTGAAAGAGATGTAAAATTCAGAAATTATTTTCCAATTACCTGTTGAAATCTTCGCGCGCTTCTTTTATTATGGTAGCAAACAAAGCAAAGGCAGGTAATTCACTATGGCAGAAATCAAATACGAGATCGTTGAGCGCATCGCAGTCCTCGGAGAGCGTCCCCGCGGCTGGGAGCGCCAGCTCAACCTCATCAGCTGGAACGAAGGCGAACCCAAGTACGACATCCGCGACTGGTCCCCGGACGGCACCCGCATGGGCAAAGGCATCTCCCTGAGCCACGACGAGCTGGCCATCCTGAAGGGCATCCTCGAGGATATGGAGCTGTAAGATGACGGACCGCGAGGAATTTCTGGAGATATTCCGCACCCACGTCACCCGGCCCGGCAGCGAGAAGCTGCTGGACTGGATGGACAGCAAGACGGACTTCTTCTCCGCGCCGGCGTCCACCCGCTTCCATGGGGCCTGCGATGGCGGGCTGTGTGCGCACAGCCTGAACGTCTACCGCGTGCTCCACGGCACCTTCTTCACGCCGGACAAGGACAGCGAAGAGACCTTCGCCATCTGCGCACTGCTCCACGACCTGTGCAAGGCCAACTTCTACAAAAAAGGCACCCGCAACGTGAAGAACGAGGCGACGGGCCAGTGGGAGAAAGTCCCCAGCTACAGCGTGGAGGACATGTTTCCCTACGGCCATGGCGAGAAGAGCGTCTTCCTCATCGAGCGGTTCATGAAGCTGAAGGTGGAAGAGGCCGTGGCCATCCGCTGGCACATGGGCGGCTTTGACGACGCCGTCCGGGGCGGCAGCTTTGCCATGTCGGGGGCCTTCGAGAAGTATCCTCTCGCCGTCAAGCTCCACATCGCCGACCTCGAGGCGACCTATTTGCTGGAACAACGGGGCGAATGACTTTTCTTTATATGCTTGACTTTTTCGCAGGATAGCATATAATGAAAGTACAGAGACGATACAGCATATGTTTCACCTATGCGAAAAGAAAACCCCCTCCTGGAGTGCCAGCTCCAAAAGGGGGTCTTCTTTATTTAGTGCTTACGGCCCGAGAAGCATCCGTCAAGCCACTTGCAGATGTAATGCGAGATCACATTTGCTGCGACGGACACGATCAGAGACGATATATCCTGCATATTTTCACCTCCCTCCCAGTTAAAATGGGCGGGGTAGGCCGCAGAATAAGTATAACATACTTTTCAGCAAAAAGATACAACAAAACGCCCGTCGTGCATCCACACGACAGGCGTTTTCTTTTCAACTCTTACTTTTCCTACGGCATCAGCTTTGAAAGCTCAGCCAGGACCTCGTCGCCGAGGTGTTCCAGCTTTGTTTTCGACTGACGGTCCGCAGCAGGCGGTGTCTGTGCTGCCGTCTCCGGGAACGGGACAGTGGGCAGTGCGGACGGAACATCCAGCCGCAGCGGGGCGGTGGATATTTTGTCCAGCTCGCTCCGCAGCTCCTCACACCGAGCGGTCAGCTCGGCGTTCTCCTTCCGCAGGGCCAGCATGGTGCGCTCATAGGCGAACATCCGTGTCTCATAGCGGCGAAGCTCGGCGTTGGCCGCGTTGAGCTTCCGGCTCAGCTGCTCGAGCTGAGTCGGCCCGGACGCAGCCGGCAGAGCCTCAGGGCATGACTTCTCCCGTTCGGATGCCATCGCCTCTTCCACCTCCTGCAGTCTGCGCTGGGCGCAGCGGTGCTCCCGGGCAGTCTCCCGGCAGAGCTGTTCCAGCCGATGCAGCTCCGGCGTCCGGCGGCTGCTCAGCCACTCCAGCGGCAGCTTCGTCTGTTGCTGCTCCACGGTACGGCCTCCTTCCGCTTTTTCTGCGCAAGGGGTTCTCTATTCTTGCGCTTATCTACGCTTGTTCAGGATCGCCAGCAGGTCGTCGTAGTAGCTGGTGTCGCTGTTCTCCTCTTCCACGGGCTTGGCGGCAGAAGCATTGCCGGAAGCGACGGAAGGAGTGTTGACCTCGGCGCTGAAGACAGCGGACGGAGCAGAAGCCGTCACGCCGGGAGCAGTACCGGCGGCAGCAGTACCCAGCGTGCTGCGCAGGCCGTCAGCGGCCTTATTGTCGAAGCCGGTAGCCACGACGGTAACGCGCATCTCATCGGAGAGGTTCTCGTCGAAGGCAGTACCCCAGATGATGTTCGCATCGGGATGAGCGCTCTGGGTAATGAGACCGGCGGCAGTCTCGACATCCTCCAGGCCGATGTCGGGGCTGGAAGTGATGTTGATGATGACGCCGTGTGCGCCGGCGATGCTGGTCTCCAGCAGCGGAGAGGAGATAGCGGCCTTGGCGGCGTTCTCAGCCTTGCCGGCACCCTTGGCGCTGCCGACGCCCATGTGAGCGTAGCCAGCGTCCTTCATGATGGAGCGCACATCGGCGAAGTCCAGGTTGATGAAGGCCGGCACATTGATCAGGGCGGAGATGGACTCGACGCCCTGACGCAACACGTTATCAGCGGCCTGGAAGGCGTTCATCAGGGTGATCTTCTCCTGACTGATCATCTTCAGGCGCTCGTTGGGGATGACGATGAGGCTGTCCACGTGCATCAGCAGATTTGCAATGCCCTGCTCAGCCAGACCCATCTTCCGCTTGCCCTCAAAAGAGAAGGGCTTGGTGACGATGCCCACGGTCAGGATGCCCAGATCGTGTGCCACCTCGGCCACCACAGGAGCAGCACCGGTGCCGGTGCCGCCGCCCATACCGGCGGTGATAAAGACCATCTGGGAGCCCTTCAGAGCGTTTGCGATCTCGTCCTTGCTCTCCTCGGCAGCGCGCTGGCCGATCTCGGGGTCAGCACCTGCGCCGCGGCCCTTGGTGAGCTTGGAACCCAGCTGCACCTTGGTGGCGGCATGGTTCTTCGCCAGTGCCTGCTGGTCGGTATTCATTGCGATAAATTCGACGCCCTGCAGGCCGTCGCTGACCATGCGGTTGACGGCGTTGCCGCCGCCGCCGCCCACGCCGATGACCTTTATCGTCGTTACGTTTTCGTCCATTTCTTCGTCGAGCATGAGTGCCATATCATTGTCCTCCATCGGATTTTATCGTAGACCGCGCCTTGGCGCAGGATAGAACTCAACATTACTGCTACTATATAACAGTATCGTATCATCTTTTGGCCCCGAATGCAAGATAAATTTGCTTTTTCGATGGTATTTTTTTCACAGCGGCGTCAAGGGCCGGCATTTCTCTGCCAATTCGTCCCCCTAAAGAGGCCAGAACTTCGCACAGGCCGGCATAGCCCCGGTCGATATGACGAGTCTCTTCCACGAGGCTCTTCCCCCGTGCCGACAAAGCCGCCACCACCAGTGCCGCGCCGCCCCGCAGGTCAGGCGCAGTGAGGGTGGCGCCGTGGAGGCCGCTTTCCGGCAGCGGACCGACAGAGAGCACCCGGCCTGACCGATTTACCCGCCCGCCCAGCCGCTCGAAGCCTTCGGCGCAGCCGAATCGCCGTTCGAAGACGACGTCCTCGATGCTGCTCTCCCCCTCGGCACAGAGCATGGCAGCGGCCAGCAGGGGCGCAGCGTCGGTGGCGAGACCCGGGTACACCCCGGTGAAGACCCGGCCCGCCCCGTACAGCCGCCCGAAACGGGCCACCTCGGCCCGGTCTGCACCCCGCTCCACGGTGCAGCCCATTTGTTCCAGAATTTCCAGCACCGGTGCATAGAGCGCGGGCGGGCATCCGGTGAGTTCCACCCGCCCTCCGGCAGCAGCGGCGGCACAGGCCAGCGTAGAGGCGAAAATGCGGTCCGGCAGGGGCGAAAAATCGCAGCCGGAAAGCCCCCGCCGCCCCTCGATGCGCAGTGTAGAAGTCCCCGCACCCTCGATACGCCCGCCGCAGCGGTTCAGAAATTCGGTCAGGTCGCTGATTTCCGGTTCCCGGGCCGCGCCCCGCAGGACGGTGGTGCCTCGGGCGCAGACAGCAGCCAGCAGCAAGGTCTCCGTCGCTCCCACGCTGGGGAAGCGGAGGGTGATGTCGGCCCCGTGGAGTCCCCCCGGCGCGGCCAGCACCAGCTTTCCCGCCCCGGCGTCCAGCTCCTTTGCCCCCATCCGGGCCAGACCTTCCAGATGTAAGTCGATGGGCCGGGCGCCGATATTGCACCCGCCGGGCAGCGAAGTCTCGGCCCGGCCCAGCCGCGCCAGCAGCGGTGCGCAGAAGAGGATGGAGGCCCGCATTTGTGCCGCGGTTTCTCCCGGAAGGGTGCTGTTTGAGGGCATCCCGGCCACCACGATGTCTGCCCCCTGCCAGTAGGCAGCACACCCTGCGCCCCGCAGCAGCCCGAGGCTGCATTCCACGTCCGACAGCCTCGGCACGGCCCGCAGCCGCACCGGTCCCCGGCAGAGCAGTGCCGCCGCAAGAAGCGGAAGTACGCTGTTTTTCGCCGCCGGTATCGCCGCCGTGCCGTTCAGCGGCCGTCCGCCCATCACCCAAATCCGCCCGCTCTGCTGTGTCATATCCGCTGCCCCCATTCCGCAAAAGATACCCCACGATATGCAAAAGCAGGGGCGGATGTCACGATTTGAGTTTGTTGAAAGATTTGTGAGACTACGGTCAGACCCTCCTTCGTACAACCTCTCCGTCACGGCTTCGCCGTGCCACCTCCCCTACTAGGGGAGCTGTCGAACGAAGTGAGACTGAGAGGTTGTACAGAGCAGCGCCTTTCCTCTACATCTCTCCGGGTTGCGGCTCCCAGCGTCTGCTTCGGCCCTTGGTGCGGGCCTCGCATCCTGCTGGCCGCGGCCCGAGCTTCGCCTCCCTGTTTCCGCCGCTGGCGGCGGTCGGCTCAGCTCCCACGTGATACTCCCAGCACCACCCCCATCTCCCCCAGCAGCATCATGAGGCTGGTGCCGCCGGAGGAGAAAAAGGGCAGCGAGATGCCGGTGTTGGGGATGGTGTTGGTGACGACAGCCACGTTCAGCACCGCCTGCAGGGCCACCTGCACCACGAATCCCACCACCAGCAGCGCCCCGAACCGGTCGGGCGCGTGGGCTGCGATGGTGATGCCCCGGCAGAGCAGCAGCACGAACAGCCCCACCACTGCGCAGGCCCCCACGAAGCCCAGTTCCTCGCAGACGATGGAGAAGATGAAGTCGTTCTGAGGCTCGGGAACGAAAAGATGCTTCTGGCGGCTTTCCCCCAGACCGAGGCCGGTGGCCCCGCCGGAGCCGATGGCATAGAGGCTCTGGATGGTCTGGTGGCCATCGCCCAGCGGGTCGGCGAAGGGATCGAGCCAGGAGCGGAGCCGGTCGGCGGCGTAGGGGACGAGGTCGGGCATGACGGCCACCGCCGCACCAATGGCCCCGACGCCTCCCGCGCCCGCCAGCAAAAACCACCTCAGCCCCGTACCACCCACGAACATCAGCACCGCGCCGATGCCAAGGATGAGGACGGTGCCGGACAGGTGCGGCTCCAGTAGCATCAGGGCCGCCACCACTCCCAGCACCAGCGCAAAGGGCAGGACACCCACGCTGAAATCCTTCATCCGGTCGTGGTTCAGTGCGATGATGTGGGAAAACACCAGCACCACCGCAAACTTTGCGATCTCGCTGGGCTGCAGGGTGCCGAACCCCGGGATGACCAGCCACCGCTTGCAGCCGTTGTACTCGGGCATGAAGAGCACCGCCGCCAGCAATATCAGTGACAGCCCAAGCAGCGGCCACGCCAGCTTATGGAAGATATGGTAATCTACCCGGCTGGCCAGCCACATCCCGCAGAGCCCCAGCGCCGCGTAGAGCAGCTGAGGCCGCAGATAGGCCCAGGCGTCGCCCCGCCGGTAGAGCGCCACGGCGCTGGACGCGCTGGCCAGCATGATGAGTCCGAAGCCCACCAGCGTGAGCACCAGGATCAGAAACGGCAGGTCCATGCCGGGCAGCGGACGCAGGATCCTCTTCTTCATCCTCTCCCCCCCTTCCCTTTAGTGTACGCACCGGGGCGGACGGCTAGTCACGGGGTCTCGCGCATATGATTGCAGGAAGGGAGGTGCTGTCTCATGTCCGAATCGCCAAAACCCGCCGACGCCCTGCGCACCCTACCGGAACGGGCGTTCCGCGCCCGGGCAAGGCTGGTGGCGGGGGTGTTCTGTCTGGTCTGCTGCGGGCTGGCGGTGCGGCTTTTATTTTTGCAGGTGCTGGGCGGCGGCTGGTACACCGACCGCGCTCTGGGCCAGCAGCTGCGGGACACCGTCGTCCCCGCCGACCGGGGCCGCATTTATAGCGCCGACGGCGTCCTTCTGGCGGCCAACAGCAGCTGCTGGACCCTCCGGGCCTCGCCCCGGGAGATGCCGGAAGATAAACTCGTCCTCGCGGCCAAGGGGCTGGCGGAGATCCTGGAGCTGGACGAAGGGAAGCTTCTCGAGAAATTCAGCGACCGTCACTCCAACGACTGCCTCCTGCGCTACCGGGTAGACCGGGTCATGGCCGACGCCGTGCGGGACTTCTGCGAGGCAAACGGCATCACCGGCATCCGTATCGATCAGGACTCGAAGCGCTGGTACCCGCAGGGGGAGTTTCTGGCCTCGGTGCTGGGGTTCACCAATGTGGACAACGCGGGCGTCTCGGGCCTCGAACTGAAGTATGACGACCTGCTCACCGGCGAAAACGGCGTCGTCCTCACGGCGGTGAACGCCTGGGGCTACACCCTCGAGCAGAGCTATGAGACCGAGCGTTTTCCCACCGAGGGGGACGGCCTGCGGCTCACCATCGACGCCAACATCCAGCACTACCTCGAGAACGCGCTGGGCTACGCGGTAAAGGAACACCACGTCGCAGCCCGTGCCGTGGGCATCGTCATGGACGTGAACACCGGGGCCGTGCTGGCCATGTCCACCACCCCCGCCTACGACCCCAACCAGCCCCGTGTGCTGGCCGACAAGGCCGCCCGGGAGGCCGTAGAGGGGCTTTCCGGCGACGAGCGGGCGGCGGCATTGCAGCTGGCCCAGCAGACCCAGTGGCGGAACAAGGCCGTCAGCGACCTCTACGAGCCGGGCAGCGTCTTCAAGCTCATCACCTGCGCGGCGGCGCTGGACACCGGGGCTGTGAGCAAAAATTCCAGCTTCTACTGCGGCGAGAGCATCTCGGTGGCCGGCACCCGCTTCCACTGCGCCAACCACAAGCGCCACGGCGCGCAGACCGTCACTCAGGCCCTTGAGAACTCCTGCAACCAGAGCTTCATCCAAATCGGCGCAAGGCTGGGCAAAGAGGCGTTCTGCGACTACTTTGCGGCCTTCGGCCTCCGCGCGCCCACCGGCATCGACCTGCCCGCCGAGCCGAAAAAGAGCCTCTACTACACCGCCGACCGGATGGGGCCGGTGGAGCTGGCGTCCTGCGCCTTCGGGCAGAGCAGCAAGATCTCTTACCTCGAGATGGCGTCGGCGGTCTGCGCCGTGGTCAACGGCGGGCGGCTGATGCAGCCCTACGTCGTCTCGGACATCCTCGGCCCGGAGGGCGAAGTCATCGACCACCTCTCCCCCGTCTGCAAGCGGCAGGTGCTGAAAGAGGAGACCTCCCGCACCATGCGGGAGATGATGGAAGCCGTCGTCCTCTACGGCGGCGGCCGGAACGCCCAGATCGCGGGCTACCGGGTAGGCGGCAAGAGCGGCACCAGCCAGAAGCTGGACAGCGCCGACGAGAAGGCCCGCATCGCCAGCTTTGTGGCCGTGGCTCCCATCGACGACCCCCAGTTTTTGTGTCTCGTCTGCCTCGACGAGCCCCACAGCTGGACGACAGCGGGCGGCAGCCTCTCGGCCCCGGTCTGTGCCGAGGTCCTCGAGCAGACGCTGGTCTATGAAGGTATCCCCCGCGCCGCTGTCCCGGATACGCCTGCTTCCGACGCTGAGACTTCCGCCGACCTTCCCGAGGACGGCGACAGCTTCGACGGGGCGTAAAAATGGGCAAAAGAAAAGACCGCTGGACGGCGGTCTTGGAAGGTCGATATTTTTCAGCTCTGCTGCGGCTGGTCGCGGAACACGATCTCGCCGGTGGCGCTGTCCATGGACTCGACGATAGCGAGGCTCTCCAGCTGGATGCCCTTGCTGCGGATGAGGTCGCCGCCCTGCTGGAAGCCCTTCTCGACGGCGATGCCGATGCCCTCGACAGTGGCACCAGCCTTCTCGGTCAGCTCCAGCAGACCCAGCAGGGCGCAGCCGTTGGCCAGGAAGTCGTCGATGATGAGAACGTGGTCCTCGGGGGTGAGGAACTTCTTGGAGACGATGACGTTGTAAATTTTCTTGTGGGTGAAGGACTGGATCTTCGTCTCGTAGTTGTCGTAGTCCAGGTTGATGCTCATGGACTTTTTGGCGAACACCACCGGCACGTTGAACTCGCTGGCCACCACGGCCGCGATGCCGATGCCGCTGGCCTCGATGGTGAGCACCTTGTTGATGGGCTTGCCGTCGAACAGGCGCTTCCACTCCTTTGCCATCTCGCGGAACAGCGGAATGTCCATCTGATGGTTGATGAAGCTGTCCACCTTGAGCACGTTGCCCTCACGGACGATGCCGTCTTTGCGGATGCGGTCTTCCAGCATTTTCATAGTTCGTCTCTTCCTCCCAATTTCCCTGTCACAAAACGGTCAATATTTCATATCAGTATACCGGATACTTTCCCGGTTGGCAAGGCTTTTTCTGCCCAAATTTGACTCGTTCTCTCCGGTTTTTTCAGCCCTTTCGATTATAAGTACGACTTTTGCGGTACGGTCTGTGTCTCAGGGCGGACGATTTGTGCAGTTGTCTCTTGTTTTCTGCGCAAAATCGAGTATACTGGTAGCAACCGGAAACGGCTTGCTGCGGCCGACGAGGGCCGCACCGGGAAAAGGAGTCAGTATATGAAGACAGGGTTAGTATTAGAGGGCGGTGCCATGCGGGGGATGTTCACCGCAGGCGTTCTGGATGTCCTGATGGAGCACGGCCTCACCACCGATGGCACCATCGGCGTGTCGGCGGGCGCGGTGTTCGGCTGCAACTTCAAGTCGCACCAGATCGGCCGTGTCATCCGCTATAACACCGAATATTGCAACGACAAGCGCTACGCCAGCTTCCGCAATCTGCTGCGCACCGGCAACCTCTACAGCGAGGATTTCTGCTACCACGAGGTGCCGGAAAAGCTGGACCCCTTTGATGAAGAGGCCTTCCGCGCTTCGCCCATGGACTTCTTTGTCGTCTGCACCGACCTGCACACCGGCGATCCTATCTACCACAAGTGCCGCAGCGGCGACGCCGAGGACGTGCGCTGGATGGAGGCTTCGGCGTCCATGCCGCTGGCGGCGAAAGCCGTCAGGATCGGCCACTACTCCCTGCTGGACGGCGGCGTGGCCGACTCCATCCCCGTCCGCTTCTTCGAGAGCCTGGGTTACAAGCGGAACCTCATTATCCTGACCCAGCCCAAGGGCTTTGTGAAAAAGAAGAACCCCATGCTGCCCGCCATCCGTGCGCGGTATCTGCGCTATCCGGCCTTCGTGGCAGCGGTGGCCGACCGTCACGAGCGGTACAACGAGGCCCTCTCTTACATCGCCATGCAGGAGGCATCGGGCAAGGACTATGTCATCCGCCCGCCCATCCCGCTGGAGATCGGCGCTATGGAGCGCGACCCCGCCCAGCTGCGCCGGGTCTACGAGACGGGCCGCGCCGTGGCGGAGAACCAGATCGATAAGATAGAGGCGTTCCTGAACGATGTGAAGGAGACGCCAGAGGAGTAACCTCTCCGTCACGGCTGACGCCGTGCCACTGCCCGGGTTGCGGCATCCAGCAGCCGCAGCGCTTTGCTTGCGTTTTGCTGGCCGCGGCCCCAACAGCGACTCCCTGTTTCCGCCACTGGCGGCGGTCGTCGTTGTTGCTCCTAACGAGGGGAGGCTTTGGCATTCCGTAAAGCTTCGTCTCTTCGCCAGAGGCTCCCCTACTAGGGGAGCTGTTGAGCGGCAGCGAGACTGAGAGGTTGTACGAAGACGAGCCTAACCTACAAACAAAGCAGGAGCCCCATCCATTCGGATGGAGCTCCTGCTTTTCTTATAACTTACTGCATATCCGTCTCAGAGATGGGGGTATCCAGCTCATCGGCGGGGGCGTCCGCCGTCTCAGGCTGTTTGCCCTTCTTCTCCTTGTGGGGCTTTTCGCCCTTGGGGCCGTGCTTCGACTTGATGCGCTTTGCCAGCAGAAGGAGCAGCACCAGCAGGGCTGCGCCGCCGGCGCAGAAGGCCCAGATGGGGAGCTTTGCAGGGACGAAAGCCACTTCGACCTCGGTGCCGGTAGTGGTGAAGGTGGTGTAGCTACCGAAGTTGCCCGTCTCCACCTTATGCCAGCTGCCGCCGGCCTGCTTGACGTAGACCTTGCCCTTGGCCTTGCCGGGGGTCAGATAACGGATCTGGTGGGTCTCATTGCCGTCATCGGTGAACTCCAGCAGCCACTGCTCTGTCACACCGTGGACATCGGCTGTGATGTCCTGCTGGGTGACCTGCACGGCGTTGGAACCGCCGAAGAAGCCGTCCACGAAGAAAACGGGACGTCCGTTCTCGCGGGTGACGCTGCTGCTCAGAGACGGGATGTAGGGCGTGTACTCCACATTGACCACGGTGTCGGTGTGGAGCTGGTCGAGGACGGGTGTGCTCCACTCGGCGTAGTATCCATTCTTCTGGGGGATCTCGGGGTAGTCGTCCAGCGTGAAGGACGCACCGTAGTCAAAGCTGATCTTTTTGATGATGTGGCCGTCGGCCTTGAAGGTCAGGGTCAGCTTGCGGAAGGAGTCCGGCACATTCTCCTGAGCCAGCAGGGTCTCATAGGTGACCGGCTCTGCCTGACCGACGCGGCTCAGGCGGTCAATGCCCTGCAGATCGTCGGAGACGAAGAGGTTGCCATAGAAGTCGCCGTCCTGTCCGCCGGAGACAGCACCCACGTACTGCTGGCCTTCCAGCACAGAGACGATGGCGCGGTTGTTGATGGCGATGAGGCTGCCGTCGGTAAGGTCGCTGTCGGTACCCTGACCGACGATGCCGCCGATGTACTTTTCACCGCTGAGGGCGCATTTTGCCCAGTTGCCGCGGAGCTTGGCGCTGGCCGCACCGGCAATGCCGCCCACCTGATTGACGCCGGTGACGTCGCCGTAGGACTCGCAGGCCGTCACAAGGCCCAGTTCCTCCTGGCCGACGATGCCGCCGACCATATCCTTCTTGGCGGTGATGCTGCCCTCGTTGATGTTGCCGGTGAGGACGGCGCTGACGGTATAGGAGGTGCGCAGCAACGAGGTACCCTCGTCCTTGTTGTCCTCCTCGGGGTCCAGCAGGTTTTCGACGCCCATGGTACCGGCGATGCCGCCCACGTTCATGTCGGCGTCGATGGTGCCGCGGTTGATGCTGTTCTCAATTTTGCCGTCGGACTGGGAAGCGATGAGGTCTTCCGACTCATCCTCGTAGATGGTCTTGCTGCCCGGGTCGCTGATTTCTTCCACAGCATCCAGCATCAGGTTGGACACGACGCTGACCTGTGCGGTCACGGCGCGCATCTTGTCGGTCAGCTGGTTGCTGGCGGTGCGCATGGTGCTGTTGATGTCGTTCATCTTGTCGTTGATGGAGCTGACAGCATCAAAGAGGGAGTCCTTGGTGTTGGTCAGCTCTGCCGAGGGACGAGGCACCTTGATGGGGTCCTGCTGGTTGAGCCAGTGGAGAATGTCGCGGGTCTGGCCCATCATATCGGTCAGGCCGCCGAGGCCGTCCTGCATCTGGCCCATGGCCACGGAGGTATGCGCCAGCGTTGCACTGGTGAGGGCGGCGTCGGTCTTGAGCAGGTCGAGGGAGTCGCTCAGGTCATCCATGGCGTCGCTCAGCTTGTCGGAAGCATCGCTCAGCTGATCGAGACCATCCTTGATGCTGCCGCCGCCGTTATTGCCGACCCAGTCCTTGATGTTGTCCATGATGCCGTCGGTGATGCTGCCCATGCCGTCCAGCGCGTCAGAGGCTTTGGTCAGGGCTGCAGCCAGCTCGGGGTGGTCGGAGGCCGAGACGGACTTGGCAGCGCTGCCCACGATGCCGCCCATCTGGGTGGCAATGGTAGAGATGGTGCCGATGGCACTTGCGATTTGGGAAGTAGCACGGGCAATGTCACTGTCGTTGGACAGGAGGGACGCCGTGCGTAGCAGGCCCATGCCTGCGGTGACGGCCTTCATTGCCGGGGCCATGCCGCTGCCCAGCGTGAAGACGCTGGCCACGGAGTTGGCCACCTTCAGCAGCTCAATGCCGGTCTTGAGGTTCTTGTCGGACTTCTTGTCCGAGGACAGGGAGTCGTATGCGGAGAGGATGCCGGAGATTGCCTGCGAGGCAGCGCTGTCATCGCCGGTATCGACAGACTCCAACAGCTGTTTGATACCCTCAGAGATAGCCGACATACCGTCACGGCCATCCTCGGCCGCGTCGCTCACCTTGCCCAGACCGTCGCTGGTCTTGCTGAGGGCGCTGGATGCCATCAGCATCTCAGCGGCCATCTCGCGCATGGCCCACTTGAGGTTTCCGGTGGCATCGGTCAGCTTGGTCATGGCATCTTCGCCGGTGTCCATGACGGGTTCGAGTTTGGTGAGGGTATCGGCCAGCAGGGTCGAGGCGCGGTCGATCTCGTCGGCCACCTCGTCGCCGTAGTCGCTGGCCTGATCGTCCAGCTGGCGCGCCACCGCAATGGCGGTGTCCATCTGGCTGGTCATGGCGCTGAAGGAGTTGGAGATGCTGGTGGTGGAGTTCTCGACGACGCCGGTGGTGTCATCGACAAGGCCGCGCAGAACATCCAGCTCCGAACGGAGACGCTTGATGGTGTCCTTAGAGAGGTCGAGTTCGCGATAGGGTTCCGCCTGACCGGCGATGCCGCCCACGTCCTTGCGGCCCAGAATATGGCCCTGATTGACACAGCCGGATACGAGGCCGTCGGTGCGGCCCACGATGCCGCCCACGTTGTAGCCGATATGCTCGTAGCCGACAGTTCCGGTGTTGACGCTGGTCAGGATCATGCCGGAGGAGCGGCCTGCGATGCCGCCGGTGTCGGTGGCGACGTTGGTGACGGAATTGGTGGCGTCGTCATCGGCGGCGGCCATCTTGTTGTTGATCTGGTCCACCATCTTGGCCGTGAAGCCGTCGGTGTCGAGAGAGGCTTCCTGATATTCGGTGTTGATGCTGCCCACGTTGGTGCAGCCGGTGATGGCGCCGAGGTTGTAGCCTGCGATGCCGCCGGTGGAAGATTTGCCGGTGACGATGGCGCGGGCAGTGCTGTGGTCGATGGTGCCTTCGGACTCGTTGCGGCCCACGATGCCGCCCACCTCGCTGTCGCCGGTGACGACGCCGGTGAACTGGCAGTTGATGAGGGTACCGTGGTTGATGCCTACGATGCCGCCGGTGGTGGTGTCGGCAGAGTCAGAGACAGACACGATGCCCCGCACGCTCAGGGACTCAATGGAGCCCTGTTCCTCCACGATGTCGAAGAGGCCCGCCGGGGAATACTGGCCCGTAATGGTCAGGTCCGAGATGGTGTGGCCATTGCCCTTGAACTGTCCGCTGAAGGACGGAATGGGCTCCCACAGCATCCCCTCGAGGGAGAGGTCTTTCTGTAGAATAACCGTCTTGCCCACCGACCACTGGTCGTAGGCACAGCTCTTGGCCAGCGAAAGCAGGTCCGAGACGCTGTTGATGTAAATGGTATCGCCGTCGTCAGACGCGAACACCGGCAGTGCGATGCTCAGCGCCAGCACAGCGGCCAGAAGCGCAGCCGTCAGGCGGCGCAGCAGATGGTTACTGGTCTTCATTCTGCACCTCCTGTTGTTTATTGTCGTCCAGTTCCTGAGAGACGTTGCCCGAGATGACGGTCAGCTGGACGTCGCCGTCCACGATGGCGTTCATCGTACCGGCCACAGAGCCGTGGATCTCGCCCTGCACGATGCCATTGACGCGCATACGGCCATTGCCGCTGCTGCGGGCCACCAGCTTCGGCACAGCAAAGGAGGTACGGTCCACGATGCGGGTGCCGATGAGCAGGATCTGAGGCAGGACGAAGAGGACGAGGATGATGGAGATGATGGTGCCTCGGCCCAGACACTGGCCGATGCCCACGATGCAGGCGTCGGAAGTCATCTGGCCGATGAGGATGCCGGACACGGTCATGATGGTGCCGGAAGTCAGGATGGTCGGGAACGCGAAGTTGATGGTCTCTATCATGGCCTGCTTGTGCTCCATCTTATCCTTCAGCTCGTTGAAACGGGTGGCGATGACGATCGCGTAGTCGATGTTCGCGCCCATCTGGATGGAGCTGACGATGAGGTAGCCCATGAAGTAGAGGTTGGTCCCCATGAAATACGGGAACGAGAAGTTGATCCAGATAGCGCCCTGGATGACCACGATGAGCAGGATGGGCATACCGACGGACTGGAAGGTGAACAGCAGCACCAGCAGGACGATGAAGATGGACACGACGTTGACGACGACATTATCGATGGCAAAGGACTTCTGGAAATCGTACTCGTTGGTGGCGTCACCGGCCATGTAGAGCTCGCCGTCCGGGTAAAACTTCCGGGCGATGGAGCGGATGGTGTCGGTGAACTCATAAGTAGTCTGGCCGGGTTCCAGAGAGGGGCTCAGGTAGATGAGGACGCGGTTGTAGTCGTCGCCCTGCAGTTGGGCCAGTGCGCTCTCCATCTGGTCGCGGGCGTCGTGGAGGTCGTCCAGGTCTTCCTGAGAGAGGGAGACGATGCCGGTGTCGGCCTCATCGCAGACGTAGAGGAACATATCCACGAGCGGCACTTTATAGGATGCGAAGTTGCCGATGACCTGGCCGTACTCCTCGTTCTCGATGGCGTAGGCGGTGTAGATCATCTGGGCGGCCTCGTAGTCCAGGTCGGCCATCTCGGAGAACTGGCGGGCGGTGAGCTTGTCTTCCAGCATATAGCCGTCCTGGGCCTCGATGTTGGACAGACCCTTGGTGGAGTCTATTTCATCGCAGCTTTCCAGCTCCTCCAGCATCTTTTTCTCGATGCTGTAATCGTCGTTCTTGGGGTAGACGAGTGCCACGAGGTTCGACTTGGTGAAGTTTTCTTCGATCATCTGGTCCGCGATGAGGGATTCGTTCATCTTCGGCACCTTGATGACATCGTAGCCGTAGGCGTAGGGACAAAGGTTCGAGAAGTGGTAACCGATGAGGATGACCACCAGGAAGATGACAGGGATGACCTTGCGGGTGTGCCATGCAAAGCGGCCCACGAAGGGGATCTCCGGCACGAAGTTCCTGTGCTTGGTTTTATCCATGTAGGGTCCGAAGAGCATCAGCAGGCCGGGCATGACCACGAACACCGAGAGCATCGCAAAGAGGATGGACTTGATGAGGCAGATGGCCATATCGGAGCCGATGCGGAACTGCATGAACAGCATAGCCACAAGGCCGCCGACGGTGGTCAGGGAGCTGGAGCTGATCTCGGGGATGCTCTTGCTCAGGGACTCGATGACGGCCTCCTTCAGAGGCATGGTCTGGTGTTCTTCCTTGAAGTGGTTGCAGAAGATGATGGCGTAGTCCAGCGACAGCGCCAGCTGCAGGATGTTCGTGACCGAGTTGGACACGAAGGAGATGGTGCCGAGCATGAAGTTTGTACCCATGTTCAGGATCATGCCCACCACGAAGGTGAGGATGAGGACGGGTACCTCGGCGTAGGTCTGGGACGTCAGGAGCAGGACGATGACGATGATGACGGCAACGTACACCATGATGACCCGTACCTCGGCATCAATGGTCTCCTGCTGGGTGTTACCCAGCGAGGTGGAGACGTAGATGTCATAGTCGGCGAGGTATTCCTTCACCCGGTCAAGGGCCTCGAGGCACTGGTCATCGTCCTCGGGGTAGTCGAAGGTGATGGAGTAAAGGGCCGACACTGCGTCCTTATTATAATGGTCGGTCGTGTCGTCGTAGTCCAGCATCTGGACGCCCTTGAGCTCGGTGAGCCTGTCGGAAAGCTCATCGGCCTCAGCGGGCGTGATGTTGGCCACCATGACGTCGGCAGAGCCGTAGGTCGTAAACTGCTCGTCCATGATGTCGAGGCCCATGCGGGTCTCCGAGGTCTTGGGCAGGTAGGTGGTCATGTCGGTCTCGACCTTGACCCACCGCACCGAGAACACCGTGAAGATGGCAGCCAGAATGACAAACAGGAACACAAGGTTGCGGCGTTCCACGATCTGGCGCGCAAGCTTGTGCATGAAGTCTATCTGTGGTTTTTCGTGTTCGTTCAAAGCGTCCGTCCTCCTTTGTCGTGATTTTTTTGCAGTTTCATCCCCGGGGATGGGCTGCGCAGTCGTCTCATAAACAACCTCCGTCCGATAAACTACATTTGGTGATTTTGTTAAAATTCGAAGGGAAATATTTGTACAAATGATATAATAGAGCGCTGCCCATCAAAAAGCAAGCGACAAAACCACACGAATGATAAAATTTGCTTGTTCTTAGCCGCCCTCTCAGTCATCGCTGCGCGCCTGAGAGGGCTAGTGTTTCCGTTTCCTGCGCGGCCCCGCATTGACGTAGCCGAACACTGTGCCGCAGACGCCGCCGACGATGTGCATGAAGTTGGCTACGTTGTCCCGCACAAAGATGATGTCATAGACCTGCTGGCCCAGATAGAGCGCCGCCACCAGCAGCATGGTGACGGGGATGCCGCCCGAGAAACCGGACAGGGATGCCAGCATGATGAGCATGAAGACGATGCCCGACGCGCCCAGCAGCGCCGTGCGGGGGAACAACGCACACTGCAGAATGCCCGAGATGAGGGCCGTGAGCAGGATGCCTTTGAGCAGGGGCAGGCTGCCGTACTTTTCTTCCATCGGCGGGCCGACGACGAGGAGAAGCAGCATATTGTTCAGGAAATGGTCCCAGCTGCCGTGGCCCAGCACATGGCCGAAGAGCCGGATGTAAAACAGCGGGTCTTTCAGCGAGGAACGGTAAACGCTGAACAGATGGGTGGTCGTCCAGCCGCCGGTGTACTGGCCCAGGAACAGCACCCCCAGTGAGAGGAGGAAAAATGTCAGGATGACCGGCGAATTGTACTGCACAGACAGCGTGAATTTGGGTCGTTTCGTAGTTGTTTCCTTCTTTCCCGGCCCGTCCGGGGCCGCAGTATGAGTGATACGACCATCATATCATAATCTTCAAGGTTTTTCCACAACTTTCGTCGGTTCAACCCCGGGTCTGCTCCCAATAGGCCCCCATGCTCTGGCCGGGCTGGTCGGTGACTTCGTCGTTCAGGTAGTCCGCGAGGCCCACGGCGGCGGGCTGCCAGCTGCGTGCTGCCTCTACCGTGGGGTACTCCACCTCGGCGTACCAGAACTCCGTCGGCTGGCCCTCGTCCACATGATTCACTTCCAGCACCGCACCGTCCGGCAGCAGGTAGCTGCGGCGGAGCTTTGGGATAAGGGGCCTGCCGATGATCTTCGTCTCGAGGTCATTGAAAAGCGCAGGGTCGATGTCCCGCTCGATTTCTTCCCTCGCCAGCCCGCCGCCCGACTTGAAGCAGAGGACGTAGTGGGTCTCACCGCCCGTCAGGGCCTCTTCCCGGATGCGGACGGTGGGCCGCACGCTGATGTAGCCCTGCCGCATGGCAAACTCCTCTTTCAGCGGCAGCCCCTCCGGCCAGCCGTTCACCATCCACTTGCGCTCGATCTCCATGATGTTTTCCTTCCTTTCGGTGGTTTTTGTATTTATTCTAACATATTTTTATGGTATTATAAATGGTGAGTTAGCCAAAAGATAACCTCTCCGTCACGGCTAACGCCGTGCCACTGCCCGGGTTGCGGCACCCAGCATCCGTAGCGCTTTGCTTGCGTCTTGCTGGCCGCTGCCCCAACAGCGACTCCCTGTTTCCGCCACTGGCGGCGGTCGTCGTTGTTGCTCCTATCGAGGGGAGGCCTTGGCATTCCGTAAAGCCTCGCCTCTTCGCCAGAGGCTCCCCTACTAGGGGAGCTGTCTGCGAAGCAGACTGAGAGGTTGTACAAAGGCGAAGCCTTCCCTCGTGCAGCAGCCGTGACGGAGAGGTTCATCCTCAATTATTAAGGAGCAACCATGAAATCAGAACGCAGCTATCCTATTTATAAAGTAAACAAAAAAGCCGAGGCCAGCCTCGTGGGCGGACATCCGTGGGTGTACGAGAACGACATCCTCGAGTTCCCGGAGACAGAGCCTGAGAACGGAACCCTCGCCGACGTGGTGAGCCCGAAGGGCGCTTACCTCGGCACCGGCTTCGTCTCTTTCAAGAGCAAGATCCGCGTCCGCCTCATCTCCCGCAACGCCAACGACACCTTCGACGCCAGCTTCTGGCGCCGCCGCGTCGAGTACGCCTGGGCCTACCGCAAGACCGTCCTCGAGCCTGCCGACCTCTCGGCCTGCCGGGTCATCTTCGGCGAGGCCGACCAGTTCCCCGGCCTGACCGTGGACCGCTTCAACAACATCCTCGTCACCCAGACCCTCAGCGTCGGCATGGAAAAGCTGAAGCCTGTCCTCTTCCCCCTCCTCGCCGAAGTCCTGCGGGCCGACGGCCAGACCATCGACGGCATCTACGAGCGGAACGACGAGGCCCTGCGTGCCAAAGAGGGCCTCGAGCAGAGCAAGGGCTGGTTCGAGCTGCCGGGTGAAAACTACCCCGCCTCCACCCAGACCGAGATCTGCGAGAACGGCGTCTACTACCACGTCGATTTCGAGAACGGCCAGAAGACCGGCTTCTTCCTCGACCAGAAGTACAACCGCCGGGCGGTCGCCCGCCTCGCCGCCGGCCACACCGTGCTGGACTGCTTCACCCACACCGGCAGCTTTGCCCTCAACGCAGCCAGCGGCGGCGCAGCCCGGGTCACGGCAGCGGACATCAGCGCCGACGCCATCGCCATGGCCCAGCGGAACGCGGAGCGCAACGGCCTGACCAACATGGACTTCCTCTGCGAGGATACCTTCGAACTTCTGCCCCGCCTCGAAAAAGAAGGCCATCCCTACGATTTCATCATCCTCGACCCGCCGGCCTTCACCAAAGCCCGCCGCACGGTGGAAAACGCCATGCGGGGCTACAAGGAGATCAACTACCGGGCCATGAAGCTCCTGCCCCGGGGCGGCTACCTCGCCACGGCAAGCTGCTCTCATTTTGCCACCGAGGAGCTGTTCATCAAGATGCTGCGCTCCGCCGCAAAGGACGCTCACCGCCAGCTGCGCCAAATCGAAGTGCGCCAGCAGGCCCCCGACCACCCCATCCTCTGGGGCGTGCCGGAGACGAACTATCTGAAGTTTTTCCTGTTTCAGGTCATCTAATAGTCATACCATCCGCGCAATACTCCAAAAAATCAGGAGTCAGTTTGTGCAGAATCGTCAAATCTGTCTATTGCGTTTTTCGCCCCGTTCGGCTATAATCATCGCATAGACAGCAACGACGCTGTGAGTCACCTCCTGACTCGCAGCGTCGTTTCGTTTAACCCGATATTTCGCGGGAGAGCCCGCCTCTTTCCGCGTGAAAATCCGCGACCAGCTGAAGTATTTCAATTCAAGTAAGGAGTAGGATTTATGGCAGCAAATGTTATGGAGATCTACGGCAGCAAGGTGTTCAACGAGCACGTCATGAAGGAGCGCCTCCCCAGCGCTACCTACAAGAGCCTCGAGAAGACCCTGCACAAGGGCGCACCTCTGGACATCGAGGTGGCAAACGTCGTGGCCAGCGTCATGAAGCGCTGGGCCATGGAGCTGGGTGCCACCCACTACACCCACTGGTTCCAGCCGCTGACCGGCATTACCAGCGAGAAGCATGACGGCTTCGTCTCCCCCGTGGGCGACGGCACCGCCATCATGGAGTTCAACGGCAAGGAGCTGGTGCGCGGCGAGCCCGACGCCTCTTCCTTCCCCTCCGGCGGCCTGCGCGCCACCTGTGAGGCCCGCGGCTACACCGCATGGGACCCCACCAGCTTCGCTTTTGTGAAGGACGACGTCCTCTGCATCCCCACCGCATTCGTCAGCTACACCGGCGAGGCGCTGGACAAGAAGACTCCCCTGCTGCGCTCCATGAACGCGCTGTCCAATCAGGCCATCCGCGTCCTGAAGCTCTTCGGCAAGGACGTGGATTACGTTTCCACCACCGTCGGCCCCGAGCAGGAGTACTTCCTTATTAAGAAGGAAGACTACGAAGCCCGTCAGGACCTCATCCTCACCGGCCGCACCCTCTTCGGCGCACCGTCCGCCAAGGGTCAGGAGCTGGAAGAGCACTACTTCGGCGTCATCCGCCCCGAGGTCTCCGCTTTCATGAAGGAGCTGGACGAAGAGCTGTGGAAGCTGGGCATCCCCGCCAAGACCAAGCACAACGAAGTAGCTCCCTGCCAGCATGAGCTGGCCCCCATCTTCGACACCACCAATGTCGCCATCGACCACAACCTGCTGACGATGGAGATGATGAAGAAGCTGGCCCCCAAGTACGGTCTGGTCTGCCTGCAGCACGAGAAGCCTTTCGAGGGCGTCAACGGCAGCGGCAAGCACAACAACTGGTCCATGTCCACCACCCACGAGAATCTGCTGGACCCGGGCGACACCCCCATGGAGAACCTGCAGTTCCTGGTCTTCCTCGCCGCCGTCATCAAGGCTGTCGATGAGTACGCCGACCTGCTCCGTACCTCCGTCGCCACCCCCGGCAACGACCACCGTCTGGGCGCCAACGAGGCACCTCCGGCCATCATCTCCATCTTCGTGGGCGAAGAGCTGGAAGCCGTCATCGACGCCATCGCTTCCGATTCTCCCTACGCCGGCCCCGTCAAGATGAAGATGGACCTCGGCGTCGATGTCCTGCCCAAGTTCAGCAAGGACACCACCGACCGCAACCGTACTTCTCCCTTTGCCTTCACCGGCAACAAGTTCGAGTTCCGTATGCCCGGCTCCGCTGAGAACCTGAGCGACTGCAACACCATCCTGAACACCGCCGTCGCCAAGGAGCTGAAGGGCTACGCTGACGAGCTGGAGAAGGCCGACGACTTTACCAGCGCCGCCATCGCCCTCGTCAAGCGCACCATCCGCGACCACCGCCGCGTCATCTTCAACGGCAACGGCTACACTGCCGAGTGGGAAGAGGAAGCAGCAAAGCGCGGCCTGCCCAACAAGAAGAACACCCCCGCCGCTCTGCCCGCCCTCATCGAGCCGAAGAACATCGCCCTGATGGAGGATTTCGGCGTCCTGACCAAGGTCGAGATGGAGAGCCGCTACGAAGTTGAGATGGAGCACTACTCCAAGATCATCAACATCGAGGCCCTGACCATGCTGGAGATGGCCCGCAAGCAGCTGCTGCCCGCCGTCAACGCCTACATGAGTGAGGTCGCCAACACCGCCGCCTCCAAGCTGGCCGTCAGCGAGAACCTGAGCGTCCGCAGTGAGACGAAGGCACTGACCCGCCTGTCCGCTGACGCCGACGCCATGAGCGACGCTGTGGACGAGCTGCAGGCCGCCGTCGATGCCGCAAAGGCCCTCTCCGACGAGAGCGCAAAGGCCGTCGCCTTCCACGACGACGTTCTGCCCAAGATGGACGCCCTCCGCGCCGCCGCCGACGACGCCGAGACCATCTGCGGCGAGGACTACTGGCCTCTGCCCAGCTACAGCAAGATGCTCTACTACGTCTGATCTTCACATACCAGCGTAGAATAAAGCACCACAGGCTGAGGCGCTTATCTGAGCCATTCTCCTTTTCCTATTTCTTACACCAGCCTGAAGACCTGCCTCTGTACAGAGGCAGGCCTTTAGGCGTTTTTTAAGAAGACATACTTTTCAGAGGACACACACCTATGAGTTATACGACACAGCAGGACATCCTCGATTTCGTCGAGGACAACAACGTAAAATTTGTCCGCTTCGCGTTCTGTGACATCTTCGGCTTTCAGAAGAACATCGCCGTGCTGGCAAGCGACCTTCCCAAGGCGCTGGAAGATGGCGTCTGCTTCGACGGCAGCGCCATCGCGGGCTTCATGCACGTGGAGGAGAGCGACCTGGTGCTCCGGCCCGACCTGTCCACCATGACCATCCTGCCCTGGCGCACGGCTGAGGGCCGGGTGATGCAGTTCTTCTGCGACGTGGAAAAGCCGGACAACACCCCCTTCGGCGGCAACTGCCGCGGCTTCCTTCGGAACATCAACCGCCGGTTCAAGCAGCTGGGCCTGCGCTGCAACGTCGGCACCGAGTGCGAGTTTTATCTCTTCGAGAACGACGACCGGGGCCGTCCCACCCGCATCCCCATCGACGCAGGCGGCTATTTCGACGTAGCGCCGCTGGACGCCGGCGAGAACATCCGCCGGGACATCTGCCTGACCATGGAGCAGATGGGCCTCGCCCCCCAGCACAGCCACCACGAGAACGGCCACGGCCAGAATGAAATTGACTTCCACTACGCCGGCCCCCTCAAGACCGCCGACAACATCTTCCTGTTCAAGCAGATCGTCCGGGCCGTGGCGGCCAGCAACGGCTTCCACTCCAGCTTCCTGCCCAAGCCCCTGCCCGATCAGGCCGGCAGCGGCCTCCACATCAACCTCTCGCTGACCATGGACGGCAAGAACCTCTTTGAGGGCGACATCGCCCCCGACAGCATCCCCGGCAGCTTCATGGCGGGCATCCTCCGCCACAGCCGGGAGCTGACGGCCTTCACGAATCCCCTGCCCAACAGCTACCTCCGCTTCGGCTGCGACGAGGCTCCCCGCTACGTGAGCTGGAGCCGCCAGAACCGCAGCCAGCTAGTCCGCATCCCGCAGGTGAAGGGCGACAACTGCCGTATGGAGCTGCGCAGCCCCGACCCCGCCTGCAACCCCTACCTCGCCATCGGCCTCGTGCTGGCAGCAGGCCTCGACGGCATCGAGAACCGGATGGAGCTGTCTGCCCCTGTCAACCGCAACCTCTTCATCCCGGGCGAAGCCGCCGGTCTCGGTCTCGAGACCCTGCCCGCCTCGCTGGAAGAGGCCGTCGAGGTGGCCAGGAACAGCGAGTTCCTTCACAAATTCCTGCCCGACGAGCTGAGCCGCCGCTACTATGCCGAGGCTCTGCGCCGCTGCGAGGCGCTCAAGAACGCCTCCGACCCCGCCGAATATGAGCGCGTCCACTACTTCAATGCCATCTGATGCAGAATGACATAGGAAAGGAGTGAGCCGAATGGGACGTGCCCTGATCGTAAGCGCGGGCGCAAGCTCCAACGAATATATCTCCGCACGCCTGACGGAGCTGGGCTATGCGCGGCCTATCATCGTACCAAGTGCGGCGGAGGCGCGGCGGAGGATGCTGGAATCCGACTTTGAGCTCATCGTGGTCAACTCGCCGCTTCCGGATGAGTTCGGCCACGAGCTGTGCGCCGACGCCGTGGAGAAAACGGATGCCGGTGTGATATTTCTGGCCAAGGCCGCAGCCGCCGAGCAGCTTCTGACCCCGCTGAGCGAAGAAGGCGTTCTGCTGGTCACAAAGCCCTTCTCCAACACCTTCTTTTTGCAGGCCATCCAGATGGCCGCCGCCAGCAACCACCGCCTCCTGCTTTTGCGGCAGGAGAATCAACGGATGCAGGAAAAGCTGGCGCAGGTGCGGCTGGTGAGCCGCGCCAAGTGTTGCCTCATCGAGCTGGGTCGCATGACCGAGGCCGAGGCGCACCGCTACATCGAGAAAAAAGCGATGGACACCCGGCGCGACCGCGCCGAGGTCGCGCAGGAGATACTGGACTCCTACGACCCCGCGCAATAATCCGTATTGCGCCCCCACTGAGGGAAAGTATTTGCTTATCGTGATATTCACGGAAAAGAATATCTGTAAATTAGAGGAGAACCATTATGGCAAAGTTTATTTTCGTGACCGGCGGCGTCGTCTCCGGTCTGGGCAAAGGCATCACCGCCGCCTCTCTGGGCCGACTGCTGAAGTGCCGCGGCCTCAAGGTGGCCAGCCAGAAGCTGGACCCCTACGTGAACGTGGACCCGGGTACCATGAGCCCCCTGCAGCACGGCGAGGTCTTCGTCACCGACGATGGCACCGAGACCGACCTGGACCTCGGCCATTACGAGCGCTTTATCGACGAGAATCTGAATAAGTATTCGAACCTCACCACCGGAAAGGTCTACTGGAACGTGCTGAACAAGGAGCGTCAGGGCGCTTACCTCGGCCAGACCGTTCAGATCATCCCCCACATCACCAACGAGATCAAGAGCTATATCTACAATCTGGCCTCTTCCACCGAGGCCGATGTGGTCATTACCGAGATCGGCGGCACCACCGGCGACATCGAGAGCCAGCCCTTCCTCGAGGCCATCCGTCAGGTGGGCCTCGAGCAGGGCAAGGAGAACTGCTGCTTCATCCATGTGGTGCTGGTGCCTTACATCTCCGGCTCCGATGAGTACAAGTCCAAGCCCGCACAGCACTCCGTCAAGGAGCTGCAGGGCATGGGTGTCAGCCCCGACATCATCATCCTGCGCGCCGACGGCAGCGTGGGCAGCGACATCCGCCGGAAGATCAGCACCTTCTGCAATGTCAAGCCGGAGTGCGTCATCGAGAACCTGACCATGCCCAGCCTCTACCAGTGTCCGCTGATGCTCCACACCGGCGGCCTCGACGACGTGGTGGTCAAGCAGCTGCATCTGGACGTTCCCCCCGCCGACCTCACCGAGTGGAAAGAGATGCTGGCCCGGATCGCCACCCGCAGCAAGACCTGCACCATCGCCCTCGTGGGCAAGTACGTCAAGCTGCATGACGCCTATCTGTCCGTCATGGAAAGCCTCTACCACGCCGGCTTCGAGAACGACAGTCAGGTGGAGATCAAGTGGGTCGAGAGCGAGGACCTGCCCGACCAGGCAGCCTGCAAGGAAGCCTTTGCGGACGTGGACGGCATCATCGTCCCCGGCGGCTTCGGCGACCGCGGCATCGAAGGCATGATACAGGCCGCACAGTACGCCCGCGAGAACGATGTTCCCTACTTCGGCATCTGCCTTGGTATGCAGATCATGGTCATGGAGTTCGCCCGCCACGTTCTGGGCTACGCCGACGCCAACTCCAGCGAGTTTACCCCCGAGGGTCATCACAACGTCATCGACCTGATGGCCGACCAGCAGGGCAACATCCCCAAGGGCGGCACCATGCGTCTGGGCAAGTACCCCTGCACCGTCCTGCCCGGCACCAAGATGGCCGAGTGCTACGGCCAGAGCGAGATCTGGGAGCGCCACCGCCACCGCTACGAGTTCAACAACGACTACCGTCAGGAGATGCAGGACGCCGGTCTGGTCATCTCCGGCACCAGCCCCGATGGCCGCCTTGTGGAGACCGTGGAGCTGCCGGGCCGTGACTTCCACCTCGGCGCACAGTTCCACCCCGAGTTCAAGAGCCGTCCCAACCGCGCACATCCCCTGTTCAAGGGCTTCATCGCAGCGGCGCTGAAGTTCAAGAAGGGCAAGATGGGGCACTGAGAGGTTGTACGAAGGCAAACCTGACCCTAAACCCAAAAGCACCCGCTTTCCACATCACTGTGGAGAGCGGGTGCTCTTTTTGCTATGATGCTATGTAGCCGTGCTTACTTGCTGGCCTTCATGGTCTTCTTACGAGTGGCGGTCTTGCGGGCAGGCTTTGCAGCAGGAGCGGCCTCGGCGGGCTTTTCCTCCGCCTTGGCGGGTGCGGCTTCAGCCTTTGCCGCAGCGGACTTCGCAGCAGTCTTGGCGGCGGTCTTCTTTGCCGCAGGCTTTCTGGTGGTCTTCTTCGCGGCAGGTGCAACCGGCTTTTCCTCGGCGGGAGCAGCGGCCTCGGCCTTGACCTCAGCGGGCTTTTCCTCCGCCTTGGGGGCGTGCTTTGCGCGGTCCTTCACCTCGGAGATGGTCCACAGCTGGTCCTCGCCGGCAGTCTCCTGCCAGATCTGGAGCACAGCGCCGTCCGCAGTACCCATGCCCACGGTGTCGATGCACTTGCCGGCAGCCCACATGGAGCGCAGGCGGACGGTGCCGGCCGGGGTGGGCTCCATCTTCCACATCTGGGAAGTGCCGCCCACGTCCTCCCACAGGTGGAGCCAGGTGCCGTTGGCAGTGCCGGTCATCATCAGGTCGATGAGCTTGCCGGAGGCGCGGTTGCGGATACGGTAAACGCCGTCGCCCTCGCGGACGAAAGCCCACTCCTGCTCGGGCTTGCGCTCGTACTTGCCCAGACGGATGTTGCCGCCGTCCTTGACGCTCTCCACAGCCTGAATGACGCTGCCGGTCTTGGCGGCAATGGTGTAGAAGCGGTCTGCTTCAATGATAGTCTGTGCCACAGATTTCATAAGATTTCCCTCCGTATCCCGGGGCAGGATCTCCCCGGAACTCTTCTCTGCGCTGTTTTTTGTCTTCGCGCTTTTGTTTCTTTCCGTAAATTATACCACTTGACGTGATTTTCTACAAGCAATTCGACCTTTCTTTGGCAAATTTGCCAAAAGGCATTCCATTTTCTCCTGCTTTTGCACTCAATACCCTAACTTTTTGCAACGGAGCCGACCGCCGCTGGTGCAGTGCCACCATCTCGACATTTCCCCCGATCTGCGCTATACTTATTATATATCTGCATTTTACCCGTTCTTTGCACAAAGAGCGGTATTTTCTTTGATTTCCGAAAGTGAGGTATCACTTCATGCCGTCTTCCCCCCGCACCGCATCCGACGCCGCCGAGCTGGAGCGCAGCAGGCTCCAGTTCGAGAAAATGACCCAGACCCCCGTGCCGAAGCTCATTCTCGGCCTCGCGGCCCCCACCATCCTGAGTATGCTCATCACCAGCATCTACAATCTGGCCGACACCTTCTTTGTGGGCCAGCTGTCCACCAGCGCGTCGGGCGCGGTGGGCGTCGTGTCGAGCCTGATGGCCATCATTCAGGCCCTCGGCTTCATGCTGGGCCACGGCGCGGGCGGCATCATCAGCCGCAGCCTCGGCAGTCAGGACACCCATGCGGCCACAAAGTTCGCCTCCACCAGCTTCTTCACGGCGCTGACCTTCGGCGCAGTGCTGGCCGTTCTCGGTCTCGCTACCCTGCCCGACTTCATGATGCTGCTGGGCAGCACCGACACCATCCTGCCCCACGCCTGCGCCTACGCGCGGCCCATCCTCATCGCGGCCCCGCTCATGATGTCGAGCCTCGTGATGAACAACATCCTCCGCTACGAGGGCAAGGCCAGCTTCGCCATGATCGGCCTCGTCACCGGCGGTGTGCTCAACATCGTGCTGGACCCCGTCTTCATCTTCGGCCTCGGCATGGGGACCGGCGGCGCAGGCACGGCCACCGCTCTGAGCCAGAGCATCAGCTTCTGCATCCTGCTTTCCATGTTTCTGCGGGGCAAGACCGTCAGCCGATTCCGCATCACCCAGGTCACCCGCAGCGCCCGGGACTTCGGGCAGATCTTCTTCAACGGTGCGCCCAGCTTCGGCCGTCAGGGCCTGAACAGCATCGGCAGCATGCTGCTGAACGTCGCCGCCCGCAACTACGGCGACGCTGCCGTGGCCGGCATGAGCATCGTGTCCCGCATCTTCCAGTTCGTGCTGTCGGTGGCTATCGGCGTCGGACAGGGTCTGCAGCCTGTAGCGGCCTTCAACTACGGCGCCCGCCGCTTTGCCCGGGTGCGGAAAGCGGCCATCTTCACCATCTCGACGGCTTTCGTCTTTATGGCGGTGCTCAACGCTCTCTGCTGGTTCAACGCCGAGCCCCTCATCCGCCTCTTCCGCGACGACCCCGAGGTCACCGCCGTGGCTCTGCCCGCCCTGCGGTATCAGTGCGTCGCCATGTTCTTACAGCCCGTCATCATCGTGACGAATATGATGTTCCAGTCCATCGGCAAGTCGGGCCGGGCTACCTTCCTCGCCTGCTGCCGTCAGGGCGTCTGCTTCATCCCGCTCATCCTCACCCTGCCCCGCATCTGGGGCCTGAGCGGCATTGAGCTGTGTCAGCCCATCGCCGATGGCCTCACCTTCTGCATCTCGGTGCCTTTCCTGCTGCCCTTCCTGAAGGAATTGAAGGAACAGGGAGACGAAGAATAAGCTTGTCATAAAACTGTAACCAGGCCCGGCCACATTTCTGCAATGAAATGTCCGGGTCTTTCGTATATACTATAGATGGGAAAGTCAAATTCTGGGAGACTGTGAGGTGTTTCTATGAAGACCACTCTGCTTCGACTCAGCCGCCGCGCCGCCTGCCTCGTGCTGGCGAGCGGGCTGCTGACGAGCTGTTCGCTGCTGCCTGCGGCGTCGCCCCGGCACGAGGGGACGACGTCCTCGCAGGCTCCTCAGTATTACAGCGACGCATGGCTCAGCGATGACTCGCTCCACTACCTCTACTCTTACGCCGGGAACGGCGGCGGCACCATCCTCCGGGGCGGCAGGGTGCTCTACAAAGCCAGCAGCTCCGACAGCATCCAGCTGCTGAGGGACACCCTCACCGGCGAGACAGGCCACTACCTCGTGGCCCACTCCATCCTTGGCACGGAGGAGCGCACTTCCACCCTTTACGACGCCGACGGCAATCCGGTCATGACCTTTCCCTACGCCGTGAACGCCACCCTCTCGGGCGGGCTGCTCATCCTGCGGGACGACGCTGACGTCTGGGCTTCCGAGAACGGCACCACCGGCGGCACTCGGGTGTATGACCTCGCCACAGGTGCCCAGCTTCCCGTACCCGAAACAGCGCTCGACTGTCTCGTGGTGGACGAGGGCGGCCAGCGCCTCGTCTTCAACTGCTACGACCTGCCCGAGGGCCTTACTTACGCCTACGACGACCCTGACCAGAAGCTCCACCAGTATGTCCTCATCACCGACCGGGAGGGCAATGTGCTGATGCGGGAGGACGGCTGCACGGCCAGCTCCCTCGCATCGTATCGCGGCGGCTTTGCCGACTGGCTCGATTTGAGCTGGTTCCGCGGCTCAGACTGGGGCATCACCCGCGAAGCCCTCTACAACGTCACCACCGGCGAACTGCTCACCGGCGAAGAGGACAGCGCCGTCTCGGCCTGCGGCGTGGGCGTCGCCTGTCTTCAGAGCCGTCAGGACAGCCGCTCCGTCCTCTACGATCTGAACGGCGGCGAGGCCGTGGAGCTGGGCCGCTTCGACCGGGGCGTGAGCACTTACACCCCCGGCTGCGTCGTTCTCTCCGGCAGCGATGACCCGGACAGCCCCTACACCCTCATCGACCTCGCCAGCGGTGAGAGCATCGGCGTCCAGCGAAGAGACACGGACTACCGCTCTGGCAACGTCGCTGTGCTGACGACGGACAACATCCTCAAGGTCTACGACGGCACCACCGGCGCGCTGCTGACCGACGTGGAGGCAGCGCCCGTAGAAGAAGCACAGTACATCAGCGTGACGGCCCTGCCCGACGGCTACGCCCTGCTGCAGTACGACGACGAAAACTACAACACCATCGCCATCCAGACCTACGGCGGAGAGGGTCTGCTCTGGTCGTCCGCCGGTGAGGCCCAGCAGTACACCTACGCTTCCTACCTCACCAGCACCGCCAGCGGCCCTCTGCTCACAGCCTGCCGGGACAGCCGTGACGGCAGCAGCCTCTACGATGTGCTGGACATGGAGGGAAATGTACTTCTCCGCCGCCTCGGCAGCTGCTACAGCCCGGACGACCTGCCCGACGACTGCTTTATCGCGCGGCAGGGCTTCGACTACGGCCTGATGGACTCCACCGGCCAGTGGCTCTACCGCGAAAGCATCTTCTCCTCCCCCAGCGACGACGCTGGCGGGGGCTACCTGTACTGACACGGAGGTTTTTGATATGAAAGAGATGATCTCCCGCCGCAGCTTCCTGCGCGTGATGGGCCTCGGCTTCGGGGCGGCGATGCTCACCGCCTGCAAGACCGGCACTACAGACTCCCCCGCCGACTCTCCGGCGGCGTCCGTCCCCGATGCGGACACGCCCGTCCCCTTCCTGACCGAGGACGAGTTCCCCCGCCTCGACGGCTCCACGGCCTGCATCCCCCTGATGGCCCAGATGAAGGCCGACGTCACCGGCATGGACCTTCTCGAGGCCCAGACCAGCATCACCGTCAGCACCACGGCCTATGCGTGGGAGAACTTCGGCCTCTGGTCCCGCAGCGACAGCGAGGACTACGGCGCACAGCTGCTCATCGTCTACGAGGCCCCCGAGTACGTCAAGGAAGAGCTGGCCGAGGCCGACGCAAAGCTCGAACAGAAAGCCATTGGCCGGGACGCGCTGGTGTTCATCGTCAACGAAGAGAATCCCGTCCAGAGCCTGACCCAGCAGCAGCTGCGGGATATTTATGCGGGCCGCATCACCAGCTGGAAGGATGTGGGCGGCGTGGACTCCCCCATCGTGGCGTTCCAGCGGGGCGTGGACTCGGGCAGTCAGACCCTCTTCAAAAAGCTGCTCATCGACAAGGGCGACGGCCAGCTGATGGCCGCGCCCACCGAGCTTGCCCCCGCCGACATGGGCGGCCTCGTGGACAGCATCGCCGAGTACAACAACTCTGCCAACGCCATCGGCTTTTCGGTCTACTACTACATCGACCAGATGTACTCGAAGCCTGGCCTCCGCCTACTGGCCGTGGATGGCGTGACCCCCGGCAATGACACCATCGCCGATGAGAGCTACCCGCTCTGCAACGAGTTCTACGCAGTCGTCCACGCGGACGCCGCCCCCGACAGCCCCCAGCGGAAGGTCTACGACTGGCTGGATACCGACGAGGGACGCAGGTGCATCGAGAAGGCGGGTTATGTAGCAGTGGATTAAACCTCTCCGTCATCGCTGCGCGATGCCACCTCCCCTACCGAGGGGAGGCCTTGGCATTTCGTGAAGCTTCGCCTCTTCGCCAGAGGCTCCCCTACCAGGGGCAACGGCGACGACCGCCGCCAGCGGCGGAAACAGGGAGTCGCCGTTGGGGCCGCGGCCAGCAGGATGCAAGCGGCAGCGCAGCAGACGCTGGGTGCCGCAACCCGGCCTTGTCTGCGAAGCAGACTGAGAGGTTGTACAAAGGACAGCCTGCCAATTATACAAAAGCGTCCCCGGGATTTTTTCCGAGGACGCTTGCTTTTTATTACACCACCAAACACCACAGCGGCGTCGTGATGAGCGACAGCACCGTGGAGATGGCCGTACACTTGCTGGCGAAGGTGGAGTCTGCGCCGTACTTCTCGGCGAGGATGGTGGTGGTGCCGCCCATCGGCATACCGGCCAGAACGACGGCCACGCCGGTGGCCAGCTGGCCCACATGGGCCGCGCGGCATCCCACCAGCACCACCAGCGGCATCAGAAAGAGCCGGATGATGCAGTAGATGATGGCGTCCTTGTCCAGCAGCGGGTGAAGGTCGCGGCTGCCGATGATGGCCCCGATGAGGAACATCGACATGGTCATGTTGCAGCTGCTGGTACACTGGACGGCCTTGCCGAGGAAGGTGGGCAGCTGCCACTGGGTCAGCATGATGACCATGCCCACGAACACCGACGCGATGCAGGGGTGGGTGATGGTCTTGCGGAGCACTGCGAGGCGGTGCTTTTTCTTTTCCTCGGGCGTGGCGGGGGCGGCATCCTGCATGAAGTAGGACACCCCCACCGACCACATCACGATGCGCTGGGGGATGAGGTAGAACGACGTCAGCAGCAGCCCTACCCCGCCGAAGAGCCCCTCCGCCAGCGGGCTTCCGAGGAAGCCCGCGTTGGAGCAGACCGTGCCGTACTGCATGACGGCCTTCCGCGCGAAGGGGTAGCGGTTGTAGCACACCGCGCAGACGACGCCGTAGAGCACCTGCAATAAAATCGACAGGATGAGGATGTCCCGGGTGCTGCGGAAGATCTCCGCGTTGAACTCGATGCGGAACGACTGGATGATGTTCGCAGGCAGGATGATGAAGAGCAGCAGGTCGGTCAGACAGGCGCGGCCCTGGTCGGTGATGAGCTTTTTCTTTGCCAGAAAAACGCCGATAGCCAGCAGAAGCATCATCTGCGCCTGCAGGTCCAGCATGGTGGAAAATTCGGGCATGGTATCCCCTTTCATTTGGATGTTCTTTGCTTAGCTGAACCAATTATAATCGCGTGATGAGCCGATTTCAATACCCGCGCCCCGCCGGGCGGCATGATTTTTCTGCATACCTTGCAGAAAAAGAGGCCAAGACCCATTCTGTCAGGTCTTGGCCTCTTTCCTGTTTCCTTTATAGGCCGAACAAATCGGCGTGTGTGCCGGTGCGGTACAAATACAACTCCGTATCTGTCTGGTAGTAGATCAGCAGCCAATCCGGCTGTATATGGCATTCCCTATGGGGAATGTAGCTACCCGTCAAGCTGTGATCTCTATTCTGTGGCGGGAGCTGTTCAGGAACGGCCAGTACATTGATGACCTGCTGAAGCAAAGCCATATTGTAATGCCGCTTCTGGCACACTTTCAAATCTTTCTTAAATCTAGTGGAGTATTTTACTTCAAGCACTTTCATCCTCCAGCAACGAGCTGATCAGATTTTCAACCGGCCCATTGTAGGTATGACCACCGCCATTGTCCAGTTCTTCAAAGGCTTCCAGCGTGTCGGCATTCGGTGTTTCACTTTCATCCGGAATAGCAGCCCCCTGCAAGTAGGCAATAATATACGGCAGCTTGTTTTCCGGCACTTGGTCAATCAAGCTCTTCGCCAATTCTCTTGTACTCATAACACACCCATCCTTTCGTGTAAAGTTTCAGGCTTATAAGTATTATAGCACTTTTTTCTTTATTGAACAGTCCTGCGTACCTTTTCCCAAAAAGCAAAAGCCCCACGACACACGCCGCTTTTCAGCGGTATATCGTAGGACTTTTTGGAGCAGTAAAGCAATCCAAATCCGAACCATTTTCTTTTGATGCGGCTTGAGCCGCTTCCTCAAACGTGATGGTCTGTGTACCTTCTTTATAGTTAAAGGTTATCAAAACCTTATCATCGTACAGATAAATCGAATTGATGAACGTATCCACCAACGCCTGCCGCTGGTCTTTCAGGCTCATGTCCAATTTACGGAACCTCATCAGCCAGAAACGGATAAATTCCTCTTTGATCTTGGGCTTTGCCAGCTTTTCTTCCGCAATGCGGGCTTCAAGCTCTCGCTTGGTTTCTTCGAGCTGCTCCAGCCGCTCCTTGGTGGAACTAGTGAGGATTCCGGCCTGAATCGCGTTGAGCATATTCTGGATACCCGATTCCGCATCCCGGAGCTGCTTCTCATAGAGGGGAAGATTGGTGTTCTCCCGGTCTTGCAGCTCCATGACCTTGGCAATGATGGATTCCATGGCGGCATCGTCCCGGACAAGCTGCATGGTCTGGTTGACCACCAGATCTTCGAGCCACTGTTTGCGGACGGTTTTCTTCTTGCAGCCCTTCTTCTTTTTGACCGTGGCACATTTATAGTAGCGGTGGACTTCTCCCGTCCGGCTTGTACCGCTTTCGCCAAACATCAGCGCACCGCAGCAGCCACAGTGCAGCTTGGTGGTCAGCAGGTAATCGTCCTCTGCCTTTCTCCGGGCAGGGGCTTTCTTGTTTTTGGCAATCTTTTCCTGCACATCATCGAACAGTTCCAGTGGCACGATGGGCGGGATCGCATCCGGCACGACCACATCCCGGAATTTCAACTCCCCGATGTACCGCCGATTCTTGAGCATATGTTCGACACTGTTATAGGTGAACGCACCGCCGACCGGGTTCTTGATGCCATTTTCGTTCAGCCAGTCCCGAATCTCTTTCATCGTGAGGCCATCCCGATACTTCGTGAACGATTCCAGTACGAAAGGGGATGCAAGCGGGTCGATGTGAAATTTCCGCTCGGAATCCAGCGTATATCCAAATGTTCCACGACCACCGTTGCAGCGTCCTTTCAGGATGTTCTCTGTCTGTCCACGGACAACCTTTTCGGCAAGGTCGGCAGAGTAGTATTCTGCATAGCCCTCCAGAACCGATTCCAGAATGATACCCTCTGGCCCCTCGGAGATGATCTCCGTAGCTGACATGAGCTTGACACCGTTCTTCTTCAGCTGGGTTTTATACCGGGCACTATCGTAGCGATTCCGGGCAAAACGGTCAAGTTTCCAGACCAGTACAATATCAAACAGCTTCTTGTCGCTGTCCTTGATCATCTGCTGAAACTGCGGGCGGTTGTCCGTCTTAGCAGAGATGGCACGGTCAATGTAGTGCTTGACGATAGTGATGCCATTTTTCTCGGCATACGCCGTACATTCACGAATCTGACCCTCAATGGATTCTTCGCGCTGGTTATCACTGGAATAGCGGGCGTAAATCACGGCGGTCATGGCGGACACCTCTCATTCCACATCATTGAACGGTGAAACGTTCTTTCAAAGCATTGTTTCGTATAATGTATATACCATGTTTTGATGGAGAAATCAAGACTTTTTATTA
>ERZ1673693.741-NODE-741-length-32290-cov-61.547014_pt1 | contig 32290 bp, 23 predicted proteins | sample MGYA00580223_ERZ1673693 | MGnify/ENA primary metagenome ERZ1673693 (study PRJEB41218, sample SAMN15661741) | gut metagenome | host: Homo sapiens | place: Canada: London | collected 2015-08-20/2019-03-30 | study: EMG produced TPA metagenomics assembly of...
AAACCTATTTAGGAAATAAGTTAGTTATTTTGCAGCCTGAATTATGCGCTGTTGTATAGTATGCTAATATACAGAAATACAAGTAGTTAGAATAATATAAACGAATAAATCCGAAGATAAATCAAACAGCAAAAAGAGGTTGGAATTTACACCTTATTATATATAGAGAGCATGGCTCGATACAAGAAGAAAGGACTTACGATAATTTTCATGGCTTAACAATATACAGCGTGCGATACGCTAAAAAGAGTTAAATTTATAATAAGGTATGTCGCACCACATACGATGACAGCTAAACGAAAAACGAGAACGAAATACTAATAAACATTAATTTATTTACTAACAATTAAAAACTAAAATTATGGAAATGGAAAAGTTTTATGTAGCTCCGGAAGTGGAAGTTCTGGAGGTGGAAGTAGAGAAGGGGTTTGCTGCAAGCCCTGGTGATGGAAGTGATCCTAACTTCGGAGGTGGAGATCAAGAAGTTTGATGATTATTATTTGTAGACGAATAACTTTATTTTTAATTAATTAACTAAAACAAGAATGAAAACAGGTAGATTTTTATCAACTATGGCTATCACAGCATTATTGGCTGCTTGTTCTAATGAAGATTTTCTGAATGAACAGGCTCCGGTGGTGGTTGATGGCAACAGACCAACTGCTAAGGTTGCTTTGGCATTTGACGAAGCAAATACCCGTTTGGAGTATGACAAGGGGGGCGATGGTTGGCAATGGTATTTCGCTGATGGCGATAAGATTGGCGCTTTACTGATGGATACATGGGACGAAGTAGCAGACGGTATCGATCATTATACGTTTACAGATTATGTACACACTAACTATCCGTTTGTTCGTACTACAAAAGACGGTGTGACTACATGGAATACACCCGAAGATGCGGCAGTTTGCGAAGGTAACTATTTCTTCTACTTCCCTTACGATAAGAAGTTTACTCATCGCGGTCTTGTCGGATGGAGCGTAAATCCCGTACAGAAGAATTACGACCCTGCAACTGGCAAGTATTTCCAAATGCAGTCTATCAAAGACAACCAAAAATGGTTGGGCTATAAGTTTATTGAGGCAACAGACGAAGGCGTAAATAAAATTGGTTTCGATTTTGTACCTTTGTTCGCGACTCCTGCCTTCAAGATAGCCAATATGACTGGTATGAAACTGAAAGTTACTAGAATGGTAGTTCGTACCAATAGTAATCCGGATAATGATGGAATCGACTTGGATGGTACTTCTCATCTGATGGCTACAACAATGATGTTAGCGCCAAAAACTGCTAAATTTGACAAAGTCAATAAGTCATGGGAAAGTATGAATTTTACAGAACATACTCGTGACATGTGGTTGCGTGCTCAACGTTATATCGGTGTAGATGGTGCTACTCCAGAAGAAAAAATTGATCCGCGTAAAGCTGATGGAAGCTCTCTGCTTATAGATCCGTCTACTACAGTTCACGGGTTGTCATCAGAATTCTGGAAAACAGACATGGAGATTGCCCCGACTTATGAGTATGAAGTTCAGTTTGGTAACGAATACATTGTAGAAGGTGGCGATTACGCAGTAGGCCGTATTGTAATGCCTGGTGGCGTTTATAACCACGATATGCCTGAAACTTTTGAAGTATTGATCTTTGTCGAAAAAGTAACTTCTGGTAACGGTAACGGAGAACAGATGGTAGCTCGCATCGATATGGGCAGACCTCAAACTCAAGGTGGCATTGATGGCTCAGTTTGGGATGACGTGGTTAGTGATGCTGCTCATAAGTTCCTGAAGCCTGGTGCAACACAAGTATTCCAAGCAAATCTTGATGCAGCTGCTCTGCAAAGCTATAGCATCAGTGACTTCAAGATTTCATCTACCGAAAGACTGGAATGGATATTGGCTCAGGCTAATAGCGAAACCGGCGTGAAGGATGTTACACTGAAAACTATTGGCAAACGTGTAGAATTGAGTAAAGCCGCTTATGACATGTTAAAAGCTAAACCTAACATTCGTTTGCATATCAATGGCTACATCACTTTGCCAGCAGGATTGCCAGCAAATGCTATCAACAAACTTTATTTCCACTATCCGATAGGCGATCCTACAAGTGCTAAGACTATCTTGAATATCGAAAGCAAGCAAGTGAAAGCAGAAGAAAAATTGGCGAACTATGTAGATCCAAGTAGTCCATATAAGTATAAAGTACTTGAAAATTGCGAAATTATCGTTGCCAAAGGTGGTGAACTTGACACTAAGACTAATGATATTACAATTAAGTCTACGATAATGAATGCAGGTACAGTCAATGCTGCCGATGTTGAAGGCACTATTGAAAACAGTGGTGATTTCACAGCTGATAATGTAGACGGTCTTGTAAATAATACCGCTACTGGTAACTACACCGTTAAGCTTCTGCAAAAGCAAAAGGTAACTAACGCCGGAACTGCTACTATCGCAAATGCTGATGATGAGTTGTTGAACAATGGTACTATGACATTAACTGGTACATTATACAAGGAGAAAGTTATCAATAATGAGGTTATGAACATTGCTGGTAATTCTGAGTTTGCATATGAGAATGCAGCTATGGCTGAAGACGAGCAAGCGTTGAACAATCACGGAACATTGAATATCAATGCAAATGCTATAGCAACCGGTATGCAACGTCGCTTCTACAATGATGGAACCGTAATTATAGCTGAAGGCAAGACTGTTAACTTCTCGTATATTAGAAACTATCTTGGTGGTAAGATTACTGTAAAAGATAACGCCATCATGATAACGAAGCAGAATACACTTGGAGGTGTTGTAAATGAAATTGAATCTACCATTGAAAACGCCGGAACTATTCATAATGTCAATAACAATGGCTTTATCAAGGTTCTGGATGAAGTATCTGTTACTAATGTGACATCAGGTGATGGTATTATTGACAATTCAGCAATGGGTGATGTTGCTTATAATGATGCCCAAACTTGTCAATATATTGAAAACAATATCTCTGATATGACTTTGGAACAATTGAACGACAATGTGAAGAAAGCTGACGCTAATCAATTGATTATCAATGGCGGAACATTGAAGTTCGAAGATACATTCAGCTTGAATGGTGGTTCTATCACATGCGAAAATAGAGGCTACTTCGGTAAAGGTGTTGTATTGAATGGAGTTAATTTGGAAGGAACGATAGACAAATATCTCATCCTTTACACAAGTACCTTGAGCATCGAAGGTGAAACTACAATCAATCACGGTGAATTGGCTGTATTGCAACAAAGTGGTACCGGCGCTACTGCTACAGTTAATGGAGAACTGAATGTTAGCAATTATGGAACATTCCGTGGAGGAAACAGTGCTAAATTGACATTGAATGTACCGGGTTATGTACACAACAGTGGTACGATCAAAAACATTTTCAACTACCTTGATTGCTCAACTGCTGCTAACAATCACTGGACTGGTAATGCTGCTCAGAACTAAGCAGTTCTATAATTAATTAAAGAAGGTGAAGCTTTATGCTTCACCTTTTTTATTGTCAATAGAGAGGGGAAGGTGAACGAACGTATTATCTCATTGTAATACCGTAACCATCCGAAATCCGCCGTGTTTTTTATATTTGAACAAATTCCGAGCTTTGCTTCAAAAAAGCCATGTTCAACTTGAATGAAAGTAACCATCCGAAATCCGCCGTAAAGGTGTTGACAGTCTGTGCGGCTCAATCCGTTCCGGCCGTCTGGATCCCCTGAACTGAGAAGTCTATGTGCTTCCCATCAGCTGCTGTTTCTTACCAAAACTCTTTCACTGGATATGCGGTCATTATGCTACAAGCTTTTGATTACCGGCCATTTCTATCCTGTGAATTTCTTTATCCATCCAAAATCTATCGCGTTTCCCCCTTTCTCCAGACTTCCGACTTTTGCCATCAAAAACGGCATGTTCAACCAGTATGAATGCAACCATTTTCTGATCCTCTGATCCTATTAACCTACACAACTGTATTTCCCACCTATTTAACTCTGTTATTTTTCCCCAGTTAGGAAAAAATTCCTTCCCAGTTACCCAAAAACTTTTTCCCAGTTAGGGAAAAATTCACGTCCAATAGCCTATGAAAAAGGGGCAAAACAAAAGTATCTGAAACCCTCCTTCTGCCGGAAGGTTGTTCTTCCCTGATAACGGGGGAGTTAAGAGAGGGTGAGAGGTAGGTTATTGATAGAGGGAATATCGTAAAACCTACCACCCCGCCCGTTGGGCACCCCTCCTTCCGGAAGGAGGGGAGTCAGTTACCATAACTTGGTTTTGACGCAGCCTTTGGGTTCTCCACTCACCACCTTTTTATGCTTTTGTAGCCCTATACCGTACATACGAGATGTTTCGGCTCCGCTTTGCTACGCTCAACATGACAGGGTGAAAGCGGCAGTTTCCCTTTGCTACAGGCTGATAGTCAACTTTTGAATGGATGAGAATGGTCAGTGTTGTTGCGTATAAGCGTATTCCTGAAACCAACAAAAAAAACTGTACCGGAATCAAGTCCTTCGTCTTCCCTCTATTGGAGGGAAGCGATCAGGAAACCTGTTCCGGTACAGTCTGTTATGGCGATGGCTATGCGTCAGCCGGCGGGGTAGGTTAGTCCACCCAGCTGCCGGTCATCCAGTCGCAAGCCTTCTTGATGTCTTCTAACGAAGCGTATGACAGGTTGGCATCGACCTTGTTGCCGGTAGCGGCAGCAAATACGTCGTTGGTGTAGATGCCTTTCTCGCTGTTCACGTTGTTGCTGATGGTGGTGTTGGTGATGCTGGAGGTGCCGTCGAGCAGTGCATTTTCGGTTTCGGTGCTTTCTACCGTCAGTGCCTGGCCTTTGCCGCAGATCTGTGCGTTGTCCATCGTCACCTGAGTACCGCGGCGCAGACGTACACCCTGTTTCGAACCGCCGTTACCTACCAGAATCAGGTTTTTCAGCGTGGGGTGAGCCACCGGAGTAGCTTCGTAATTGTTTTCGTTGTTGTCGGCTTCGATCAGACAGTCGCAGTCATAACCCAGTGTGGCTTCGGGCTCCTGATAGGCAACGAGGTCGGTAGCCGTACCGTTCCAGCCTTCGGTCCAGTCGAAAGAATCGTCGCTGCAGCTGATGACTACCATGTTGCTGACGTTGACCGATCCGCCGAAGAACTCGAAACCGTCGTCCGAACCCTGATAGGCCACACAGTGGTCAACCGTTGTTCCGCTGCCTACACCGTAGAAGCTGATACCGTTGGCTTCGTGCTCCTCGTCGAAAGCATAGCCGGTGTATTCCAGACGTACGTATTGCAGAACGCCCGAGTTGTCTTTGTCGTCGCTGCCACCGTATTCGGCACCGCCAATTTCAGAACTTCCTTTGCCGCCTTCAGCATTGGTATGAGCGCGTCCGCAGATGTGGATACCGCCCCATGCGCCGGCCGACTGTTTTTCGGCAGTCATTACGATCGGTGCGTCGGCTGTACCGGTAGCGTTGATTTTGGCTCCCTGCTTGATGAGGATGTAGTCTACGTTGTCATCGTATTTGGAGATGATCTTCACACCTGCCTGAATGTGCAGGGTAGCTCCGGCTTCTACTGTATAGGCACCGCTCAGATAGTAAGTGTTGCCGGCTCCCAGCGTGATGTCGTTGGTGATGGTGCCTTGCAGGGTGCTTTCGTTGGCCAGTACGTTGTCGCTTTCGCTCCAGTTCTTGGTCCATCCGGCAGCCCAGGGACATTTGGCAATGATGTCTTCGTACGAAGTGTAGGGGTTGGCCTGATTGGCTTTGTTGCCGTCGGCTTCGAATTCGGTATTGGTATAGATGCCTTCTTTGCTGGTCAGGATTCCGCTGATGCTTACGTTGCTCATGCTCGATGTTCCGTTGACCAATGCGTTTTCTGTTTCAGCGCTTTCTACGTAGATAGCGTTCTGCTTGCCGTAGATTTCAGCATTCTCGATGGTTACCTGAGTACCGCGGCGCAGGTGTACACCTTTACCGGCTGCACCGTTACCCACAAGGATGAGGTTCTTCAGCGTAGGATGAGCTACGGGAGTGGCGCTGTAGTTGTTTTCGTTGTTGTCGGCTTCGATCAGGCAGTCGCAGGCATAGCCCAGTGTTTCTTCGGCTTCCTGAATGGCGATGAGGTCGGTAGCCGTACCGTTCCAGCCTTCGGTCCAGTCGAAAGAGTCGTCGCTACAGCTGGTGACAACCATGTTGCTGACGTTGACCGATCCGCCGAAGAATTCGAAACCGTCGTCCGATCCTTGGTAAGCCTGGCAGTGATCAACCGTTGTTCCACTACCCACGCCGTAGAAGCTGATACCGTTGGCTTCGTGCTCCTCGTCGAAAGCATAGCCGGTGTATTCCAGACGTACGTATTGCAGAACACCCGAGTTGTCCTTGTCGTCGTTGCCACCGTATTCGGCACCGCCGATTTCAGAGCTTCCCTTGCCGCCTTCGGCATTGGTGTGGGCGCGTCCGCAGATGTGGATACCGCCCCAGGCACCCGATTCTTCTTTTTCGGAAGTCATGATGATGGGAGCCGATGCCGTACCTTTGGCGTTGATTTTGGCTCCTTGCTTTATCAGGATGTAGTCTACATTGTCATCGTAAACGGCTACAATCTTTACACCCGGTTCGATGTTCAGGGTAGCGCCTTCTTCTACGGTGTAGGCACCGCTCAGCTTGTAGGTGTTGCCCGATTTCAGGGTTACGTCTTCGGTGATTGTACCGCTCAGCGTAGTGCCGTCGGCTATTCCGCCGTCGTTGTTTGTTGTTTCGTCATCGCTGCATGATGCACCGAGAAGTGCCATGCCGGCCAAAAGGGCCATTGAAAACAATTTTCTGCTCATAATTTAAGTTTTAAGTTTAGTGTTTTGCTGACAAGGAACAAGGCTTCAGACCACGAGGCTTACCCTGTCCTCTTGTCAACTATTGGATTATTACTCTTTATTTTATTGGGTTTACTTTAAACAAGTCTGTTTCCTATGAGTTTCTTTATAGTTACTATCACTTTGCTTTGTCATCCTGAACGAAGTGAAGGATCTGTTATCACATAGCCTTCGAAAGAGATCCTTCACTGCGCTCAGGATGACAGAATGATAACTGTGTTATGGGCTAAGACCAAAAATGTACTTTTTAAAGCGGACTCAGTTATTTTCTTGTTTACTTGTCCCCTCGTCAACTTGTTAACTTGTTAACTCAAAAATTATAGCTGACGCCCACTTCGAAACCGGTACCTTCCTTGAAGCGTTCCACTTCGATGTATTCGCCCGTCTTGGGCACTTCCTGTTTGAATACTACGGCGCGGTTCAGCAGGTCGGTCACCTGAAGCTTGGCGCTGAAGTGGCGGCTGAAGTTGTAGCTGGCATTGAAGTTCAGCGTGTGGACAGCCATTTGGTCGATGTCGCCCAGCTGTGATACGCCGACGGCATGGATGCGTTTGCCCTGCAGGTTGTAGAGGAGCGACAGGTTCAGCTGGCGTTCTTCGCCGAAGCGGGGCGAGTAGGTGAGGTCGGCATTCAGCAGGATGGGCGAGGCGCCTTGCAGCGAACGGTCCTTGTTGGTGTAGGCACCGCCTTCGGGCAGCTTCACGTTGGTGTACATGTAGGAGACGTTGGCTCCCAGTCGCAGGTCGCGTATCAGCTGTTTGCGCAGTTCTACTTCTATACCGGCTGCCATACCCTGGTCGGCATTCTGGAAGGAGTGCATCGTGGCACCGCCTTGCAGCTTCTGGATGCGTTCGATGGGTTTGTCGAGGAACTTATAGTAGACCGTTGCCGAGAGCATGTCGCCGTTGGGGCTGAAGCGTTCGTAGCGCAGGTCGAAGTTGTAGTTGTAGCCGTTCTGCAACTCTTCGTTACCACGGATCTGTGCCGAACCGTAGGATTCCTGATAGAGGAAGGGAGCCATTTCGATGAACGAGGGGCGGGTGATGGTGCGCGACAGTGACATACGCAGGTTGTTCCGGTCGTTCATGGAGTATTTCAGGTTGACGGTGGGGAAGATGTCGTTCTTGTTCAGGTCGCGGCGGCGCTGGTATTTCTGGTCGCCCTCAATGGCATATTCTACCCACTGTTTGGTCATTTCGTAGCGCAGGCCGACGTTGACAAGCAGGGAGCTGAGCGGATAGAAGTCCGTCTGTGCATAGGCAGCGTAGATGTCCATTCCGGCACGGTAGGTGTCGTGGGGTTGCATCTTGCGTTCGATGACGATGTTGCCGTTCTCTACGTTCTCCTGGTTGAGGAAGCCGTCGGTGTCGTAAATGTTGTCGATGGTGGGGTTCAGCTTGTTTACGTTGTAGTAGAAGCGGGTACCCATGTAGTCGCGGTCCTTGTTCTTGTAAGCCAGACCCATCTTGACGAAGTTCTGTTCCGACCAGTTGTATTTCAGGTCGAGGTTGCCCACCCATTCTTCTTCGTTCAGTTCGCCGAAGTAGCGCATGGTTTCCTGTCGGTTCAGCTTGAAGAGTTGAAGGTTGCCAGCATCGTCCTTGGTGAACATAGCCTGACGGCGGTCGGGCTCTTCGCTACCTGTCTTGCCGTAGGAACCTGCCCAGTTCAGTTGCCAGCGGGTACCGAACTCATGGTGTCCGTTCAGCTGATGGTTTTGCAGGGTGTAGATGTGCGTGATGTCGTTGCTGCCCCACAGGTTGTGGCCTTCAGCGTCCACACCTTCGCGGCTCTGGTACGAGTCGCTGGCGTTGCGGGCATAGAAGAAGGTGTAGCCGATGCGGTCGTGCTGGCGCAAGGTGTAGCCTACGGATGCCAGTGCGGCCATCTTCAGCGTAGCGGTATATTCGTCGTAAGTAAAGTCGTTCTGTACGTTGCCTGTGGCTTCGAGCGTTTTATAGAAAGCGTCGTCCATGCGTTGCGTTTCGTTGCTGAGGCTCAGCGAGGCCAGCAGGCTCAGTGTCTGGTCGCCAATGCCGAAGTTGCGTCCGAAACCTAGGTTTCCGCCAAATTCGGGCAGGGCAGTGCGCTTGTCCACATCGAAGGTGGTACGGAAGATGTTGTTCTTGGTGACGTACTCGTCGAAGTCGAGCAACGGCATGTCGTATATCTTTTCGTCGAGCGAGGGTGTCTTGAACAGGGTTCCGTCGCGGTCCATCTGGTAGAAGTCGCGTCCCAGTGTGTTGAACCGTCCTCCTACGTTGAAGCTGACGTTCAGGAACTCGTCCGTCACGTTCTCCTTGGTACTGATGTCGATGTGCGCGCCGCTATAGTCGGCAAAGGCGCTGGCATCGTACACCTTGCTGACGGTGATGTTCTGCACCGTGCTCGAAGGGAAGAGGTCGAGCGGAATCAGTTTGTTGTCCGGGTTGGGCGAGGCGATGGGCAGTCCGTTCAGCGTAGTGCTGCTGTAGCGGTCGCCCAGTCCGCGAACGATGAGCTGGCCCGATTCGGCAATGGAGATACCGGTCAGCTTCTTTACGCCTTCCTGCACGTTGCCGATACCTTTGATACCCATTTCCTTGGCACCCAGGTTCTCGATGGCCAGAGTGGCTTTTTGTCTTTCTACCTGCAGGGCGCGTTCGCCTTCCAGGTTCTTCTTGGCTACTACCGATACTTCGCCCAGTGTCTGCGCATCGGTTTCCATTTCGAAGTTCAGTACGGTTTCTCCGCTCACCTTTACCTGGCGGGCGTTGATGTCCACGTAGCCTACGTAGCGTACTACGAGGTCGTACGTGCCGTCGGGCACACTGAGCGTGTAGTTGCCGTCAATGTCGGCTACGGCTCCCGACGTACTGCCGGCTACCTGTACGGTGGCCCCGGTCAGCGGTTCTTTAGTCTGTTTGTCAGTAACTGTTCCCTTGATAGTGCCTGCCAAGGCAGTCATGGCAGATAGGGTAAGGAATAAAACAAGGAAGAGAATCTTTCCTAAATCTACTTTCATACTCATCTTTTATGCATTTCTTTTTTCCGCTGCAAAGGTGAGAATAGGGCGTTACATGCGTGTGTCGTCCAAAGTACATGTCTGTTTCGGAAACGTTACGTAGGTATTACAGAAGATGAGGGAAAGTGGGAGTATACCCCGCTTCAGAAAGCTCTGTATGGGGGCTTTGAGAGACACTTGCACGGCTCGCGAGCGACACTTGTACGGCTCGTGAGCCACACTTGCATCCCAGACGAGCCGTACAAGTGTTGTTCAGAAGGGGAAGAAGCAGGGGGATTGGGAGGGTTTGGAGTGCGGTAAGTTAGGGGGATATAAAACACAGATTCGCGCAGATCTCCGCCAAGACTTGTGTACGGTTTTACTTCCGTAGGAATAAAGTCTGCGCGGGGCTGCGCGAATCTGTGTTTCGAGGATGTGTCAAATTAGTTATGATATCTGATTCCCCTCCTTCTGGAAGGAGGGGTGCCCAACGGGCGGGGTGGTAGGTTTTACGACATTCTGTATATCAATATTTTATTTTTTTTCCTACCACCTCCCCCTTCGGGTACTCCTCCTTCCAGAAGGAGGAGAGTTTTAGATGTTTTTTTACACACCCTTTTCTTTATCCAGCTAACACCTTTTTACATGCCGAAAGCGTAGTTGCCAATCGACTCGTAAGAGGCGCTGACGATGCTAAGCACGGTGATACCCAGCGTACAGATGAGCAGGGCGGCACGCGTATAGTTGTCGCTTTGGAAAGGGGCAATCGGTTCGTCGCTCTTGTTGATGTACATGGCCTTTACAATCTTCAGGTAGTAGAAGAGCGAGATGACCGTGTTGAGCAAGGCGATGAATACCAGCAGGTGGAAACCGCTGTGGAAAGCGGCGGCGAAGATGAAGAACTTCGAGAAGAAACCTGCGAACGGCGGAATACCGGCCAGCGAGAACAGAGCCAGCGTCATCAGGAAGGCCAGACGCGGATTGGTGCTGTACAAGCCGTTGTACTCGGTCAGCGTGAACTTGTGCGAACGGATGGCCACGATGGTGATGATGGCAAACACACTGAGGTTGGCAAACATGTAGATGAGCACGTAGTAGACCAATGCCGTCATACCCTGTGCCGTACCGCTGATGACACCCAGCATGATGTAGCCTGCCTGCGAGATACTGGAGTAGGCCATCAGACGCTTCAGGTTCTCCTGACGTATGGCAAAGATGTTGGCAACGGTGATAGAAGCGATGATGACCCAATAGAGGGCTTCCTGCCATTGGTCGACCATCGGAGCGAACACCTTGAACACGGTAGTCATCAGCACGAATGCTGCCGCACCTTTCGAAATAACACTGAGGTAGGCGGTTACTGTACTCGGTGCACCCTGATAAACGTCGGCTGTCCACAAGTGGAAAGGAACCAGCGAAATCTTGAAGCCCATGCCTGCAAAGAAGAACACGAAAGCCATTACCTGCATGGGGTTACCCTCCAGATGAGCGGGAATGTCTTCGAAGTAGAGCGTACCTACCGTACCGTAGATCAGCGACACGCCGTAAAGCAGCAGACCACTGGCAAACAGGGCTGTCAGAATGTATTTGGCTCCGGCCTCGGCCGAGTAGTGACGATATTTGTCGAATGCCACCAGGGCAGCCATCGGGATACTGGCAGTCTCCAGTCCGATGAAGAACATCAGGAAGTGTCCGGCCGAAATCATCAGGTACATACCCAGCAGCGTACACAGCGTAAGGAAATAGAATTCGCCCTGCTTGATAAACGTGTCGGGCAGCTTCATCCATTCGTGAGCCATCATAAACACAATCAGCGTACCGATGCTGAGGATGGACTTCATGATGTGCTGTATCGGCGAGTTGTGGTACATGCCTCCGAAAGCGTCGGCAACCGGACCGGGAACGATGGTGATTATGGTATGGATAGCCAGCAGGATAACCGGGAACATGGTGTTCAGCACCGGCTTTCCGCCTTCCTTATGTGCGTCGGGGCTCATGAAGAGGTCGGCAATAAACAGTATGATGATGACTGCTATCAGCGAGAGCTCTTCTTTCATCAGTAGGAATTGAGAATAATCCATTTTATCTATTAAAAGTTAAAAGTTAAAAAATAAAAGTTGGAGCGTGCTTGGTTTCATATTAAAACACACTGACTATTGGCAAAACACTTTCGCTGATCATACCGCTGATCCACCACGGAGCCATACCCAGTGCAGCTACACAGACAATCAGGATGATCACTGCCGTACGTTCGTCCCACGTAGCATCGGTCAAGGCCAGGTGATGTTCGTTCGTGCAGGTGCCGTACAGAATCTTTCCGACCAGTCGCAGGATGTAGACTGCCGTGATGACGATACTGCAGCAGGCAATCACCGTCCATACACGGTGGAAGGTGTCAGGTTCCTGGAACGAACCGGTGAAGATGGTCATTTCGGCTACGAATCCGCTCAGACCCGGCAAACCGAGGTTGGCAAGACCGGCAATGACGTAACATACCGAGAGGAAAGGCATGATTTTCATCAGTCCTCTCAGTTCGCGGATGTCGCGGGTGTGTGTACGTCCGTATATCATACCGATCAGCGCGAAGAAGAGGGCCGTCATCAGACCGTGGCTCAACATCTGCAGCACAGCACCCGTGCAGGCCGTCTGATTCATCATCAGGATGGCAAAGAGCACCAGTCCACAGTGGCTCACACTGGAGTAGGCGTTGATGTATTTCAAGTCGGTCTGTACACAAGCCGAGAAGGCACCGTAGACTACCGAGATACCTGTCAGAACGAGGAAGATCCATCCCAGTTCGTTGGCAGCTTCGGGCATCAGGAACATGGCGATGCGGAAACAGCCGTAACCTCCCAGCTTCATCAGCACACCGGCGTGAAGCATGGACACAGCTGTCGGCGCCGAAGCATGACCGTCGGGGCTCCATGTATGGAAGGGGAACAAGGCACCCAGCACACCGAATCCCAGGAAGGTGAGCGGGAACCAGATGCGTTGCTGTTCAATGGGGATGTTGTGCATCTGGGCAATTTCGAGCAGATTCATGGTCGTTCCGCCCGAACCGTAGAAGATACCCAGGATACCAATCAGCAGGAAGGCCGAACCACCCATCAGCATTAGTGTCAGCTTCATGGCCGAGTATTCCTTGCGGCCGCTGCCCCATACGCCGATAAGCAGATACATCGGGATCAAGGCTACTTCGTAGAACATGAACATGGTGAACAGGTCGGTCGAGATGAAGAATCCGAACACACCCAGCGAAAGCAGCGTGAACCACAGGAAGTACTCCTTGGTAAGCGGTTGCAGGCGCCACGAAGCGAAGGTACCTGTGAATACGATGATGGCCGAAAGCAGCAGCATGGCTACGGAGATGCCGTCCACGCCTACTGAATAGTGTATGTGAAGTGCCGGATACCAGGCAACATCGGCGCAGAACAACATTTCGTCCGTGGCACCGGCCTGCCGTGCATTGAGGTAGGCTATCGTCAGCCCTATGGCCGTAATCAGCAAAGCCGAAGCTCCGGTTACCATCACCGCACGTATCTGTGCGATGTTCCGGCTCAGCCAGAGGCCGAGGAGCATCAGCAATGGAATCAGAACAAATAATGATAAGAAATTCATTTTATTTAATGGATAATTGAATTTGAATTATATAGTTAACATAAGTATCAGTATCAATGCTCCCAACAGGAATACCAAAGCGTATTGCTGTACACGTCCGCTTTGCAGGCCACGGATTTCGTCGCTTGTGGCATCGGTGCTCCAGGCCAGGAAGTTGAAGAAGCCGTCTACTACGTGACGGTCCCACCAGGCAATGGGACGGCTGATGCAGCCGAAGATAATCTTGTGGGTGATGAACTGATAGATTTCATCGATGTAGAAGCGGTGGTAGGCTGCTGTCCACAAGCCGCGGAAACGGCTGGCCAGCGCATCGGCTACCGGCTGCTTGCTGCGTGCATAGATGCTGACAGCCAGTGCAATGGCTATTACGGCAATGACGATGCTGGTCAGCATGACTTGCGTATCCAGATGGATGTCGTAAGCATGTCCGTTGGACGAAACGAAGTGACCGAAGGGGATGAATCCGGCTACTACCGTAACGGCAGCCAGGAACATCAGCGGGAAGGTCATGGCCAGCGGGCTTTCGTGCGGTGTGTGCTCGGCGTGAAGTTCTTTGTTCTCCTTACCCCAGAAGATACCGCAGTAGAGGCGGAACATATAGAAAGCTGTCATGGCTGCAATGATTGTCATGATCCATCCCATCGCGGGGCTGAACTGGAAGCAGGCAGTCAGAATCTCATCCTTCGAGAAGAATCCCGAGAACGGAGGAATACCCGCAATGGCCAGACAGGCGATGAGGAAGGTCCAGTGAGTGATAGGCATATACTTGCGCAGACCACCCATGGCCGACATCTCGTTGCTGTGTACGGCGTGGATGATGCTACCGGCACCCAGGAAGAGCAATGCCTTGAACATGGCGTGAGTGAACAGGTGGAACATACCGGCCATGTAGCCCAGTCCGCCTTCGTGCGGGTCGCTCGACGTACATACGCCCAGGGCAACCATCATGAAGCCGATCTGCGAAATGGTCGAGAATGCCAGCACACGCTTGATGTCGCTCTGTACGCAGGCTACGCTGGCTGCATAGAATGCTGTGAAGGCACCTACGTAGGCCACAATGTGAAGCACGTCGGGAGCAAAGCCGATGAACAGCGGGAACATGCGCGCTACCAGATAGACACCGGCTACGACCATGGTTGCCGCATGGATCAGGGCGCTGACGGGTGTCGGGCCTTCCATGGCATCGGGCAGCCAGATGTGCAGGGGGAACATGGCACTCTTACCGGCACCGCCGATGAACATCAGTCCCAAGGCCAGCGGAATCATGGCACTGCCTTTCATCAAGGTCATTTCATCGGGAGTGAAGGTATAGGTTCCGGCGTAGTAGCCATAGATCAGGATACCAATCAGGAAGCCCAGGTCGGCAAAACGCGTCACGATGAATGCTTTCTTCGAAGCGGCGATGGCGGCCGGCTTGGTGTAATAGAAACCGATCAGCAGGTAAGAAGATACACCCACCAACTCCCAGAACAGATACATCTGGAAGATGTTGGTAGCTACGACCAGTCCCAGCATGGACATGGTGAAGAGCGAAAGAAAAGCGTAGTAGCGCTGGAATCCGCGTTCGCCTTTCATGTAGCCGAAGGAGTAAATGTGTACCATCAGTGATACGGTGCTGATGACGATAAGCATCATTACCGAGATAGGATCGAGCAGGATGCCCATGTCAATGCTCAGGTTCTGTGTGAAGGGCAACCAGCGGAAGTTGTAAGGCATCAGTGTCTCGTAAGTGCCGTCGGCCAGGCGGGGAGCGGTGAAGTAGCTCCATGCGGTGGCGTAGGAAAGGATGGTGACCAGTCCCAGCCCGATGCTTCCGATGAGTCCGGCCGTGCGGTGTGACATCCATTTGCCTCCGATTCCTGTGATGAGGAAGGAGAGGAACGGAATGAGTAGGATGAGAATCGTAAGTTCCATTATCGTTTGTTTTTTAGTTTTTTCTGTTTATTACCATTTCAGTTGGTCTATTCTGTTGACCTGGATGCTCCGTATGTTACGGTAGATGTTGATCATGATAGCGATGGCTACTGCCGTCTCGGCTGCCGAAATGGCGATGGAGAACAGGGCGAAGAAATAGCCTTCCAGTGCGCCGGGGAACAGGAAACGGTTGAATACGGCAAAGTTGATATCGGTGGCGTTCAGTATCAGCTCAATCGAAATCAGGATGGCCAGTGTGTTGCGGCGGGTGAAGAACCCGTACATGCCGGCGAAAAACATGATAGCCGAAACTATCAGATAATATTCCATGTGAATCATAACTAGTTCAGATTTCAGTGTTCGTAATTGATGTTTCCTATCGCTTGCGGGCTATCAGCAGACCTCCGACGATGCACGCCAGCAGCAGTATGCTGACAGCTTCGAATGGCAGCAGATAACCGTACTTGTCACCGCTCAGCAGGTGGTTCCCGATGGTGTTGATATTGATCTCTACCGGATTGACGTCGGTCGTGGCAAGGAATTTATGTTTCAGGGTGATGAACAACACGATGATGGCACCTGCCACAGTCGTTCCAAGTCCAGCCAGGAACTTGCTGCGTTTTAGCTTGGCTGCTTTGTCGCCTTCGCCGCTGGTCAGCAGGATGGAGAATACATAGAGCACGACGATACCTCCGGCGTAGACCATAATCTGAACGGAACCGAGGAAGGTGTAGCCCAGCAGAAAATAGATGCCTGCCGTACCGAAGAGGACGAACAGGAGGTACGTGGCCGAGCGTACCATGCGGGTTGTAGTCACCGTAAGCAAGGAGAATACGGTGATGAAAGCCGCTAAAAAGTAGAATACTACTGTTTCGAGAGTTATTTCCATATATTTTCTTTAATGAGTGGTTACGATTAATTTGATTATTCAGCCTTTTCTTTAGGGGCAGCCGCTTTGTCGGATGCCGGTTTCTCGGCCGCAGGGGCTTTCTTGGCTTCGGCTACATGACTGCCCGGATGATTGAGCGTCAGGAAAAGCTTGGAGCGGTCGAAGACTGCATGTTCGAAGTTCTGGTCGAAAGTGATGGCACCGTGCGGGCAGGCATTGACGCAAAGCTGGCAGAACATGCACGATCCCAGGTTGTACTCGTACTTGGCCAGTATCTTCTTTTTCTTCCCGTCTTCGGTCGTGATGGTTTCCGATGTCACCTTGATGGTGCCGTTGGGGCAAGCCATCTGGCAGAGTCCGCAGGCCACACAGTGATGCTCGTTCTGTTCGTTATGGGGCATTACAAGCGTGCCGCGGAAACGGTCGAACATCTTGAGCTCTTTCCGGTTTTCAGGGTATTGCTCTGTGATTTTCGGGGTGAAGAACTCTTTCATGGTGGTCTTTAAGCCAGTGGTCAGACTGGCCAGACCTTTGAAAAAGCCTCCGAAGTATGTGTTCTTTTCTTCCATGTCTCTTATAAGAATTAAAAATTAAAAATTAGAAGTGCAGTCCGAAGGCCACAATCAGGCTCATCAGCACCAGGTTCACCATCGACAGCGGTACGAGGTATTTCCATTCCAGTGTCAGTATCTGGTCGATACGGAGACGGGGGAAGGTCCAACGCATCCACATCATGAGGAATACTACAAAGAAAGCCTTTGCAAAGAACCAGACAAAGCCGGGAATATAGTCCATGACCATGTTGAAACCGTCAAGTCCCGGTATGTGGAGCGGCATCCAGCCTCCTAAGAATACGGTGGCTGCTACGGCTGCTACAATGAACAGGTTCAGGTATTCGGCCAGGTAGTAGAAACCGAAGTGCATACCGCTGTATTCCGTGTGGTATCCGGCGGTAAGTTCACTTTCTGCCTCTGGAAGGTCGAAGGGGCCACGGTTACACTCGGCATTACCGGCTATCAAGTAAATGATGAAAGCAATGATAGCGGGGATGTGGCCTTTAAAGATGAACCATCCGTCGGCCTGTCCTTCTACAATCTGCGAAATTTGCATGGTGCCTGTCAGCACTACCATGGTAAGAATGCTGAGGCCGACAGAGAGCTCGTAACTGATGATTTGTGCACCGCTTCGCATGGCACCGATCAGCGAGAACTTGTTGTTGGAGCTCCATCCGGCCAGTAGGATTCCTACTACGCCGATGCTGCTTGCCGAAAGCAGGAAGAAGATGCCGACGTTGAAGTCGAGCACTTCCATACCTTTATTGATGGGAAGGCAGGCAAACGTAAGGAAAGAAGCGATCAGCACCATGAACGGAGCCAGGTTATAGAGGAACTGGTCGGCGCCCTTGGGGTTGAATATTTCCTTGGTGAGCATTTTGAACACGTCGCAGAATACTTGCAGCGTTCCGTAGGGACCCACGCGGTTCGGTCCCAGACGGCATTGGAAGAATCCGCAGACCTTTCGTTCCATATAGATAAGTATGATGGCCAGAATGGCATACATCAACACGATACATACGCCTATGACGACACACTCGATGAACACGGCAAGTCCTTCGGGCATGACCGATGTCAGCATTTGGTGTATCCAGTTTGTTGCAATACTAAAGTCAAACATTTATTTAATTGATAATTGATGATTGATAATTGAGAATGGACAACAGGCAAATCATTTTCCATTCTCCATTTCCCATTTTCCATTGATTATCTGTCGATGTCAGGTACGACATAGTCCAGCGTTCCGCCTATCGCGATGAGGTCGGCAATCTTGGCTCCCCGGGTGATGGTGTTGATGGTTCCCACAAGCGGCAGTCCGGTAGCACGGTAGTGCAGGCGGTAAGGTGTCTTGTCGCCACGGCTTTCCAGATAGACTCCGAATTCGCCACGGCTTCCTTCGACGGCAGCGTAGTAAGAACCTTCGGGAACGCGGATGATAGGCTTCATCTTTTCCTGATAAGGACCTTCCGGAATGTTGTCGATCAATTGTTCGATGATGTGCAGACTTTCGAGGATTTCGTCCATACGCACCAGATAACGGGCCATACAGTCACCCTCGGTACGTACTATTTCGCGGAACTCTACCTTGTCGTAGGCTGCATACGGCATACGCTTGCGCACGTCGCAAGCCCATCCGCTGGCACGTCCGGTACCGCCGGTAGCTCCGAACGAGATGGCATCTTCGCGGCTCAGCACACCAATGCCTTTCAGACGCTGTTGAGCGATGATGTTTCCGGTAAATATGTCGTGATATTCTTTCAGGTTGCGGCGCATGTAGGGGATGAATTCTTTTACCCGATGCACAAAGTTGGGATGCAGGTCGGCCTGAACACCGCCGATGGTGTTGTAGTTCAGGATGAGGCGTCCTCCGCATGTCTCTTCGAAAATGTCGAGCAGCTTTTCACGGTCGCGGAATCCATAGAGGAAAGCGGTTGTGGCACCGAGGTCCTGACAGAGGCAGGAGAAGAACAGAATGTGCGAGTCGATGCGTTGCAGCTCGTCCATGATGGTACGTATTACCTGTACACGGGGGCTGACTTCTACGCCCATGGCCTTTTCGATGCACATGCACAGGGCATGGCGGTTCTGCATCGCTCCCAGATAGTCCAGACGGTCGGTCAGTGCCAGTGTCTGCGGGTAAGTGAGGCTTTCGTTCATTTTCTCGATGCCCCGGTGGATATATCCGCAATTCACATCGATTTTGTGGATATTCTCACCTTCCAGTGATACGCGGAAGCGGAGCACACCGTGTGTGGCAGGGTGTTGAGGACCGATGTTGACAACGTATTCATCGTCGCCGAACAGCACTGTTTCACGTTCTTGATAATCGCCTTCGGGAGTAATTTCTACTTCGCGGGTAGTGTCGAGTGTTTCTTCGTTGCTCATGCGCAGCGGATTTTCTTTTTCCGGGTCGTTGTCCTTGCGCAACGGATATCCTACCCAGTCGTTACGCAGAAACAGACGGCGCATGTCCGGATGTCCGGTAAACACGATGCCGAAGAAGTCGTAGACTTCGCGTTCCGGCAGTTCGGCGCCTTTCCAGATCGACGTTACGGAAGGCAACTGGGGATGTTCGCGGTCCAGTGTCGAGGTCGTTACCACCAGCCGTTTACCGCTGACGGTCGATTCCAGATGATATACCACTCCTAAGCCTCTCAGTTGGTCGGGGGTATCATTTTCAGCAGGTTCGCCCCAGTCCATACCTGTCAGGCTTTCGAGGAAGTCCATCTGTTCATCCTCCCGCAGGCGGCGCATTTCGTCACTCAGCTGTTGTGGGGCTATGTATATTGTTTTTGTTTCCATTTGCAGTTTTCTTTTTTAGGGAAAGTCACTTTTGGTCCGTTTCGTCTTTGGGAGCTTTCTCCTTGCGGTTTACACCTCCAAAGAATTTTTCAATCTTCACTTTACGTTGCAGTTGCATCATGCCATAAAGGAATGCTTCGGGGCGTGGAGGACAACCTGGAACGTAAACGTCGACAGGCAGAATCTGGTCTACGCCCTGCACTACGTGATAGGATTTGCGGAACGGACCGCCGCTGACGGCACATCCTCCTACTGCTACTACATACTTCGGATCGGGCATCTGGTCGTAAAGACGCTTTAATACGGGGGCCATTTTGTGGGTGATGGTACCGCTTACCAGAATAACATCGGCCTGACGGGGACTGTTACGCGTTACTTCGAAGCCGAAGCGCGCAATGTCATAGCGTGCGGCACATACGGCCATAAATTCAATACCACAGCAGCTGGTTGCAAACGTCAATGGCCAAAGGGAATTGCTGCGTCCCCAGTCTATCAGGTCGTCCAGAGCGGCTACAATGACATTGGTACCACCGGCATTCAGTTCCTGTACCAGCTTTTCAAGAGTCTCGTTGTCGGTGAATTCCTCGTAAGGAATCGACTTAATCCGGGGTTTCTTGTTTATTTCCATTCCAACGCTCCTTTCCGCCAGGCATAAGCAAGTCCCAGCACAAGAATGAATAAGAAAAAGGCTACGCCAAGCAATGCGGAAACGCCAGACTGGCGAACACTGATAGCCCACGGAAAGAGGAATACCGTTTCTACCTCGAACATGAGGAAGAGGATGGCAAACAGGTAGTAACCAACACGGAATTGCATCCATGAACGTCCCCGTGTAGGAATACCGCATTCGTAAGGCTCCATCTTTTGTGGGTTGTACGAACGTGGAGAAATGGCATGCGAGATGGCAATGACCAGACCCACGAAGATAATTGCCGTCAACAAGACGGTCACTAAAAGAGTAAAGTTCATAAAATAAAGAGATTTTTTGCGATCAAGTATATAAAGGGGAAACTCTATTTCCCGCAAAATTTCTGTTCTCTCTGTGCAGAAAATGTATGTAGAACATTTACGAAGAAAACGGTTTATGTGCTTTTATTAAGGTATTCCGGCACACAAACCGGCAGACTTTATACTACAATTTTCCGTAGCCCGTAGACGTAATAATCCACTGAGTGTGATAAGGCATTCGGGGCAGACCATCCTTTATGGAAGGTTGCTTTATGGGTAGTTTCCGGTCGTATCCGATTGATGGGGAGTGTGACTGATTTACAGCCGGGAACAGAATTCTGACCGATATAGTCAGCACAAAAAGGTAGAGATAGCAGATAATCGTAAAGATGATGAATGAGATGGGTCGTTTCTGTCGTTTGTGCTTGAAAAGCAGATTCGGTATAATCGATATTTTTGGTGCATAATTCGCTTGCCGCTTCGAGGAAACCACTGTGTAACGATGCGGCCAGCAGGATGATCATTAAATATTTTATGCACTGTTTCATATAACGATTCTCTCAATCTCTCTTTTTCGGACGTGCAAAGGTACAATAAATAATTCTGCTTTTTGTTAGGTGGAGATTACAAAAAACAGCCGTTTTAGCACTTTTTTGCCATTAATCAATTCTTTTTCCAGAAATCAGGAGTGAAGAGCAGCAAAACAGTGAACAATTCCAGACGTCCCAGCAACATCAGAAGAGAGAGCAGCCATTTGGCTGCATCGGGCAGTGCGTTCCACGAATAAGCGGGACCGGTATCTCCCAGACCGGGGCCCATGTTGCCAATACTTGAGATGACACATCCTATTGATTCTTCGAATCCTACTCCCATAGCCATCATAAGCAATATACTGATAATGATAATGACCAGATAGAGGAAACTGAATGCCAATACGGTAGAAACAATGGAGGTGGACAATACCTGCTTGTTGATGCGTACCGGAAGCACTGCATTGGGATGGAGAATATGCTTGAATTCGTTTTTCGACACTTTGCTCAGAATGACCAGACGGATGCACTTCAGGCCGCCGGTGGTACTGCCGGCGCAGGCTCCTATCACCATGACGATTGTCAGCAACCCCCAGGTGACCGATGGCCATAGCATATAGTCGTCGGTAGCAAAACCTGTTGACGTATGAAGACTGGTGACCTGGAACAGCGATTTGCGGAAAGCTTCTTCCGCATCCATCGGGCTGGTATAGTAAAGGATAGCTGCTATTATTCCGGTGAACAGTATTACTGACCAGAAATACCATTTCAGCTCTACATCATGAAACGCTTTCTTGAATTTCCGGTTGACAAGAAGTAGCAGCAGTGTAAAGTTGATACCGGAAATGAACATAAAGGTGGATATGACGTATTCTATATAGGGCGAATGATAATAGGCTATGCTTGCCTGTTTGGTTGAAAATCCGCCTGTTCCTGTGGTGGCAAAAGCATGGCAGATGCTGTCGAACCAGTTCATGCCCCCCAGCATAAGCAGTCCGACGAGTGTTGCCGTAATCCCGGTGTATACCGACCATATCCATTTGGCTGTGATGCCGATACGGGGGTGTACTTTGTCGTGCGTCGGTCCGCTGGCTTCGGCGGCGAATACCTGCAGACCGCTGACACCGAAAATGGGGAGGACGGCAATGGTGAACATGATAATTCCCAATCCTCCGATCCATTGGGTCATACTCCGCCAGAAGAGCAGTCCGTGCGGCAGAGACTCTATGTTGTCCAATATCGTCGCCCCCGTACTGGTAAAGCCCGACATGGTTTCGAAAAAGGCATTGGTGATGTCGGGAATGTAGCCGCTGATGTAGAAGGGCAGCATTCCGAAGAAAGAAAACGCTATCCAGGCAAGGCTGACCAGCACATAGCCGTCGCGGCGTGTCAGCACACCGTCGCTTCCTTTACCTAAAAGGACCAGCAGGATACCTACACCCGCTGCGATTCCGGCCGACTTCCAGAAATCGGTCAATGCTTCGTCCTGATAATATAAAGATATGCCGGAACATGCCAGCAGCATGGCGGTCTCCAGTAGCAGGAGGATGCCGATAATTCGCGTAATCGTTTTAAAATTGACCATTAACTAAAGTATTTCTCAATCTTTTTGATCATCATGCTTAAACAGAATACCACTACATGGTCGCCCGGCTGTATAAGTGTGTTACCGGTCACCACGACACCTTCTCCTTGCCTGATCAGTCCTCCAATTGTGGTTCCTTTGGGCAATCCCAGGTCCTTTACCGGATGTTTGGTGATTTTTGAGTCAGCTTTTACCGTAAATTCAGCCACATCGGCGTTGGCCAGTGTCAGGCATTTCACGTTGCTTACGTCGGCATCGAGCATCATTTGGTAAATATGGCTGGCGGCGATCATTTTTTTGTTGATTACAGTCCCGATGTCCAGGCTTTCGGCCATACCGATGTAGTCGATGTTTTCGACTTCGGCCACGGTTTTGCTCACTCCCATACGTTTGGCAGCGAGACAGGCCAGAATGTTGGTTTCGGAACTTCCGGTCAGGGCGACGAAAGCTTCGGTGTTCTTCAGTCCTTCCTCGATGAGCAGGTCCATGTCGCGTCCGTCTCCGTTGATAATCATTGTCTTGTCATCCAGCAACTCTGTCAGCCGGTTGCATCGTGCCAGGTCGTTGTCGATGATTTTCACCTGCATGTAGTCGGGTACGTATTGGGCTGTGCGCACGGCAATCCGGCTTCCGCCCATAATCATGACGTTGCGCACGTCGGCATAATCTTCTTTTCCGGCTATCTTTCGGATGTAGGGTATGTACTTTCGGGTTGTCGTAAAGTATACAATGTCATGCAGCTTGATACTGTCGTCTCCCCGTGGAATCAGCGTTTCACTTCCCCGTTTGATGGCTACCACGTGATAGGGCAGTTCCGGTCCGCCCAACTGGTAGAGCGGAATGTTTAGAATTTCAGCCTTTTCGCGCATTTTGGTACCTATCAGTATCAGGGCACCTACGCAAAACTCCCACCATTGGCGTACCCAGCTCATACGGACAGAGGAGACAATCTCTTTGGCAGCCAGCATCTCAGGATAGATCAGCGAGTCTACCCCCAGCTTCTGGAAAAACTCTTTGTGCTTGGGCAGCAGGTATTCGTAGTTGTCGATACGTGCTACCGTTTTTTTTGCACCCAGATTGCTGGCCAGCATACAGGCTGTCATGTTACGGCTTTCGTCGGGGGTAACGGCTATGAACAGATCGGCCGCACCTGCACCTACTTCTTTCAGTCCACGGATGGAGGTAGGTGATGCTGTGACTGTCATCAAGTCGAAGTTGGAGCTGAGTGTGCTCAACTTCTCTTCGTTGTCGTCCAGCAGAATGATGTCCTGCTTTTCGCGCGACAACAATTTGGCTAAATGTGTGCCTACTGCACCGGCACCGGCAATTACTATTTTCACTTTATTAATTGACTATATATTCCTTCTTCATCCATTCCGCACAGGTGGTATAGTTCCTGTACGCTTCCATGTTCTATAAACTGGTCGGGCACTCCGATACGTCTGACGTTTGGCGTATAGTTGTGGTCGGCCATAAACTCCAGCACGGCACTTCCCATTCCTCCTTTTACCACTCCGTCTTCCACTGTAACGATTCGCTTGAATGTCTGCCCTATTTCGTGCAGCATTTCCTCGTCTATCGGTTTGACGAAGCGCAGGTCATAGTGGGCGATGGAGAGTCCTTTGTCTTTTTCGGCACGCCTGATGGCCTGTGCGGCAATGTTCCCTATCGGTCCCAGGCTGATGACAGCCATGTCGGTACCGTCTTTCAGCTTGCGTCCTTTGCCTACGGGGATTTCCTTCAACGGACACCGCCAGTCTACCAGTACCCCGCGTCCGCGTGGATAGCGGATGACGAACGGCCCTTTGTCCGGCAGTTGTGCCGTATACATCAGGCAACGCAGTTCGTGCTCGTTCATGGGCGACGACAGGGTCAGGTTGGGGATGGGGCGGAAATAGGCCACGTCGAATATACCGTGATGAGTGGGGCCGTCTTCACCTACCAGTCCGGCACGGTCAAGGCAGAGCACTACCGGCAGTTTCAGCAAGGCAATGTCGTGTATCACGTTGTCGTAGGCACGCTGCATGAAGCTCGAATAGATATTGCAGAATGGTTGCAATCCCTCTTTGGCCATTCCTCCGGAGAAGGTGGCTGCGTGCCCTTCGGCTATGCCTACGTCGAATGCCCGTTGCGGCATGGCCTGCATCAGTTTGATCATGGAGCAGCCTGTAGGCATGGCGGGGGTCACTCCCACAATACGGGGATTCTTTTGGGCCAGTTCGACCAGTGTCTCGCCGAAGACGTCCTGATAGAGCGGAGGCATATTGTGTGTATCTACCGTAAAACGTTCTCCTGTTTCGGGATCGAACTTGCCGGGGGCATGCCAGATTCCCGGTGCCTTTTCGGCCGGTTCGAATCCTTTGCCTTTGACGGTATGCAAGTGCAGAATCTTGGGTCCCTGCATGTCTTTGATGTCCTTCAGCACACGTGCCAGATTCTTAACATCGTGCCCGTCTATGGGGCCGAAGTAGCGGATGTTCATTCCTTCGAAGATGTTTTGCTGCTGGGCGGCTATCGACTTCAGGCTGTTGCCAAATCGGATGAGGGCCTTGCGGCGTTCTTCGTTCAGAATCCCCATTTTGAACAGAAGGCGCGATGCCTTGAACCGCAGTTGGTTATAGCGGTTGGAAGTAGTCAGGTTGAACAGATATTGCTTCATGCCTCCCACGCTGCGGTCGATGGACATATCGTTGTCGTTCAGGATGATAAGCAGATTGTTGGGGGTGGATGAAGCATTGTTCAGCCCTTCGAAGGCCAGTCCGCCACTCATGCTTCCGTCGCCGATGACGGCTACTACATGTCGCTGCTGTTCGCCTTTGAGCGATGCCGACACTGCCATTCCCAAGGCTGCGGAAATCGAGTTCGAGGCATGTCCGCAGGCGAAAGTGTCGTATTCGCTTTCTTCGGGCGAGGGGAAAGGGCGTATACCTTTGAATTTACGGTTGGTGGAAAAGGCTTCGCGCCGTCCGGTCAGTATCTTGTGGCCGTAAGCCTGATGGCCCACATCCCAGACGATGCGGTCGTAGGGAGTGTTGTAGACGTAGTGCAGGGCGACAGTCAATTCCACAGTTCCGAGGCTGGCTGCGAAGTGCCCCGGATTGCGGGATACTTCTTTAATGATGTCTTGCCGCAATTCTTTGCAGACTTCCGGCAGTTGGTCTACGCTCAGACGTCGTAAATCGTTGGGGGTAGAAATCGAGTTCAGCAAGCTATATGTCGTTATTTCTGTTTTTTCCATCTTACGTCTGGTAATTACAAAATGCAAAAATAGCAAAAATAAAGTGGATGGGTGCATGTTTTCGGGGAAAACTGTGCTGAATTGTATAAAAGTGAGTAAAAAATGAGGCCTTAAATGGAATTTATGATTGCAGGAAGAGGTTGTTTGGTGATTCCTCAGTTACGTTTGTATTTCATTCTATTGACCTTTAACTACTAAGAGGCTGTCAAAACGAAGAAGTATGAATTTCATTTTACAACACTACAAATTTGATTTTTTAAACATTATCCTTAATTTTGCTTCGTTAATCTTAGAAACATTTACTGCATCCCTTCACCATAGAGAGAGTACACAGAATTTCATGGAGCAGAGGAGTGCAATTTATTCTTAAATAAGAAACGCGATGAAAACTATTATTTTAATCTCTTTTCATCGGACTTTCGCCTTTCCGGCGTTTCTGTTCCGACTGTCTGGCGGTTTGTCCGCCGTGTTTGTCCTTTTGTGGCTCGCTGGCGTGTTCCGGTAACCTTCATTATGAAATACGACTATCAAAAGGAAATTATTATGAATTGGATAAATAGAATGATAAGGAGGCCTTTGAACGTGAAAAAAATAAATCCAAAAGTATGGATATTGTTTGTTGGCACATTTTTAACTGCAATGTGTGCTGTCCATTTATGGAAAGCATATTCACAACAGAAGCAAAATTGGAATGAACAGGCCAAAACAGCCTTTTTTCATGCGATAGATTTAGAAGTGGAGCAGATAACGCTCCCTCTTCATTATACTCCAATTCCTGCTCAACGGCAGATACCTGTAAAATCCTCCATACCGGATTCGATAAAACTGCTAACAGAGAATGGGGTGCAAGTTTTCCATCTTCCTGCATACAAGCGCAAACATGCCTATGTGAATGATGGCACGAAAAATGCGCTTCTAAGTTTGTCTCTGAAGGAGCAGCCACTTCTTCCAAAACCGTTGCAAGCTACTTGGGATAGTTTGCTGGTTGCTCATGACATAAAAGCTGATACAAGAGTGTTTTGCAGAGCTACAGATATGTCCGGGCATATCAATGCTGTCTGTTCTGAAACCGAGGGAATGACGCAAAAAGCCGATAGCTTGGTTTCTACTTATTTAGGCTATCGTCTGGAATTAGAAATAACCGGCTATATTTCATATAATTGGTGGAGCTTTGTATCATCAGGTCAAAATATATTGTGCATATTGTTAGTTTGTATCGTATGGTCTACCTTATTATACCGCAAACTGTTCCATTTTTTGCTTCCTGATGCCAATGAAACAAAGAAGAGTGAAAGGACAACACGCAAGCGTATAGTTTGTAAACCCCAAGTAGGAGATAGAAAAGATCGGCTTTACAACTTGGATATGAAAGTCTATTTTGACGCTGAACAAAACGTATTCTGTAATCAGAATAACGAAACGATTGCTACCCTGTCTGCAACCATGTCTAATTTGTTAGAATGTTTTCTTAAAGCTCCTCATCACACTTTGTCTAAACATGATATTTACCTGGCTATCGGAAAAGAGCTTGAAACCTACTCTTTGGATAGTTTTTATAAGATGATAGGACGCCTTCGGGATAAACTCGAAAGCATATCGCCTGCTACTATATCTAATGATAGAAATGGCTCTTATCAGCTTGTTCTGCCTTCTTCGATAGACAAAACAGAAAAAAAATCATTCGGATGAAAACGCCAACTGACATCAACTGACATTTTCGATTTTTAATATTATGATAGACAGATCTTTATGATTAATGTCAGTTGATGTCAGTTGAAATGGTGGTTTATTTCGGTTGTATTTTTTTAATTTTATCGGCAAATTGAAATTCAGGCTATCTACTTGGGAAAGCTATACAATAAATTATTGATGAGATGGAGTCTGAATGAATAATAACATAGCATCATCTCTTGTTAAAAGCATGTGGCAATGCCGATATTTTTGACTTGAATGATTTTTATGAGCTCATCTTTATTTGAGAAGAAACTGTCTGATTCCTTTCATTTTATTCGTATTTATCGAGTATTTTTCGATTTGGTGAGGATCTTTGAGGTTTGGTGAGAGCATAGTGAGGTTTGGTGAGCAGGTCTATGGAAGAAATGAAAACAGAGTGCTTCTTATAAATGAGGATTTTTATATTGTTGTATTTCAACGATTTACTATCCTGTTAGAAATGGTAAGTCGTATATTTACATTTAAGTTATACTATTTTGTAACTTTGGCTGATATCAATGAGATTAATTCTCTCTTTTCTGTATGTTTAGTTTAAAAAGTATGAATATGTTCAATATAAAAAAGTATGGGAATGAAAACGAATTTGAAAATTTTGTTAATAGAAATGTGTATCATTGCTTTTGCATGTATTTCTTATCACAGAAATCACCAAAAGAAGTTTGATAATTTATTCTTTGAAAATGTGGAGGCTTTGGCAAATAATGAGCAAGGCCAAGAATGGATTTGTATTGGTGAGGGCGATGTTGATTGTCCGATAGGTGAAACTAAATCACTTTGGGTTGTCGAACGATGTCGATAATAAAAAAAACATCAATGTATGTTTTATATATAAAAGGAATGAGGAGTAAACTACCCTTGTTTAGAGTCAGGTTGTTTCCCTCATTCCCTAACCCACTTAAAAGAAAGGAGGTCAAGGGACAAGGATAGCAAAAGTCTCAGCAAAAAAATAAGCTTGCTTAATTTTTTTGCTAAGGCGCATCCTATCTTATTTAAAGCTACAAATTATTATTTTGCGGCCATACGTTTGCCGCATCCTTTGAAAGGATAAATACGGAACATAAGGAATTTATAGTTCAAACATCAAAAATGCGTTCCTTAATTTAAGTGAGTTTTCTATTCATAATAACAATTTTGGCATTTATATTTGTTGTTGTAAGTATTTGTGTTTTTCAGCAGGAAGAAGAACATATGTCGGATCTAATGTTTGATAATATAGAAGCATTAGCACAAGGAGAAGAAAGTGGAAACTATGACTGTGTAGCACCTTATACTATAATGTGTTCTCAAGAGGGAAGGGTAAGAGTTCCCGGTTACAGAATGGATAAATAATTTAATTTATTTTACATTTTCTCTCTATGACTTCTATCTTGCTTATTGTAGTTGTTTGATTTTTTAGAGATTTAACCAATGAAACATTATGTCTCGTTTTTTTATGCATTGTTGCTGAGTTTTCTTTTAGCGGCGTGCACTGGGCGTAAGCAGAATATGCTTTCGTTGTTTGCTTCTATAGATAAAGCTGAAATTTTCAAGTTGGACATAGAGACCGACAGTATCCGCAATCCATATCTGATGGAATGTGCGGAAGGAAAATTATTTTTTGCCAACATGAACTATTCATCATTGATTTCTGTATTCGATTTGTCATCGGGTAAACATGCCGGAGACTTCTTGACCCGAGGAGAAGGGCCTGAAGAAGCCTTGTTTGTTTCAAACCTGGCAGGATGTGGCGGAAAACTCTCCGTATTTGATTCTGACAAGCAAAAGGTGGTTTTCTATCACATTACGAAAGATAGTTTGGTCAAGTCTTCGTGTATAGAATTGCAGAATGACACCAGTTTCCTTTTTTCCACGTTTAATTGTTTGCCTTTGGATGCCGGCCGAATAGCCGCTACCGGCCTTACGAAGGAGCATAGGATTGTTTTGCTGGATGGTCATGGTGTTCCTTATCAGGCTTTTGGGGATTATCCCGGTGCGCGTGCAAAGGCATCTGGTGTGGAGAATGGGCTTGCATACCAAGCTTTTATGGCTTATCAACCGGACAAGGAAGTCCTGGCTATCGGTTCCAGCTTCGGGGAGTCTGTTCTTTTTTATGATTTGCGCAAGGTGGAAACTCCGGCCTTGTTGAAGGAGCACACTTGTGCTGTTCCTCAGTATAGGAATACATCTGACAAACAAAGCCAAAGTGTAGCTTTCGGGCAAGATAATATTATGGGTTTTCTTTCTCTGAAGGCTTCAGATCAATATTGCATCGGTCTGTATAACGGTCAAAAGCGTGTCGGCATGGAATATGGTGGAGATAAACTGTTGTTGTTTGATTGGAACGGAAGCCCTGTGAAATGCCTGCAACTGGACCAGACGTACGAACAGATGGCCTATGATGAACAAGGCAATCGGGTAATCCTGTTGGGTCTGGACAAGGTGACAGGTGAATATAAAGTAATGGCGGTTCAGATTTAGGTTTCTTTTCCTGCATACGGGTATAAAAAAGGAGTAGTTGCTGTACTCTAACCTTTGTTAACCTTAAAATCTAATGCTATGAAAAATGCAAAGCAAATGTACAATAATTTGTTAAAAAATCGCCAAGCTTATGCGGCTCTGGCAGTAAATGAAAAGAGTTCTTTGAAAAGTTTGTCAATATCTTGCGTGCCAGGGTTAATCCCGAATACGCAAATAAATCGTTCAAGCATATATAAAACATCTCATTCTCTAAAAAAAACAACGAATTATGCAATACTTTTTACCGTTATTATTGGCATGTTAGCACACTTTTTTCAGCACATTCTTTCTGCTTAACCATTTGTTTTTGACAACATTTCAATGACCTCTTTAGTGTTTTCGAACCGACTTTTGCCGGTTCTATTGTTTAATTTTTAATTTTTCGGTAAAAATTTACCGAAGTATTGTTATAAACGTATTGTTAATCATTTAAATATGAAACAAATATGAAAAATGTAGCTTTATTTATTTTGTGTATTCTGTTGTTTGTGCAATGTACGGGTAAGAAATCTGGCATTGTTGAGGACACAATAGGGTATGAATTTGAAGTGCAGGAAAACATTTCGTTTGAAGAAATTCCTTTCCCGGATTTGTTAGGCTCGGTCATGCAGCTGCTGAAAGTAGACGATTTGTTATTGATTAACGACTTTCACGGTGACTCTTTGGTACATATTTACAATCTGAAAACTCATCAGAAGATGGGATATTTGGTTTCGGCAGGCAATGGCCCGAATGAACTGATTGCGCCGCTGGAACTTCAGATGAACGGAGGAAATTTGTGGATATTAAGTCGTCCCTTGCATATGCTGAGTCATATTTCCTGTGCGGACATTGCGAAAGACGGGGCTGCTTCTCTTGTCCGTGACGGGAGCATTAAAGGAGAAGCCGATTGCTTTGTGCCATTGGACGCGAATCATCTTGTTTATTCGGGGTTCTTTACCAAAAGGTATGCCTTGGCAGATGCGGAAAAACTGGGTGATGTACAGGAATTCGGGGACTATCCTGACTTTTGGGACTCTGAAAAGGACTTCCCGGTAGAGGCAAAGGCTATGTTCCACCAGAGTCGTTTTGCTGTTAATCCGACAGACCATCTGTTTGCTTCGTGTTCTTATTTTGCATTGGAGATATACAGTTACGACACTCCGGTTGCCAATGTTCCGGAATTGAAGTTACGGAAGCAATTAGGACGGTATGAGTATGATTATCAGAGTGGTGGATCCGTTTCTGCTTCTTTGCGTGCCGGTTCGGACCTGGCTGCGGTTGATGTTGTCAATGGTGGCAAATACATGTATGTACTGATACAGGATGAAGAGAATCGGAAACACCGGAATATCATGGTTTTGGACTGGGAAGGGAATCCGGTAAAACTGTTGAAGTCGGGTAAACGAATCACTTGTCTGGCTGTGGACGAAAAAGAAGGAGTAGGATATTGTATCATTCGCGATCCGGAAGATACGTTGGTATCTTTTAAGTTGAGTGTATAAACATTTGTAATTTGGTTGATAGCAAAATGTACTTTTATGAGAGGCTCTATGCCCTGCCCAATTACCGTCATCCGGACAAGTTGGAGGAGATGAAGCGGATTGTGCTGACGAAAGAGCCCAAGGTGATGTCGACCGCCATCCGCGAGATGCGCGAGGAGGTGGAGAAACTGGAGTGAGCGGTGCTTGCACGGCTCGCGAGAGACACAAGCACGGCTCGCGAGCCGTGCAAGCAATACTCACGGGAGTTGCAGGCAATACTCGCGGACTTTGCTTACCAAACCCGTGGACTTTGCAAACAAAACCTGACAGGATTGCTTGTAAAACTCGGTGACATTGCTTGTCATATCTGGCGGGATTGCTTGTTACGTCGGCTAACTACCGATGTTACGCCGCTAAAGTAGGTAGTTAAGAATGAAAAGTGAATAATGAAAAATGAAAAACGGGTGAGGGATGGATACGCGGACGACGCGGAGAGGACGGACGAACACGGATGAAAACAAGAAAAGGGGAAATTGGGTTCACGCTTCCAACAGAAGAAAACCATGCTGGTAACCTGTTGATTATGGTGAAAGATAAAGTTTCACGTTGATTCAATTAAAAATGAATAATTAAAAATTAAAATCCGCGTTCATCC
>ERZ1673693.789-NODE-789-length-30411-cov-13.061042_pt1 | contig 30411 bp, 28 predicted proteins | sample MGYA00580223_ERZ1673693 | MGnify/ENA primary metagenome ERZ1673693 (study PRJEB41218, sample SAMN15661741) | gut metagenome | host: Homo sapiens | place: Canada: London | collected 2015-08-20/2019-03-30 | study: EMG produced TPA metagenomics assembly of...
TCTCGCTGTTCCAGATGCGTGTAGACACCCACAAATGCGTCTCCTGCGGCGCCTGTGCAAAGGCCTGCAAGATGGACGTAGACATTACCAAGACCCCCAACCACGCCGAATGTATCCGCTGCGGGATGTGCATGAAAGCCTGCCCTACGGATGCCATCCAGTATAAATTCGGGCTGGGAGACAAATCAAACACTGAAACAACAAAGGAGTAAAACTATGAAGCTTAACCGTGTAACCGCACTTTTTCTTGGCCTTGTGCTGGCCTTCAGCCTTGCCGCCTGCGGGCAGGGCGCATCCTCTGCCTCTGCCTCTTCTTCCGCTTCCTCTGCGGCAGCGGAAGCCAAGACCGAGGAGCAGCTGCTGGCCGAGGAAAACGAGATCCTTTCCGCAAACGATGCCCTGTGGGAGAAGGTGTTCTCCTCCATGGACAAAAACGTGACTGAGACCACCCTCAGCACGAACTACGGCGATTTTCTGCTGAGTGCCGTGGAAAAGGCAAAGGACCAGTTCTCGGACGAGGAGTACAAGACCCTGACCACCGATGCCGAAAAGATTCGTGCCATCGAGGAGCAGATTGCCGCCCTTGCCCCCGCAGAGGATGCCGCTTCCGGTGCTGCCGCACAGGGCACCGCCTTCCCCCAGTTTGAGGGCAGCGATTTAGAGGGCAACCCGGTGGACAACAGCCTGTTTGCGGGCAACGCCTTTACGGTGGTGAACTTCTGGTTCAACGGCTGCAAGCCCTGCGTGGAGGAACTGGACGACCTGAACGCCCTGAACGAGAAGATCAAGGCACAGGGTGGCGAGGTAGTCGGCATCAACACCGAGACCTTGGATAGCAACCAGCAGGGCATTGATGCCGCCAAAAAGCTGCTGGCTGCAAAGGGCGCAAGCTACCGCAACATCTACTTTGCCTCCGGCAGCGAGGCCGGTAAGTTCGCACTGAACATCATGGCTTTCCCCACCACCTACGTCTTTGACCGGGACGGCAACGTTGTGGGCCAGCCCCTGCTGGGCGGCATTGACAAGGAAGAAAACCTTGCCGCCCTGCAAAAAAATATTGACGCCGCCCTTGCCAAGGACAGCGCCAAATAAGCTTTCTACCCTGCCGCCTACGGGCGGCTTTTTTGTTTGCTACGGGCATTGCCATGCACGCCCGGGCACCGGACGGAATACGCTGGGGCAGAAGCATACTTTTACCAGCAAAGGAGCGTATCTCCATGAAAAACACCGGAACTCTCCGCATCCAGGCCTTTGCGGCACGCCAGTCTGCCCCCGTGGAGGGGGTGACCGTTGCGGTGCAGGGGGACGGCTTTACCCTGCACCGCATCACCGATGCCACCGGCAGCGCCGCCGATATTCCCGTTGAAGCCCCTGCCTGCGCCCTCTCTCTGGACGAGGACAACACTACCCGCCCCTACGCCATTGTCAGCCTGACCGCTGCAAAGCCCGGCTACCGCACCGTGCGCATTGAGGGCATCCAGATCTTTGCCGGGCAGGTAACGCTGGCACAGCCCCAGATGCTGCCCGACACCGAGGAGGGCCGGGACATCCCGAACGCGCCCATCATCATCCCGCCGCACGCTTTGTTTGCGGGCAGCGGCGGCAGCGGCCCGCAGCCGGCGCTGCACTGCACGCCCCGGGTGCTGGATCAGGTCATCATCCCCAAAAATATCACGGTGCATCTGGGCAAACCGGCAGCTTCCGCCCGCAACGTGACCGTCTCCTTCCGGGATTATATTGCCAACGTAGCCTCCAGCGAGGTGTATCCCACCTGGCCGGAGCAGGCACTGCGGGCGAATATCCACTGCCAGATCTCGTTGGCGCTGAACCGCATCTATACCGAGTGGTACCCCAGCAAGGGCTACACCTTCAACATCACCAACTCCACCAGCTACGACCAGTACTACGTCCACGGACGCACGGTGTTTGAGGTGATGGTGCGCATCACGGACGATATCTTTAACACCTATCTGCGCAAGCGTGGCACGGTGAACCCCTATTATTCCGAGTACTGCGATGGCAAGTCGGTCACCTGCCCCGGGCTCAAGCAGTGGGGCACGGTAACGCTGGCCAACAACGGGCGCAGTTCCTTGCAGATCTTGCGCTACTACTACGGCAGCAGCATCGAGATCGTGCGCACCAAAAATATCCGCTCCATCCCGCAAAGCTACCCCGGCACGCCGCTGCGGCAGGGCAGCCGCGGCGCGGCGGTATTCACCCTGCAAAGGCAGCTGAACCGCATCGCCAAGGACTATCCCTTCCTTGGCAAACTGACGGTAGACGGCGTATTCGGCAGCCGGATGGCCGCAACGGTGCGGGCGTTCCAGAAGCAGTTCAACCTGACCGCCGACGGCGTAGTGGGGCGGCAGACATGGTACAAGATCAGCTACATCTATGTATCGGTAAAGGACCTCGCCGAGCTGACCAGCGAGGGTGAGACTTCCACCGGCACCCTGTCCAACGGCACATGGAACGGCACGGTGCTGAGCACCGGTGCTTCCGGCAGCGCGGTGGAGCAGGTACAGTTCTGGCTGAACACGCTGGCGCAGTACGACAGCGCCATTCCATCCGTAAAAGTGGACGGCGTATTCGGCACCGCCACCGCCAATGCGGTACGCGCCTTCCAACGCAAATACGGCCTTACGGTGGACGGCATAGTGGGCCAGACCACTTGGAAGGAACTGTACGATGAGTTTTTGAGCATCCAGTCCGACAACGGCACCCCCAACGCCTACCCCGGCACGCCGCTGCGGGAGGGTGCCTCCGGGCAGAATGTGAGGCTGGTGCAGTTCTGGCTGAAGATCGCACGCACCGTGTACACGAGCCTTGAAAGCGTGACTGTGGACGGAAAATTCGGCGCGGGCACGGCGGCGGCTGTTCGGCGGTTCCAACGCTACTTCGGGCTGACGGCAGACGGCGTGGTGGGGCGCACCACATGGCAAAAGCTGTACGAGGTGTACAACGATATTGCCAACCGGCTGCTCTCCTCTTCCCTGCGCCCCGGCGAGTACCCGGGCGTGCTGCGCAGCGGCTCCACCGGCACGCCGGTGCGGGAACTTCAGTTTTACCTCTACCTCATGAGTGCCTACGAAAGCAGCATCCCGCCGGTAAGCATTGACGGCAAGTTCGGCGCGGATACCGAGCGGGCAGTGCGGGCGTACCAGCGGTTTGCAGGGCTTACCGTGGACGGCGTGGTGGGGCGCACCACATGGAACTCCCTCTATGGCCGCGCCAGCCAGCTGCGCTCTTCCGGCCCGGTGGTCACCTTAAAGCGTCTGCCCTACCCCGGCACGCCGCTGACGGTGGGCAGCAGCGGTGAGACCGTATTGTATTACAATCTGCTTTTGCAGCGCATCGCCTATTATTTTTCCAGTGTGGAAGTCCCGCCCCTTGCCGACCGTTATACCGACGAAACTGCCACCGCCACCCGCAGCGCCCAGCAGCTATTAGGGCTGGAGCAGACCGGCATTGCAGATGCCGACACATGGACGGCGGTGGAAGCGCTGAGCTTGCAGCTGGCCGCTCATGCCCCGAACCCCGATAGAGACACACCATCCGGCACCGCCTACCCGGGGCGCGCCATCGCCGAGGGCAGCGCCGGGCAGGAGGTAGGACAGGTGGAGCGCTGGATCAACCGCCGGGCGCAACTTTCCTGCGGCGAGGACTATGTAGCCGACAACAACCGCTTTGGCGCGTCAGACGCCGCTGCCGTGCGGGCTGTCCAGCAGCAGGCGGGGCTGCAGCCGGTAAACGGCATCGTGTACCGGGAAACATGGCACGCCTTGCAAGCCCAGTGTACTGACCCCTGCGGCTGCGAGAAGGAGGAATGAGGGATGGCACGCCTTTTGATCTATGACGCCTACGAAAACAAGGTATACACCTACGCAAACCTGAACGAGAACGACCCCATGCCTTACAGCACCCTGACCACCCTGCGGCTGCGGGAGTTCCGGGGCAAATCGGCCAGCCCTACCCTATGGACCACCATTGCCGCCATGGAAGCGTGGAACCTGACCCGCCGCAAATACGGCAGGGGCATCCCGGTAGGGTACGCTTTCCGCCGCATCTGGGAGGGTGGCCACGGCACCCGCAGCCAGCACTACGCGGGGGTAGCGTTCGATGTGGGGCAAAGCCTTGACCAGCGCCAGCGCACCGCCATTTACAACGCCGCCCGCGCTAGCGGCGCATGGGGCTATGTGGAGCCGCTGAGCCAGACCCCCACATGGGTGCACTTTGACCGCCGCTACGGCACCCCGGCCTGCAGCGGCACCACCGCCGGTTACCCCACCCTGCGCCGGGGCAGCCGGGGCTGCTATGTCATGATTTTACAGGACGCACTTTCCACCCTTGGCTACCAGACCGGCAGCCGTATCGACGGCATCTTTGGTGCCCGTACCGAGCAGGCTCTGCGCGGCTACCAGAAGCGCACCAGCCTGCGGGTGGACGGCGTGTGCGGCTGCAACAGTTGGAAAAAGATCTCCACCGCCGTCATCGGCATCGGGCGCACCAAAACCACCATTGACTAGCGTTTGTCCTATATAGCTTATACAGAAAGAGCGACCGTACAAAACAATGTGCGGTCGCTCTTTTTCACTCACTTTACGGCCTGCTTCAGCTGTTCCAGATCTGCGGCATCCGGGTGGGAGAGCGCCTTATCGAAGTTTTCGATCAGGGCATCCAGATTGGGGATGTGCAAAGGCTTTGCCTTCATGGCCTCGTACCGCTGCCGGACGGACACCGGCATTTTGCCCTGACACATAAAGCTGCCAATGACGGTGTTGCTGCCATCCAGCGCCTTCCGGGTGGCGGCAAGAATCTTTTCGAAGTAGGGCGCACTGCCGCCAAAGCCTGCAGTGCCGAACAGGAACACCTGCTTGCCGTGCAGCTGCTGCAAGAAATCCAGCGTGTCGGCGTCCGCCTTGCCCTTGTCTGTCCAGAAACCCACATACAGGGTGTCTGCTGCCAGCGCGGCAGCGTCCGGTGCGCCGAAATAGCAGCAGTCTGTCTGCGGCAGCTGCTCCTGCAGGGTCTGTGCCAGCAGTGCAGTGTTGCCAGTTTTGCTGCTGAATACGATGGCGTAACTCATCACTTTTACCTCCCTCAGAGCAGCGGCAAGGCTGCCGGATGCTCTTGTGCATACGATATTTTTACGGCTGTTCCTTTGCCGGGAGAGCCTGAAATCATGGAACAGTATAGTACAGTGCCCTGCCAAAATCAAGGGTTGACGATATTCTCGCCTTTCCCGGTCAGAAAGCTGCGCAGATTGCCGGTGGTGATGTCCATCAGCCGCTGCAGCGCTTCCTTGGTAGTCCATGCAATGTGCGGGGTGAGCACCGCGCCCGGCAGACCGCGCAAACGGCTTTGGGGCGGCAGCGGCTCGGTGGCAAAGGCATCGGCACCGTAAAAGGCAAGCTTCCCGCTTTCCAGCGCATCGGCTACGGCTTCCTCGTCCACCAGTGCGCCCCGGGCAGTGTTCAGCAAAATAGCGCCGGGCTTCATTTTTGCAAGGGCTTCCCGGCTGACCAACCCGCGGGTGGCGGGGGTGGCCGGGCAGTGCAGGCTGAGCACATCGCTGCGGGCAAGCAGGGTGTCAAAGTCCACGAACTCCACCCCATCGGCGGCGTACGCCGGGCGCACCGTGCGGGTGCACACCAGAACCTCCATGCCAAAGGCCCTTGCAATGCGGGCGGTCTGGCGGCCGATGCTGCCGTAGCCGTAGATGCCAAAGGTCTTGCCCAGCAGCTCCACCTGCGGCAGCAGACCGTACTCTGCCGGGATGCCCAGCTGCCAGTATCCGGCCTTTACTGCCCGGTCGTACCGCTGGGCGCACTGGCAGATGGCCAGCAGCAGGCTAAAAGTCATCTGGGCCACGCTATAAGTAGAGTACCCTAGCACGTTGGCCACTGCCACCCCATGGCGGCGGCAGGCTTCAAGGTCGATATTATCCGTACCGGTGGCGATGATGCCCACCCACTTGAGGTTCGGGCACTGCGCCAGCACTGCTTCGTCAATGCGGCACTTGTTGATGAGCACCAGTTCTGCATCCCCGATGCGGGGCGCGATGTCGGCGTAGTCGGTGCGCACATAGCTGGTGGTGTCCGGCACCAGTGCCTTTACCCCGGACCAGTCCAAGTCCCCTTCTTCCATCACATAACTTTCCAGAATCACTGCCTTCATAATTTTTCATTCCCTCTCTGGTTTACGTTATTCCGTTTCTTTCAGCGGATAAAGTGCCAGCGCAAGGCTGCCGCCGTAGGGGCGGCTGTCCAGTGCAGCATAGCCCTTTGCCAGCAGCAGCGCCAGCTGCACCCTGTCCTCCAGCGGCACCCACACCGGCGCGGTGCGGGCGGGCACGCAGCCGGTGCACAGCAAAAAGCAGGGCGCAAGGCTTTCCAGCGGACGCAGCGCCCGCAGCCCGAAGCCCTGCCGAAAATACAGCGGCAACAGCGCCGCCGCCGTTTCGGTGCACTCCACCACCGCCCATGCCGTGCCCTTGCGGCGCAGCCGGTCTGCCCGGGCTGCGGCAATTTCCACCAGCCGGGCGGGCAGCTCCTCGCCGGTATTTACCGGCGGGGTGAGCAGGCAGCCGCCCTCCAGCTGCCGACGTCCCAGCCAGTTGCGCAGTGCCGCTGCGGCGGCGGTATCGGCGGTAAGGGGTAGCACCAGCAGCGCTGCCCCGGCTGTGCCCCACGCCTCGCCTGCGGTCAGCATCCGCAGCACCTCGGAGCAGGGACGGTAAAACCCCGCCCCGCCGCAGCGCACCAATGTAAAAAATTCTTCGGCGGAAAGCCGCCGTACCTGCCGCTGACGCGGCGGGTCACATACCTGGATCATTTGCAGTTCCTCCGTTCTGATGTTCTTTCCATCAGCATACGGAAAACTGCGCGCGAACCGGCGCGAAACAGCGCGCCTTACAGTGCAAAAATCAGTCCAGCGAGATGTCCTCGCTCAGCACCTGCCCGATGGGCTTTGCGATGCACAGGTCGGCAGAGGCATCCGCTCCGGTGGGCTGCATGTTGATGACCACCAAATTATCGCCCCGGAAATACCGGATGAGCCCGGCGGCGGGGTACACCACCAGACTGGTGCCGCCGATGATAAGGGTATCGACATGGCGGATGGCATCCACCGCGCCGGACAGCACCTCCTCGTCCAAGCCCTCTTCGTAAAGCACCACGTCCGGCTTTACGATGCCGCCGCACTCGGTGCAGCGGGGCACACCGGTGCTGTTTGCGATGAAATCCACATCGTAGAATCTGCCGCAGCGGGTGCAGTAGTTGCGCAGGGTGCTGCCGTGCAGCTCGTACACGGTTTTGCTGCCCGCCGCCTGATGCAGGCCGTCAATGTTCTGGGTGACCACAGCCCGCAGCTTGCCCTGCTGCTCCAGCTTTGCCAGCCGCAGATGGGCGGCGTTGGGCTTTGCACCCTTTACGATCAGCTTGTCGCGGTAAAAACGGTAAAATTCCTCCGGGTTTTCCTCCCAGAAGGTATGGCTGAGGATGGTTTCGGGCGGGTAGTCGTATTTCTGGCGGTACAGGCCGTCCACGCTGCGGAAATCCGGGATGCCGCTCTCCGTAGAAACGCCCGCGCCGCCAAAAAAGACGATGCTGCTGCTTTTTGCAATAATGTCTTCCAGTGCCTTGACCATAGTTGAAACGCCCCTTTCCTCACGGAAATTTTTGTGTTAAGATAATACCAGTATAGCACATTCTTACAGGAAAGGAAGAGGCCGGTTTTGAACGTCTGGTACATCAACAGCATCCTTGGTGCCATCTGTCTGGAGGAGGAGAACGACGCGCTGTGCGGGGTACATTTTTGCCCGGACGGTGCGCCGGAGCTGGAACCTCTGCCACGCAGGGTGGTGGAAACGCCCCTGTTACAGGAAGCCGAGGAGCAGCTGAACGAATATTTTGCCGGGGTGCGCCGGGAGTTCGACCTGCCGCTGGCGGCAAAGGGCACGGCCTTTCAGCAGGCGGTATGGGCGCAGCTGCGCAAGATTCCCTATGGGGAGGTGCGCACCTACGGACAACTGGCGGCGGCGCTGGGCAAACCCAAGGCAAGCCGCGCCGTGGGCAGCGCCTGTCACCGCAACCCGCTGTGCATCGTGGTGCCATGCCACCGGGTCATCGGCGCAGACGGCAGCCTGACCGGCTACGCCGAGGGACTGGAGATCAAGGAATATCTGCTGGAGCTGGAACGATTTTAAGAGAATGATAAAGGCTGCTGCGCATCGTTTGCGCAGCAGCCTTTGGCGTTTTATGCAATTTTAAAAGCCCGTGGGCGGGACGTAATAGCTTGGGATAGACCCGCTTTTGGGCATAGCTGCGGCCTGCTGGCGCAGCGCCGAGCGGGTAACCTCTGCCCAGGAATACTGGGTCATATACTCGCCCCGGTAGGAGTTGAAGGCTGAGCGGTCTCCCCGCAGGAAGTTATAATAATCGCAGTCCACCTTGCTGGTATCCAGCGCCAAGGTGCTGCGGCCGCGTACCAGCAGCCCGTTGACCCCTGCATCCTCCAGCGTATGGCTGAGGTCAAAGATCAAATTGCGCAGGTGGCTGTGCAGCGAGGCGGTGTCGGGCTTGTCCTCCCACAGGACAGCCAGCATCTCGCCGTTGGTACAGGTGGCGCCGTTGCGGTCCACAAGGTAGGCCAGCAGCTCCTTGCTTTTGCTGCGCTTGAAGGAGAGCGGACGTCCGCCCACAAAGATCTCAAAGTTGCCGAAGCACTGGATCTTGATGCCCACAGGTGCCGTTTCCGGCGGGTAGCGCAGATTTTCCAGCACATTGCGCACGTCCGCCTCGTTGGCGGGCTTGAGCAGAAAACCGCTGACGAAGATCTGCAATGCTTCCAGCGCATACTCCGGGTGCTCGGTGACCACGATGATATTGCAGCGGGGCTGCAATTTCTGGATCATGCGGGCAAGGGCAAGGCCATTCATACCCGGCATTTCCAGGTTCAAAAAGGCAGCATCCATCGGGCCCTGCCGCATCCACGTCAGGGCATCGTCAGTCGTCATGGCACTGATATAGTCACAGTCCGGTGCCACCCGGCACAGGATGCGGATCAGCGAATTGATCGCAAGCTGACCGTCATCCACAACCAGTATTTTCATAGCTTCATCCCCCTATCTGCTTACGCAAAACAATTCCCCGCTGTTAGTTTAGCACGCTGCAAACTTTTAGGCAAGTTTTTTTCCGGAAAAGCCCAAAAAAGAAACGTTTTCGCCCAGATATCTGTCCATCTTCTCCTGTCTCTTCAAGTCATTTCCGCAGCTTCGGTCGCCTTTTTCGACGAAATACCGGAGCATTGCGCGCTCAATTGATATATCAAATCAGCGCTCATTTGTCCCCGCTTCCCGCCGGAAGGCACGGCTTTTCCCCGACAAACACAAGGCCGCTGCACCGGTCTTGTGCAGCGGCCTTGTGAATAATTTGCGTTTGGCGTGCTCTGCGGCGCGCTCCAAACGTTTTTTCACGGGTTCTTCAATGGAGATCCAGCTCCGGCGGGACATCCAGCTGGTCGGAGACATATTTCCCATTCTTTTTGCGCTGACGCACACACTCGGTAAGCAGATATTCGATCTGCCCGTTCACCGAGCGGAAGTCATCCTCTGCCCAAGCGGCAAGGGCATCGTAGAGTTTAGCGTTCAGGCGCAGGGGCACCTGTTTTTTCGGCTCTGCCATATCAGTACAGGCTGCCGCTGTTCACGATGGGCTGGGCATCCCGGTTGCCGCACAGCACCACCAGCAGATTGGATACCATTGCCGCCTTACGTTCATCGTCCAGTTCCACTACCTTGTTCTCGTTCAGACGATCCAGCGCCATTTCCACCATGCCCACAGCGCCGTCCACGATCATCTTGCGGGCGTCAATGATGGCGCTGGCCTGCTGGCGCTGCAGCATGACCGCTGCAATTTCCGGTGCATAGGCCAGATAGGTGATGCGGGCCTCCACCACCTCGATACCTGCCTCGGCCACGTTCTTCTGGATCTCGTCCCGGATGCGGGCAGCCACCACCTCAGAGGAGCCGCGCAGGCTGCCCTCATCGGCTACGCCGTCGCCGGTGGTGTCCACGTTGGGAGAAACATCATAGGGGTACACCCGCACCACGTTGCGCAGGGCGCTGTCGCACTGCAGGGAGAGATATTCCTTATAGTTATCCACGTTGAACACAGCCTTGGCGGTATCGGTCACGCGCCAGATGACTGCAATGCCGATCTCCACCGGGTTGCCCAGACAATCGTTGATCTTCTGGCGGGAGTTGTTCAGGGTCATCATCTTGAGCGAGATCTTTTTGCTCATGGACTCGGCGCTCATCTGAGCATTCTGGCCGTTATTGCCAAACAGCGCAGCCACGCTGTTCTCCTTGCTGTTCACATCTCCGCTCTGGCTCAGGCGGGTGCCGGCAGCGGGGTTGACGGCGGTACAGAAGGGGTTCACCCAGTAAAAACCCTGTCCCTTCAGGGTGCCGATGTAATCACCAAACAGGGTGAGCACCAGCGCCTCCTGCGGCTTTAACACCTTAAGACCGCAGAACAGGAAAATGCCTGCGATCCAATACGCAATGGACAAAATCAGCAGCGGCACGCCCAGAAGCATCCGGTCTGCATTCAGCAGGGTGATGCTGTAAATGAACAGGGCGATGGCCACCACATAGCCCAGCAGGGTGAGCAGCAGCGCGGCCATGCCGTTTTTGCGGGTATTCAAAATTTTCTCTTCCATAACAAGTCCCTCCTTATCAGGGTCGGAAGTGTTTCTTTCTGATATCAAAATCATATCATTTTGCAGAAGAACTGTCAAGTATTTTCAACAAAAAAACCCGCCTGCCCGGGTAAAGCGGGGTCAAATGTTATAGGAGCACCGCGCACCGGGCAAGCAGGGTTCAGGCGTCTGCCTGCACTTCTCCCCCGATCAGCACCACGGCAACATCATTGACGTTGGTACCGGTAGCGCCTGTGATGATAAGCCCATCCACCGCCTGCAAGGCGTGGTAGGCATCGTTGTTTTGCAGGGTGTCGAACACGTTCCAGCCCTTTGCCGCCAGTGCTGCGGCGGTGTCGCCGTCCACATAGCCGCCGGCGGCATCGGTAGGGCCGTCGGTGCCGTCACTGCCCACGGAGAACACCGCCGCGTTTTGTCCGGCCAGTGCCGGGGCTGCGGCCAGCGCCAGCTCCTGATTGCGCCCGCCCAGCCCTTTGCCGGTCAGGTGCACCACGGTTTCCCCGCCCGCGATAAAGGCTAGCTTTTTTCCTTGTCCCGCATGGGTGCGGGCGATGGCACCCAGAAAGCTGCCTGCCTCCCGCGCCTCGCAGCAGAGCCGGTCGGTGAGGAGGATGGGCTCATAGCCCAGCTTCCGGCAGACTTTAGCGGCAGCGGTGCACAGCTCTCGGACGCTGCCGGTGATATGGGTGGTCACGTTGTCAAGGGCTTTCGGCGTTTCCTGCGCCAGCAGCGCCTTTGCCTGTTCTGACAGGTTCAGGCGGTATTTTTCCGCAATGGCAAAAGCCTGCGCACAGGTGGAGCTATCCGGCACCGCCGGGCCGCTGGCAATCATATCCAGCGGGTCGCCCAGAATATCGCTGAGCACGATGCTGAACACCCTTGCAGGCGCGCAGTGCTGTGCGAACCGACCGCCCTTGACAGCGGACAACCGCTTGCGGATGGTATTCATCTCCACGATATCGGCTCCGCTGGCAAGGAGCTGATTTGTGATGTCCTGCAATTCCCCGCCGGGGACAAGCGGCTTTTCAAACAGGGCGCTGCCGCCGCCGGAAAGCAAAAACAGCACCGTGTCCTCTGCGGTCAGCCCCTGCACCAGCGCCAAAGCTTTTTCGGTGGCTGCAAAGCTGTTGTCATCCGGCACGGGATGGCCCGCCTCATAACAGCTTATGCCGGGGATTTCGCCCTTCACATGGCCGTACTTGGTCACTACCACGCCGCCGTCCACGCGCCCCAGTGCCTCCACGGCGGCATGCGCCATCTGCCATGCGGCCTTGCCTGCCGCCACCAGCAGTACTCTACCGCCTCCGGGCTGAAAGTCCTCCAGCGCGCGGCACACGGCTTTATCCGGCAGAACCGCCTGAATGCTGGAACAGATGATCTCATCCGCATCCCGCCGCAATGTGGTATTCATAATACAGTCCTCCTAACAGAGTTTGCCCATTCTCGATCCGAATGACCTGCTGCGCAATTTCCGAGTGATGCAGGGCTTTACGCGGTCAGGTCTTTTTTGCCGGGGTTCAGGACGAGCCACACGCCCTCACCTTCACGGTTGCGGTTTTCGTGGCTGCCATAGTAGACATAGAGCTTGCTCAGGGATACCGCACCGATCTCTTCCGCAGTGGGGGCGGCGGCAGTCAGGGCTTCGGCGGTAACTGCGCCGTTCTCGGCTTCGCTCACGTCTGCCCATGCGGTCTCGTTGGCAGTCGTCAGTTCATTCACCTCGGCACGGCCCATGTATGCCGGAATATGTTCCGGGTCAAGGCCGATGGCCTCGGTAAAAGACTCCACAGCCTCGGTGTAGTTCAGCTCGGTCAGATATTTCCGTCCCAACTCGATCTTATCCGCTGCCGTAACCGCTTTTTTGCTTTTTTCAGTTGCTACATTTTGTATTCCTCCAAAGCGCAACCCCAAGGTTATGCTTCAAACATTTTCCAGCTGACACAGCCGTCCAGCCAGAATTTTCCGTTTCCAGAGGTCATGCGCACCTTATTCTGTGCATCCAGATCGTTAAAGTGCCACCACTCCGAGGCCAGCGGTGTCATGCCTGCATTGGTGCAGTACCCCTGCAGCCGCCGCGCACCGTCTGTCATGGATGCCGCTGCAGTGGCCCGCTTCCATGCGGTGGCCGAATTAGAAGTTACCGGGCCGGTAAAGCAGGCCGCCGCACTGCTCAGCTCGTGCATGGCAGAGGGCATGGCGTATTCCTCACCGGTCACCTGTACAAAGGGACACCCCGCCATGCTGTGCTCTGTCTGCTCAGTGATGCGCAGCAGGGTCGTGTCCATTGCCACACCGCGCTGATGGTTGGAAAGAGACGTTGCAATAAACCAGCCGATATTCCACGCGCCCTTGTTCAGCGCCGTCATCAGTTCCTTGTCCGTCCTTGCCTTGGCGTACACTGCATCCTTTACCAGCATCTGCACCTCATAGGGCCGGAATGTCTCTACGATCTTCAGGCAATCGCCCGCCTTCAAAGCATTTTTCTGCGCTGCACCAACTTTTTTTGCCATAGCGTAATTGATAGGCATTAGATACTCATCCCGCCCAAGGCGCTGATTGTAGAACAGACCGTCATACAGTTTCTGTCCCGTAATGCCTTCAATATCCTTTCCGCAGGTTTTAAAAATCGATGCCTTGGCATTGGGGTTTTCGTATACGATGGAAGGCAGAACATCGGGCAGATTGATCATACACAGTTCATTTTCCAACCAGCCCACGGTGCCGTCCAGCAGGCAGACCTGCCAATATGCGCCAGACTCCTGCCGGATATAAAACATATCTCCCGCTGCAAGTCTGCGCAGTACCGTACTGGTCCCATCCGGTCTCTCGTACAGCAGCATCACAGCCGCCCCTGCAAAGCCTGTTGAACCTTCCAACGGCAGTTCGAAGTTCTGGGGAACGCGGATGCCATCCCGCAGAACCGCATTGTCGTCCAGTGCTGCATTCCACATCGGTCCGGTTTCAGAGACCGGATCACTGACTTCCTGCTGCTGCCAGCTGACAGCCCGCTCTTCCACTGTGGGGTTCTGGCAGCCCGTCAGAAGCCATGCGCATGCCATGGCCGAAAGGCACAGAAAATCACGTCTTGTTGTTTTCATGTATTTTCCGTCCCTTCTTCCTGTTGTTCCTGTGCCGGAGTTTCCGGCGCTGTCGGTGCCTTCGATGCGGTCTCCTGCTCTGCCGCCGATCCCTCCGGCGACTGCGTCGGCTGTTGTGCCGCCGGGGCAGTCTGCCCCGCTTCCGTTGTTTCGGTCTGTGTCGGCTGCGCTTCCAGCAGTTCTTCCTCCGGCGGTTCGCCCTCGGCATCCTTTGCAAGATCGTCCTCCGGTGCCTGATCCCCAACCGGCTGAACACTGCCGCTGCCGTTCAGGTTGCTGCTAAGTGCGCCCTCCCCGAATGTGCCCGACTGACTGACGCCGTTGATAAAATAGTAGCTTTTTTCATGGGAATGATCCCATCCCTGCTTCAGTTCACCATTTGTCCCAAAAGCATAGGGCTGGCCGTCGATCACACACCACCCGGTCATCTGATTTCCGTTGCCGTCCAAATAGCGCGTGCCCGCATCCGTTTCAACCCAGCCGGCCTGACTGACACCGTCCACAAAGAAATAATCCTTTCCATCGGTCTCTGTCCAGCTCTGTGCCGGTGCGCCGCTGTTGTCGTAGTATTTCAGGACGCCGTCCGTTTTTTTCCAACCGTTCAGTCGGTTTTTGACCCGTCCATCACTATCCAGCTCCCAGACCTTTCCGTCCTCCTGATAAGTACCGGTGCGCGGATGTCCGGTTTCGTCAAAGCAGTACTGCACTCCGTCCAGCATGATCCAGCCGGTGTACAACTGGCCGGTCTCCGGTTGGAAATAGTAGTATTTTCCGTCTATCTTCGCTTCGCCCTGGGTGAGCTCTCCATCTGCGTTGGCATAGCCGACATAGCCGTTCTCTTCAATCCAGCCGGTCTTCAAAAAGTTGTTGCTGCCAAAATAGTAGAGCTTATAGTTGATCTCATACAGACCCTGCGCACGGGTGCCGGTAGTCGGCGAGATATAGTAGCGATGCAGTCCTTCGCCGTGCCACCCCGTAGTCTTACTCTGGATCGCATTGTAAACTCCAAAAGCGGCCCCTGTGAGCAGACACAGGCACACCAGTACTACACCGACGGCTTTCAGCGGCGTTGCCGCCCTTCTTCTGCGCGTATTCTGCGTCACGCTAAACCGATATCGTTTGATCTTCTGGCGTTTCATTCTCATCTTCCCATATAAAGATTCAGCCCCCGGTGGAATGCCAGAGGCCGAATTTCATGTTAATAGGCGTCCTGTACCGTCTCTTTACCGTTTTCACGGTAGGTCGTCACAGTAAAGCCGTTGTAATACAGCAGCCCATCCTCGCCATCACCGATGCAGCTGGAAGCATACTCCGAACTGTTCGGCTTGCCAATAGCGGCATACAGCTTGGAAACGTCTTTACCCACATACTTCAGGGCAGTTTCCAAGCTGGCAGTTTCTGCCGGAGCAGTCTCTGTAACGGGCTTGCTTTCCACAGGCTCCGTCTTTTCTTCTTTGGAGGAAGCAGCCGTCTCCTGCTTTGCAGGCTTAGATTTTGCCGCAGTCTCGGCCTTGGATTCTGCCTTGGACTCTGCCTTGGATTCGGCCGGTTTCTCCGATGCCGCCTCGCTTACCGCAGAAGAAGCTTCGGAAACTGCCTCCGAGACCGCCTTGCTTTCCGGCACAGCCTCCGACGAAGCAGCCTCCAATGCCACAACGGAAACCGATTCGGATTCCACAGCCGAGGAAGCGGTCGTTTCTGCTTTTGCCCCGCATCCCGATGCCAGAAGCATCGCACCGCAGAGCACTACACCCATCATCTTATAGTTTACATTCATTTTGTTTGTTCCTTCTTTCTATTCTTTCAGTCAGTCGGCCAGGGCGCAGAAGACCCATTCACCGTCCGACAGAAATGCTGCTTTTAGTTGCTGCTCCCGCACATTCTGCGGAAGATACGCCGTAAACGGCTGTGTTCCCTCTCCGCAGGGGGAAGCTTCGTAGGTTCCGGTCTCTGCCAGAATGTAGATCGGAGAGTCGTCATCCACACACTGCCCGCTCAGATCGCCTGTCAGGCAGAAAGTCCCCTCCATTCGGCTGTCCTTCCGTTGTGCCTTCGCACTTGTACCGGTATCTGCTGCCGGGACTGCCATGCGTTCCGGAGCAGGCATTTCCGGGGCGCGTTCCAGCAGCCAGTTCAGGTTGCGTTCCACCAGTTCCACCAGCAGCACATCGGGCTGCTCTTCTGTAACAGCCGTCAAAAGGTAGGGCATATTCCGGGAGAAACAGGCGTTGCCGTAGCTCTGTGCCAGAAAAGGATGCAGATTGATGCCAAAGGAATCGCGGTATACAAAAATGCTTCCGTCTGCCGCCGAATTTTCCGTGTGGATCGTGATATCATCTGCCGAGTGGAATTTTTCGTCATACTGATAGGTAAAGTCGTATACCGTATCCTGTTCCGTCTCGTTTCCGGCAGGGTACACCATCTCATACAGGTCGCCGGTATGCGGGGATGTTTTTCCATTGATGCAGGAATCAAACTCCGCTTCAGAGCCTTTCAGTTCTTTCAGCAAAGTCTGTGCTGCCAGCTGTGCGCCCCGCATATTCCAGTGGCTGTCCCGACGGTAATACAGCTGCTCTTCGTGGTCAGACAGTGTTTTGAACAGATCCACATACCGGACGTTCTGCTGTTCCATCTGCTGCTGAAGCAGTTGGGCGTTCCGTACGGAGGCTGCCATATACCGTGCCGGCATCTGACCGCTATACAGGGAATTTTTATTGGGTGCGATGGTAAAGCAGAATCCAATGCCGTTCTCTTCGCAGTATTCCTGCATCAGACCCAGTACATGAGCGGCCGCATAACTCTGCCGGGCTGTAAAGGGTTCTGCGCCGGTATAGTCCGCAAGGGTGCTTTTATAGAACAGCCAATCGTCTTTTCCCAACAGCACACTGCTGCTGTCCAGCGTTTTGAGCACGGTTCCGGTAAGCTGATCGTTCAAGGTGATCATCTCATGACGGAGCCCGAAATGATCCGCAAAATAATCCGAAAACTCATTCAGGATACCGGTATTGAAGCTGCCATCCTCTTTCCGTAATTCAGGAAAGGATGCAAGCTGCTCATTGCCCACCGCTTTTTCCGTCTGCCAAGGCATCACAGCCACAGGCAAAATGCAAATTGTGGCAATGACCCCCACAAACAGGATATATCCTAATTTTTTCACTTGCATTTTTCCACCTCAGAACTGGAAATAGATAAAAGGCACATAGGATGCAGCCGACAGATGCAGAATATCCACCAGCAAAAGCGCCAGCGCCCCTGCATAACTCAGTGCCTGAAGGCATGCATACACGCTTCCGGTCTGCTGCTCTGCTTTACGGCAGACCAGCGGCAAAACCGGCGTACTGCCCACAAGGCCAACCGCCAGTGCAAACAGGGTCAGCGGGGTCAGACACTGCGCCAGCAGCAGCCCTGTCTGCGCAGAGGCAGAGCCCCCGGAAAACATGGCTCCTATCATTGAGAAGGCCTGCCCCATGTTGTCTGCACGGAAGATCACAAAGCCAACCAGCACCACAAGCAGGGTGTACAAATGTTTCAGCACCGCACACACAGGGTTCCGCCCGTCTTTGCCATGTTTTTCCAGCCCGAACAGCTTTTTAACGGCGTCCTCTGCCACGATAAAGAAGCCATGCCACAAACCCCAGACGATAAAGGTCCAGTTTGCACCATGCCACAGCCCCGTGCAGAAAAACACGATCAGCTTGTTCCAGTAAGTCTTTTCCTTGCCCTTCCGGTTGCCGCCCAATGGGATATACAGGTATTCCCGGAACCAGGTGGAAAGGGAGATATGCCATCTGCGCCAGAATTCCTGAATACTGGCCGAGATGTACGGATAATTGAAGTTTTCCTTGAAGTGGAACCCAAAGCACAAGCCCAGGCCGATGGCCATATCGCTGTATCCGCTGAAGTCGAAATAGATCTGCATCAGATAGCACACCGCGGCCAGCCAAGCCGTCCGGCTGTCCAGCACAGAGCGGTCGGCGTTGTAGATCAGTGCTACAACATTGCCGCAGATATCGGCGATCAGCAGCTTCTTGCTCAGGCCCACAATAAACCGGCGCAGGCCTTTTGCCAGCTGCTCCAGCGTATTTCGGCGGCTATGTATCTCATCTGCCACGTCCTCATAGCGGATGATCGGTCCTGCCACCAACTGTGGAAACAGAGCAATGTACAGCAGTACATCCCGGAAATGAGTGCTCTTCAGGCGTTCATTCCGGTATACATCGATCACATAACTCAGCCCTTGAAAGGTGAAGAACGAGATACCCACCGGCAGAACGATGGAAGGCACCGGGATCGTCACGCCCGGCAGCCGGTCTACTGTCTGTACCAGAAAAGTCAGATACTTGAAAATACCCAAGATTCCCAGATTAACGGCCACAGCGGCATAGAGCACGCTCTTTCGCCCGGAGACGAACAGACCGGCCAGATAATTGCAGAACACAGAGAACAACAGCAGCAGAACATACCACAGCCCGCTGAAGGCATAGAACAGCAGACTGGCTGCGACGAGCCAGAGATTTTTTGCTTCCCGCCCGGGCAAAAGATAATAGCATCCCAGCACGATGGGCAAAAACAGAAACAAGAAAATTACGGAGCTAAAAACCATTTTTCGGCTACCTCAGCAATCACGGAAACTGGTAGCTGAACACCGTTTTATTCAGCGGCATTTTATACATATTATATTCTGCATGGCCGTATCTGCCGGCACGATAGCCCCACTCCAGTTCCACATCATCGATATAGGGAACTCCGTTCTCGCAGATCATGACCCATGCATGGTCCGAGTCCTTGCGGCCCACACCGCCAGACACTACATAGGCATTGTAGCCCAGCCGCCGGGCCATATAAAGGAACTGGCCTGCAAAGCAGTAGCAGTTGCCCTTTTTGTGTTCAAACATGAACAAAGCGCTCTCTTCTGCCCAAGCCGTTGTGCCTCTTGCCTGATGCGGACGGGCAAGGTATGCGCCGTGATCCCGGACATACAAATAGGCGGCGCGCAGCTTTTGCGCCTTCGTCATGCCAGAGTTTGTGCACGCAGCCAGTGCCTGATCCACATAGCTGTCCAGCGTTGCATTGCCAGAGGTATAGCGGCCATTCGCATCAAAAGTAAGGTATTCTACCGCGCTGTTCGTCAGGAACGAGCCATCCTCTTTGACATAGTACATTCCTCCGTCGATCTCGTGCAAACCCTTGGCGTACCGATCGATGGCATAGCCATTCTTCGAAACATGATACAGCTTGCCGTCAATCGTCACAAAGCCACCTGTGCCGGTGCGTCTACTGACTGCACCGCGTATGCAGTCGGCACCAGAAGCATGGCCGACATTGCAAGAATAGCAGCCGTTACACTAAGTTTTTTCAGCATTTTTTCATACCCCTTAATCGATTGATTTTTATTGATACTCGTTCCAGATCTGTTCCTTCGGCTTTTTTTCCTGCCTGCGCAGGATCCATGCTGAAACGACTGCCGCAACAGCCGAAACGATCATGTCAACGATTCCAACCACACAAAAGATTTGTCCGGTAGACGCAGGTATTCCCTCCTTATTTGAGCCATCCGCTGGTGCGGAGCTGGTCGATCAGAAGATAGGCCATCTGCATATCAAAACGATAATCCGATGGATACTGCTCCTGCAGATCTTTCAAAACCTTTTCAGCTTCACTGTACTGATCCAATGCCTGCAGTACAGTTGCCAGATTCAACCGGGTGGCAATAGTATCGTAGCCGCTGTCCACCAGTTCCTCCAGCAGCTGCTGCGCTTCAGCATAGTATTCTTCTGCATTTTCTTTGTCAGATGCTGCCTGCTGCATCATAAGATCCGCAAGCATCTCCTTTTGAAGCACAGCCTGACCTTCCGGAAGGTTCTGGCATCCCTGTTTCAGAATGCGCACAGCCTTTTCCATATCGTCCTGATTCAGCGCTGCATTTGCGGCTGACAGGTAAGCATGGCTCAGGAGCTGCGGGTCCTCCACCTCATTGAACACTTTTGTGTAAAGTGCAAGTGCCTGATCATAGTTCTTTTGCAAGGACAGGATCTCTGCCGCAACCTGATCACGGTCACCGGAGGAAGCGCCTTTTTTCTGCAATGTATCCAGCTCCTGTTGTGCTTCTTCCAGCTTTCCATCATTGGCAAGTGCAATAGCAAGACCCCCGATAGCTTTCAGTACCTGCTCCCTGTAACCGGACGGCCGCCTGCAGTTCCAGCACCGCATTGGCGTAATCCTTATCATAATACTTAAAGATCGAGCAGATCGTAGAGTACCCCACTCTACAGCCACTATTCTTTTTTAGATTTTACAGCTAATTCCGCAATCGGTCAATGAAAAACACTCCAAAATCCAATTTTTTGGGGAGGGGAAAAAATTGTTTGACGCAATCGACAGTATTGCCAAAAACCTGACAATTTGATTGTATGCTCCGTCAAACAGGCCCATTAAACAAAAGGAATTGTATCGCCGATGCAGGCGTTGGGCGTGGATATTCAGACCATCCAGAGCATCGTAGGCCATGCCGATACCGAGATGACTGAGCATGATCTCCATGTTCAGGAATCCATTCGGCAGAGTGCGATCCAGTTGTTCAGCGAGGCGTTTTCGGCCTGAAAATTGGACGGAACGGCACGAATTATCGCGAGCCAGCTTTTCAAATCGTTGGCATCAACGCTGGCTCGCATATCGCAGCAGATGATGTTGCGTCAAAAAAGCCCACTTGCCCCTGCGATTGACCAGATAAAATCTTTGGCATTGTGGTCAAAATTGTGGTCAAAGCCAAATGAGGCCAGCCTATAAACAAAAAAGTCCAACGATTTCTAACGTGAAATCGTTGGACTTATGGTCCGAGTGGCGAGAATCGAACTCACGGCCTCTTGAACCCCATTCAAGCGCGCTACCAAAACTGCGCTACACCCGGATATCTGTTTGCGTTTGCCGCTCACAGCTTGATTAGTATACCCGACTTTGCCCGTTTTGTCAAGCGCTTTTTCCAAATTTCTGATACAGTTTTTACATTTTACCGTCCCGGCTTTTGCCCGCCAAAAGGATGCGCGAAAGAGCGTTATTTTCAAAAATCGCGATACACATCTTCCTCATCGTCCTCATGGATGGGGGTGGTGTCGTCCGGCGGTGCGCCAAACTCCACCGTGGCAAAGGCCAGCGCGAATACGCTGTCTGCCCCGGCGTGAAGCAGTGCCTGCGCGCAGGCGGCAGCTGTTGTGCCGGTGGTGATGACGTCATCCACCAGCAGGATGCGCTTGCCCTCCAGCTGCTGCGGCTGTGCCGCCCGGAAAGCACCTGCCACGTTGGCTATGCGCTGTTCCAGCGGCAGACCGGCCTGATGCCGTTTGGCGCGGGTGCGCTCCAGTGCCTGCGGTGCCAACGGCACCTCCATAGCCTTGGCCAGCGGCAGCGCCATCAGTTCCGGCACATTGTAGCCGCGCCTTTTACCGGAGGCCGGCACCGGTACGATCAGGTCGTACCCGATGGCCGCCCACGGCACCGGCTGCGGAAGCAGCTCGCCGTACTGCACGGTCAGTTCACCGCCAAAGGCCAGCTGTACCAGACGGTTGCCCATCTCCACAGCCCGCCACGGCTTGCCCTGATACTTTGCGTTCAGGATGCCGCGCCGCACACAGCCGCTGTAACGGTAGGGCGCAGCCGCACCGGCCAGATTGCTGATATAGTGCTGCGCCGGGTCCAGCCGGATGCCCGGCTTGCGACGCAGCGTTTCCAGCTGCACTGCACAGTCCGGGCAATCTCGTACATCCCCCAGCACCCGGCCGCAGAAGGGGCACTCGCGCGGGTAGAGCAGCTGCCGTACCGCCCGCAGCGCCCTGCGCCGGGGATCATAGTAGTCCATCAGTCCTTTTTGACCGCCACGATCACCCGCACGCGCTTGCCTGCTGCGCAGCCAAAGTTATCGTACCAGCCGGTCAGGTAGTAGCCCTCGGAGTTTACCTCAGAGAGCTTGGTGGCGTAATACTGCCCCTTGTACCACAGGTACACCTGCATATCGTCAGCCGTCTCGTAGCGGGTGCCGTTGCTCATCACCGAGGCTGCACCCACCTGATCGATTTTCATGGGCATCAGCTGGATCATGGCCTTTACCGTGCCGTTCACGTTTTGCCGCACTGCCAGACCGCCCGCCAGCACCGGATACTTGATGGAGGTGGAAAAGCTGGCCTGACTGCCGTTGACGTAGCAGATGTAGGTAGCGCCGCCGCCCACAAAATTGAGGATGGTGCTCATAGGCTGGCCGGTAATGTTGGCCAGCTGCTTGAGACCGATGCTCAGCAGCGAGCCGGAACTGCTGGTGATGCGGTTCCAGACCGTGCTCAGCAACGAGCCGTCAATGACGCCCCACAGGATCTCGCTGGTGGTGGGCACCAGCACACTGCGCAGATCGTCCACCACGGTGGTGGTGTTGGTGGTGCCGCCGGTAGAGCCGGAACCGGAAGAGCCGTCCCCGGTGGAACCGCTGCCGGAGCCGGAAGAACTGTCCCCGGAAGAGCTATCCCCCGAGCCGGAGGAGCCGCTGCCGGTCAGGGTGCCCAGAATGGAACTGGCGTTGAAGGCCAGATTCTTCACATCGTCCAGCACGCCGTATTTCCACAGATCACCGGTGACATCGTTCAGGATCAGGCGGTCGATCTGTCCCTGCTCATTCAGCGTATAGTAACGCACGGCCAGTGCGTTCAGCTTTGTCCCCGCTATTCGGCTGGGACGAACCGTCCCAGCCAACCCCTCCGATGTCGTATCCAGAATTTGTACGTCATCGGCCAGAGCATAGTCCCCCAGCGCGGTGGCGGTGTCGTTGATGGTGCCGCTGACCGATTTGGACTCGATGGCGGTCACCTGTTCCCCTTCGGGGGTCACGCTGATCTCCACCAGCCAGCCGGTGGGGTAGTTCAGGCTTTTGTCGATATTCACAGTGCGGGTAATGCCGTCGGTGCACATCACCGAGATCTTTTGCAGCACGTCTGCGCCGTTATCCTCTACAAGGCTGCGGGTAGCGGTCTGCACCACGCCATAGAACACGCTGTCGGCTTCCTCGCCGGTGATCACATCGGCTACCTCGTTGTCCATGCCCAGCAGCAGGGTGACCACTTCGCCCACGCCGCCGCCGTTCAGGGAGGAGATCTTGGACGCCACGGCAGAGCTGCCCAGCGTGTAATTGCTGCCCGCCACGGTCAGCGCGGTAGGCGCGCTGGCGCTGGGCGATACTGCCGTGATGCGGCCTGCGGCGCGGCGGGTGTAGATCCACACCGTCTGCAGGCTCTCGCTGTAATAGTACACGTCGTACTTGTTCAGCTCTGCCGAAGCAGAGGCATTATCGTTGCGGTAGACGCTCACCGGCGTAAAGGGCAGCTGGGTGCCCTCTTCTGCTACAAAGGGACCCTTGCGGCTCTTGAGCAGCACCGAAGAGGTATCCACCTGACCGTTGGACACCGTAAAGCCCAGCGAGCTGCCGTAAGCGCTGCCGCTGGCGGTGTTGGCGCGCAGGGCGTTGTACAGCAGCAGGGTGCTCTGCTCGTAGGTCATGGCCTGTCCCTGCGTGCAGGTCAGCTGATCCCGCAGACCGATCTGCTGCGCCTTGTTCAGCTGTGCCTGCGGGAAGGAGCCGGTCATGTCGGTGGTCTTATAGCTCAGCAGCTTCAGCACCGCCGCACAGGCTTCCTCCAGCGTGACGGTGTTGTCCGGGCGGAAGGAGCCGTCGGTGTAACCGTTCATCCAGCCCTGCTGCACCGCAATGCGGATGTAGGGTGCCCACTGGGAGCTGCCGGGCACATCCCGGTACAAAGTGCCCACCGTGCCCTGTGCGCCTACGCTCTCCCGGTAGGTGGAAAAGGACACCAGCATTTTGGCAAAAGCGCCGCGGGTAATGTTGGCGCTAAGCTCCTGACCGGTGGGCACAGCGCCCAGAGTAATAGCCGTCTGCAGGGCCGTGTTGTTGATGCTGGCCGCCGAGACCGGCAGCACCAGCACCGACACCGCAATGCTGACCGCCAGCAGAAATGCGAGAATCCGTTTTTTCATTGGTCGTACCTCTTGTTCTTTGTTTATCACGCCGCCGCGATCAATCGTAGCGCAATGCTTCAATGGGGTTCAGCCGGGCTGCGCGCCGCGCCGGCAGATAGCCGAACAGCACGCCGATGCCCACCGAGATGCCAAAGGCCACCACAATGGAGTTGAAGGAGGGGCTTACCGTAACAGTGGTATCGGTCATGAACATGGGCAGCACCTTGTTTGCCGCCATGGACACCGCATAGCCCAGCGCAATGCCTAAAACGCCGCCCAGCGCCGAGGTAGTGGCTGCTTCCACCACAAACTGCGCCAGAATGGTGCGCTCCTTTGCGCCCAGCGCCTTGCGGATGCCGATCTCGCGGGTGCGCTCGGTCACAGACACCAGCATGATGTTCATAATGCCGATGCCGCCCACCAGCAGCGAGATGCTGGCAATGCCGGTAAGTATCACGATGACCATGTTGATCATCTTGTTCATTTCCTCCAGCCACTCGCTGGCGCTGTACACATAGTAGCCGTTTTCGGTCTTGAGGATCGACATCAATTCCTCTTCCATCGTGCTCTTGGCCTCGTTGGCAAGGCTTTCGTCGGCCATCATGGCGGTGTAGCAGTCCACCATGCTTTGGCTGGAAAGCCGCATCACGGTGGTGTAGGGCAGGTAAACGCAATCGTCATCGCTGCCCTGCTGCATAGTGGGGTCGCTGACTTTGGCAGACAGCACACCTACGACGCGGAACTTGTTGGCACCGATCTTGAGCGTCTGCCCCACACCGTTGCCGCCAAAGGCTACGCGGTTGAGGTAATCGCCGATGACGCAGACCTGCTTGTTGTCCTGCATATCCATGTATTGCAGGCCGCGCCCCTGAACGATCTGGTAATTCTTCATTTCGGTAAAGTTTTCGTCCACACCGCTCATGTTGGACCAGCGGTAGCTGGTGGTACCGATCTTCAGCGTACCGCTGGCTTTGCCGCTGAAGTTGACCTGCGGCGACACCGCCTTGATCAGGTCGGAATGCCGCTGGCAGATATCATACATCTCCTCCACCGACACGGAGCGGGAGCCGTAGCCCCACACCTGAATGCTGAGGGTGTTGGTGCCCAGTGCGGAAAAGCTGTCCCGCATGCTCTTGGTCATGCCGTTGCCCAGACCCACGATGACGATGACCGCCATCACGCCGATGATGATGCCCAGCATGGTCAGAAAGGTGCGCAGCTTGTTGCTCCACACGTTCTGGATGGCCTGCCGGAAGGTTTCAAAGATCATGCCTGTTCCTCCTTTTCCGGCGTTTCGGGCAGCAGGGTGGGCTGCACCATGGCCTCCGGTGCGTGGGAGTCGCCGTCATACACCACCTGACCGTCCTCCAGCCGGATGATGCGGTCGGCCTGCACGGCAATGGAATTGTCGTGGGTGATCAGCACTACGGTGTGTCCCTGCTTGTGCAGCTGCTGCAAAAGCCCCAGCACCTCGCGGCCGGTATGGGAGTCCAGCGCGCCGGTGGGCTCGTCCGCCAGAATGACCGGCGGGTTGCGCACCAGTGCCCGCGCAATGGACACGCGCTGCTGCTGGCCGCCGGAAAGCTGGTTGGGGCGGTTTTTCAGCTTGTCGCCAAGCCCCACCTGCTCCAGCACCTCCCGGGCGCGGATGTGGCGCTCGGCGCGGGAGATGCCCGCATACACCAGCGGCACCTCCACGTTTTCCATCAGGTTCAGCCTGGGCAGCAAATTGTATTGCTGGAAGATAAAGCCCAGCATCTCGTTGCGGACAGCGGCCAGCTCGTTGCGGTTCATCTTGCCCACATCCCGGCCATTGAGCCGGTAGGTGCCGTAGGTAGGCACATCCAGACAGCCGATGATGTTCATGCAGGTGGATTTGCCCGAACCGGACTGACCCACGATGGCCACGAACTCGCCTTTTTCGATTTTCATGGTGATGTGGTCGGCAGCCTTTACCGTGGTATCGCCCATCTGGTAATATTTGCAGACTTCATCAAACTCGATCAGAGCGCTCATTCATCCCTCCTGCGTCAATCCACCACGACTGCGCCGGCCTCGGCGGGGTCGATGCCCTCTGCGGGCTCTTCAGCGTCCGCTGCGGGGGCTTCACCGTTTTCCGTCTCCTCCGGCAGCGTCTCCTCGCCGCCCTCGGCAAGGTCTGCATTGTTTCCGGCGCCGCCGATCACTTCGCCGTCCATATCGTCATAGCCGCCGTCGTCATAGTAGCTGTCGCTGCTCACGGAGCTGGGGTCGTAGGCGATGGTATCACTCTCGGACAGGCCGCTGGTCACCTGCGTATAGTTGTCGTCGCTGACACCGGTCTTGACCTTGACATACACATAGCCCTCCGGTGCGCTCATGGAATCATCGGCGTTCACGGCGCTGGGAGAATCCTGCCGCACCAGCACATAACCGCCCCGCACAATGGCGGCATTGGGCACGGTGAGCGCATTTTTCGCCTGCGCCACCACGATCTCGGCGTTGGCATTCATGCCCGGGCGCAGACCATCGGTCTCGTCAATGCGCACGGTCACCGGGTAGGTGGTGGTACCGCCGCTGGTATCACCCTTCATGGACACACGGGTGACCAAGCCCTCGTAGGTCTTATCCTTCACGGCATCTGCGGTCACCTGTACGGACTGCCCCACCTTCAGGCTGCTGACCTGCAGCTCGTCCACGTTGATGGTCATTTCCAGATAACTCAGGTCGTAGATGGTGCACAGGTCGCTGCCGGTGCTCAGGGCATCGCCCACCTTGGCATTTTTCTCGATGATGGTGCCGCTGATGGGCGAGGTGATGGTGTAGTTATCCATGGCGTCCTGCATATTTTGCATGGACAGTTCCGCGCCGCGCAGGGTCTCGGAGGCAGACTGGATGGACTCTGTCAGTTCCTCACCGCTGAGGGTCAGGATGATATCGTCCTTGTTCACGCTGCCGCCCTCCCGCACATTGATGGCGGTGACGGTACCGGAAGCCAGCGCAGTCAGGGTACGCTCGGCCTGATACTGGAAGTTGGCTGCTGCAATGGAGCTCACCCCGTTGATAGTAGCCGTTGCAGCCTGTGCCGTGGTCAGACCACCCGCATTGGACACCGAGAGGGTCACAGTGCGGGTGAGCAGGTTGCCCGTGCTCAGGGCATCGGTGCCGGTCACAGCGGTAATAGTGCCGGGCAGCACCTCAAAAGTACCGTCCAGCGTCACCTGGGCGGTCTGCCCCGCCGAGAAGTTAGCAGCATCCGCAGCCGGGAACTCCAGCACCAGATTCATCTTGGAGCTGTCCCGCACCACGGCCACCTCCTGACCGCTCTTTACCTCATCGCCCTTGTTCACCTTCAGGCTGCTGACGACGCCCGCCACCTCGGCACGCACATACTGATGGTCGGCGGTCTTGTCGTAGCTGCGCTGCGCCTGCTGCAGGGTGATGGCTGCCTGCTCCACCTTGGTGGTTGCATCGGAGGAATCCACCGTGTAGAGCACAGTGCCCTCCTCCACGATATCGCCCTCCTCAAAGCCGCCGGTCAGCACCTTGCCGGGCACCAGCGATTTGACGCTGTAAGTATTGGCAGGCTTCAGCGTACCAGTGCCGCTGAGCGTGTTGGAGACATCCCGGGTCTCCGGCACTGCTTCTGTATAGGAAGTATCCACGTTGGCGGGCTTTGCACCCTTGGGCTTCAGCAGCCACCAGCCGCCTGCCAGCACCACGATGGCCACCGGCACCAGCCACTTCCAGTTCTTTTGGGCAAAGGCTGCTGCACCGCCTTTTTTGGGTGCAGCCGCTGCGTCCTGCTGCGGGTCGGCGGGCTGTTTAGACTTGTTCCAGATCATTCTTGCCGTTCCTCCTAGGTTCTTTTATGACAAGGTGCTTTTTGCAAAAGCACCCGTCAGAAACTCTTATTTGTAGTGTATCGCATTTTGCCCCGATAAACAAGCGTCCAATTTTCGTTTCACGGCATTTCCACAAAGTTTCAGACTTTTTTAACAAAGAATGGCTTTCTTTGTGCGCCGCTGAGCAGTTGCTTATCTTTATATAATACGATTCAAACTGCCTCTCCTCTGCTCTCCTTCCTGTGAAAAAGGGTTCTGAAAAGCCCGCAGGCTTTTCAGAATCTCAGATGGGGGAGATTCTCTGCAACTATCGGCTCACGCCAAAAAGCTCCCCCTTCGGGGGAGTTGGCATCGCACAGCGATGCCTGAGAGGGTTCTTTTGCCGTTTTTCCCTCAAAAAGAAAATCAGCCGGACCCGAAGGCCCGGCTGATTTATTCTTTTTTACCCTGCGTCTGTGATGGGCTCTACCACCACATACACCCCTGCGGGCACACAGGCGGCCCATGCGCCGTCCTTGTCCAGCCAGCCGAATTGCTCACAGACATGGTCCGGGCACTGACTGTCCAAAAACGCGATGGCACCATCCTTCACCTGCAGATGCACGATGTAGTCCCCTACCTCGTACAGGTAATCATGATCCTGCGCAAGGGGCAGGGTCTCGGTAACGCCGTCACCGAAATCCACAACGGCCTGTAAGCCGCTGCCCTTGGCGGGGTGCTGCGCCCGCACCGCAAGAAAAATACCTGCGGCCAGTGCCAGCACCACCAGTGCAAAGATCACATTTTTCTTCCACGCGCTGCCCTTGGGGGCGGCGGTGTCAGAATTTTTTTGCTTTATGCTCATGCAGCGTACTTGCTGGCAGCTGCACCGGCAATGCGGCCAAAGACGGTAAAGTCGGCCACAGCGTTGCCGCCCAGACGGTTTGCACCGTGCACGCCGCCGGTCACCTCACCTGCTGCGAACAGGCCGGGGATCACAGAGCCGTCAGCCTTCAGCACCTCGGTGTTGGTGTTGATCTTCAGGCCGCCCATGGTGTGGTGCACACCTGCGGTGACCTTGATAGCATAGTAGGGAGCAGTATCCAGAGCCTTTGCAAAGCTGGTGCGGCCAAAGTCGGGGTCGTTCTTGGCGGCAACGTAGCCGTTCCAAGTCTTCATGGTCTCGGCAAAAGCAGCCTCGTCCACGCCCATAGCCTTTGCCAGTTCCTCGTAGGTCTGGCCGGTCACGGTGTAGCCCTTCTTGATGTAGCCCTGAATGACGCTGGAGGCATCGACCATAGCCTGATCCACCACCAGCCAGCTGTAGCTGCCGGTCTGAGCGATCTCGGCAGCAGAAACCACGTCACGGGTGCCCACTTCATCGATGAAGCGCTTGCCCTCGGCGTTGATCAGCACAGCGCCGTCGCCGCGCAGACCCTCGGTGATCAGAGCAGCGGTGTTAGCCTCCACGGTGGGGTGGATCTGGATCTGATCCATGTCCACAGTGTCAGCGCCCACAGCGGTAGCCATCTCAATGCCCTGACCCTGTGCGCCTGCGGCATTGGTGGTCATAAAGCCCTTCAGCTCGGGCTTGTACTCGGTGACCATGTCCAGATTTGCGCCGAAGCCGCCGGTGGTCAGCACCACAGCCTTGGCATTCACGGTGATGGTCTCGCCGGTGGAACCGGTAGCCTTCACGCCCACAACAGCGCCGTTTGCATCGGTCAGCAGCTCGGTAGCGGTGGTGTTCAGCAGGGTCTGCACGCCGGCCTTGTCGCAGTTCTCCTGCAGCAGGGGGATCATGTAGGAGCCCACAGAAAGGGTCTTGCCCTCAGCATCCACGGGGCGATGGATACGCTTGACGGATGCGCCGCCGAAGCTGGAAACGCTGTGCAGGGTGATGCCGTGCTCGTCCAGCCAGTCGATGGCGTCAGCGCTGTTGGAGCACAGAGTCTCCACCAGAGCGGGGTCGTTGATGCCCTTGCCGCCGATCATGGTGTCCAGCTCCATCAGCTCCACAGAGTCGAAGTAGCCCTTGGGGTCTGCCTGATAAGCTGCCCACTGCTCAGAGACGGTCTTTGCCAGAGCGGTGATGGTAGCGTTGTCGGCGTACTTTTCAGCAGCGGTCTTCAGGGTCTTTTCCACGCCTGCGGACTCGCCGAACTCGTTCTCATCCTGATACACGGTCTTGCCGGCGTTCATGCCGCCGGTAGCGCGCACGGAGTTGCCGCCCACCATGGGCTGGCTTTCCAGAATGACCACGCTCTTGCCCTCGGCAGCAGCAGTGATGGCAGCAGTCATGCCTGCACCGCCTGCACCCACGATGGCAATGTCTGCATCAATGGTGGAGTCCTCGGCCTTGTTTTCCTCGGCCTTGACCTCGGTCTTGTAGTCATCAGCGTTCAGGCCGGCTGCGACCAGAGCGGCAGCAGCAGCCTCCTTGATGGCGTCGGAGGTGATGGTTGCGGTGGCCACGCCGTCCACGGCAATGCTGCCGCTCTCGGCAATGGCGCCGGGCAGCTGCTCCAGAGCCATGGTGCCGATGCCGGGGGTCTCGTCCTTGCCCTCGGCGGTGCAGCCGGTGATCTTGCCGTCGGTCAGGGTCAGGGTGACGGTAACATCGCCGCCCATGCCCTTGGCAGTACCGGTGAACTCGCCGGACACGCCTGCGGTGGAGGAGGCAGGCTTGCTGCCGCAGCCGTAGCCCAGCAGGCTGACGCTTACAACAGCCGCCATGGCCAGCGCAGCCACGCTCTTGCGGATCTGATTCTTTTTCA